>OWID01000103.1_pt1 | contig 42974 bp, 29 predicted proteins | sample 1732661 | NCBI WGS metagenome assembly OWID01 (sample SAMN05065739, study PRJEB22554) | human gut metagenome | biome: ENVO:2100002; feature: ENVO:00000062; material: ENVO:00002003 | host: Homo sapiens | place: USA
CGGCATACGAGATAGGCTCCGGTCTCGTGGGCTCGTAGATGTGTATAAGAGACAGACGGGGATCAGAACGGGGATAGGGCCGGGGATAAGGCCGGGGGACCGGGGGCTTCATCAGCGGGAGCAGTGCCAGCCATCCAGCCTCCAGCCCGCGAGCCGCATCCCCACGGAAGCCTGCCGCCTCCACATGGAGCAGCGGCGCCTCATGGGGGATGCGGGCTAAGACGGCGGGGATATCGTCCCCAATCATCTCACTCACACAGCCGCTGACCACGAACAGGACGGACGGTTGGAAGAGCTCCAGCGCGGAGCGGACGGCCCGCTCCAGGGAGGCCTCGCCGCTGAACACCACGTCGCTGTCGCTGATGACGGTGCAGGTCTGCCGGATATCCCGCATATCCTGGGCAACGTGGAGGGACATGGAGCCAAAATTGCAGCCCACCACGGAGTGGAGCAGAACAACGCCGTCCTGAATTCCACCCAAAGCCTGATAAGCTCCAAAGAGCTTGCAGCCGCTGGCCGGCCTCATACGGAATCCCCCTTTCGATTGAGCCACATTCTGGACCACATTTCCTTGGCGGCCAGATTAGACTGATTACAGTACAGTGGGTAATGGCGGCTTTGGAAGGGCATTTTCCCCAGCAGAAGACCGCTGCGCTCCGTCCCGTGCTCCAGGCGGCGGCACATCCTACGCACCGTGCGGACATAGGAGGGAAAGGAGAGGGAGGTGGTTTCGTTGACCGCGGGGATCAGCGGCGCGCCCATCCCCTCCAAGGTGAAGTCGCCGGTGCCCACCACCACATCCGCCTCTGCGAAGATTCCGCGCAGCGTCTCCTCTGCCGGGTTCAAGAGGAGCTGTGTCTCCGGGCTGTAGAGGGCGGCGGCCTCCCGTACCCGGGCCAGCAGGCTGTCCTCCAGCGCGGGGGTGACATTCAGGTTTTTACGGCTCTCCGGGGTCAGGATGACACAGAGATGGGAGACCGACAGGCCATAGTCCCGCACATAGGATTTGAGCTCGAAGGGAGCCTGCTGGATGCTGCGGCTGACGAGAACCGCCCGGGCCTGCCCCAGGCGGCGGCGGGCCTCCGCCGTCTCCTCCAGGGCCTGGGCCCGCGCCGCCAGGACGACGGGCTCCACCGCCGCCTCCATGCGGAGGGCCTGTCCAATGTCCCGGTAAAAGGTGCAGATTCCATCCAGTCCGGCGTAGCGTCCCGCGCCGCCGATGTGAAGGTATGCGGTTCCGAATTTCTCCCGCATGCGTCTGGCCCAGCGAACCCGCTTGACCAGATTCAGTTCCGCGGCCGGGGCGTGTACCAGAGAGGAGAGGGGGGCGCTGGGGATCCACGTGTTCACCTGAATCCCGCAGCCGTTCAAAAAGACCTCCAGCTCCCGCAGGGCGGCCTTTCCCTCGCTCCCCCAGCCCACCGTCTCGATGTTGATGCTGTGCGGGATCTGAGCGGACGGCTCCATCACCTGCTCCACCAGGGCGTAGAGCGCCTCGGTGAAGCCGCAGCCCTTTAGCTCCATCTCCAGCCGATTGTCGCCGGTGATGGTCTGGCGGGCCAGCTCCTTCAGGCGGTTCCGGGTGTAGTTCTTGTCCCGGTGGGAGAAGAGCTCCGACTGGACGCCCACTACCGAAATACCCTCCCGCCGCAGCTCGGCGCATACGGAGCGCACATCTTCGTTCAGAATGTCGCTGATCGGGGAGGGGATCACCATGATGAGCCCGGGGCGGTAACGGCTCCAGGCGTCCCGTATGGCCTGGCGGAGCTTCTCCTCCCCGCCGCAGATGATGTCCCGCTCCTCCAGATTGGAGGTCAGCACGCTGTAAAAGGGCTGGTGCCGACGCCGGGCGGAATAGCGGTAGTGAAACCCACAGCCCCGCGGGCTGTGGAGGAGCGGAAGCACCTCCTGCATTTCCCCCACCGCCCCCACGCTGCCGGAGATCTTCCCGTTTACACCAAAGGTGTGCAGCAGGCCGGAGGGGTACATCGCGGTCATCAGATCTTCAAAAAAAGGCTGTCGCATGCGCATTTCTCCTCTCTGCCCGGAGAAAGCAAAATCGCCGGCCCCGCGTATTCTGACGCGGAGCCGGCTTGCAGACAGGCGCACCGGCAGGGCCGGCGGCCTGTGGAGCAGCTTTCACCGGAAGCGTCCCCACAAATTCAGCAAGCAGGTTTCCTGGCTTGCGGCTCGTCACGTGCTGCGCCTTCTCACATGTGAAACATGCAATGGCGATCTGCAGCACGCTCCCCGCTTACAGTGACCGGATCGCTCGGGAGTTGCACCCGATTCCCTCTAACCAGACGGAGTCTGGCCACTTGCTGAAAACGTATATGAAGGAATTATAGCACAGCCCGGCCGGAAAGAAAAGGGGGGTGATCTCCTGTGACTGCTCTCAACGCGAGATTTCTTATACTTGATTGGTTCGCCCGTTACAGGCGGCGAAGGGCAGATGCGGCGGTGAGCCGGTGGAAATGGAACGTGCCTGTTGCCGCTAGGCCCTGCAGGCGGAAAACATTCAGCGCAGTTAGACACATATTGACAGTCCCCGGACGGCGGTGTATACTGAATCCATAATTTCATATAGCAGGATATGGTGATACGTTTGTATTGAAAAGGGAACGCAGTGCAAGTCTGCGACAGCTCCCGCTGCTGTAACAGGGACGGCCCGCTTAATACCACTGGGAAACCGGGAAGGTGAGCGAAGCCGGATGATCTGGAGTCAGAAGACCTGCCATGTCTATCGGATTCTATTCTTTCGGCGAGGGAGAATTGGATGCTGCCGCGGTGGATATCGCGGTCATTGGGGCATTAACTGGGCATCGCTGGGGACGGCGGTGCCCTTTTTGCATATCCAGGACAAAGAGCATTCCTGTTTTCTAACGACAAAACAGGAATGCTCTTTCATTATAAGACCAAAGCAGGGGACCGTCCCTGTTTTGCATAGAAATTTAAGAGAAGGAAAGAAGGAACATGTATGAAACGACTGGCATCCCTTCTGCTGGCCAGCGCTCTTGCGCTGACCGCAGCCGGCTGCGCGGGACAGAACCCGGCGGCTTCCACCCAAAGCGGCCCGCCGGAAGCGGTGGAGAGCGGCAAGTCCTCCGTTGCCTATGTGGAGGAACTGCGCATCGGTACCACCGCCGCCATTGACGGCGCCAACGTTATGACGGAAAACGGTATCTTCGGCAAGCTCAACTACAACGCGGTGGTCACCGCTCCCTTTGTAGTCACCGATGAGAATGGCAAGGTTCAGCCCTTTTTCATGACGGGCTGGGAGCTGAGCGGCGACTTGAATACCATTACCGCCACCTTTGCCACAGATCAGGGCCTCACCTGGCACGACGGTGAACCTGTGACCATGGATGACGTGGTGTTTACCTTCCAATATCTGATCGACCGCAAGTCCAGCTATTGCAGCGGCCTGACAGGGGTGGAGGCGGTGAATGAGACCACGGCCACCCTGACGCTGACCGACGGCAAGGCCTTCACCATGCTCAACAGCATGGCTAACTTCGTCACCCTTCGGCCGGAGCATGTGTGGTCCAAGGTGGAGGGCGAATACGCCGAGTACACCGGCGAGGACGCCGCTATCGGCTGCGGCCCCTACAAGCTCACAGGTGTGGACGAGGAGGCCCAGAGCATGACCCTAGAGGCGGTGTCGGATACCTACATGGGACAGGAGCTGACCGTGCGCAAGCTGACCGTGCGCACCTACGACAGCCACGACGCCCTGGTGATGGCCCTGCGCAGCGGGGAGGTGGACGCCATGTACGACTACTCCAACTCCCTGAACGCCACCATGGTGGACTCCATCACCGGAGTGGAGGGGCTGGATCCCGGCATGAGCGACAACCCCGGCAACTATCAACTGGTGTTCGGCTTCAACGAGCAGCCCACCGACGACCTGATCTTCCGCAAGGCCGTGCGGGCCGCGTTGGACTACGAGCTGCTCCGCGTCACCATCGGAGGGGAGGACGGCCAGATCCCCCACGCCGGTATCGTGGCGCCCCCCAATAAGGGCTTTGACGGCTCGCTGCCCGAGCTGGCTCAGGACGTGGACGAAGCCAACGCCCTGCTGGATGAGGGCGGTTATGTGGATGCTGACGGCGACGGCTGGCGGGATATGCCCGACGGTAGCGAGCTGAATGTCCTCATTACTCCCCAGTACAACAAGACCCGTCAGGCCCTCTATCTGCGCATCGCCGAAGTGCTCAAGACCAATCTGGAGGCCGTGGGCGTGCAGACTACCATGGACGAGGAGAGCGTGCGCAACTCCGACCACGCCACCGAGGTCCGCAAGCAGGGCACCTATGAGCTCTACATCGGCTATACCTCTCCCGGCGTGGCCATGTATGACACCGCCTTCATGTACATGATCGGGGATAACGACAACAACCGCTGGGGCACCTGCCTGCTCCCGGAGTTTGTCGCCGCCTATGAGGCCAAGAAGACCGCCGGCAGCTACGAGGCGTACAACGCCGCCATGAAGGAGCTGCAAGCGCTTGCCGATGAACAGGTGGTGGGACTGGCTCTGTGCTGGGATAAGGCCTACTTCCCCTACCGTACCGACCACTATGAGGGCTGGACCAATTTCCCCGGCTGGGGCGTGATCAACTACAAGACCTGGTTCTCCACCCGGCCCGCAGTCTAATAGACGCGGTATGAAAGGAGCGGTTTTCAAATGAAAAAGCAAGCCCTTTCCCTGTTTTTAGCCGGCGCGCTGGCGCTGAGCCTGTTCGGCTGCTCTGCGCAGCCGGCGGCGGAGAGCGCACCTCAGAGCTCTCCTGCCGAAACGGCGGGCAGCTCCTCCGCCGGCGTGGTGGAGGAGCTGCACCTCGGGACCACCGCCGCAAACGACACCTTTACCACCTTTGTGGAGAGCGGTGCATTTGGAAAGATGTGCTATAACTCCTTTGTGACAGCGCCCTTCTGGCAGACGGGGCCCAACGGCGAGGTAGAGCCATTCCTTGTTGCAGATTGGACGGTCAGTGAAGACTCTACTACCATCACCTGTGACTTGGTGCTGGACCAGAGTATCACCTGGCATGATGGGGAGCCCCTGACCATGGACGATGTGCTGTTTACCTTCGATTATAACATCAATGTGCGCAAATCCAGTTACAGCTCCTATGTGGACCATGCTGAGCAGGTGGATGAGGACACCATCAAGGTGGTTTTGAAGGAGCCCGGCGCCTATCAGTGGCTCAAACTGGTGGCCGGCTATTTCTACGTCCAGCCGAAACACATTTGGGAGAACATTGACACCCCGAAGGACTACCGTGGGGAGGATGCTGTCATCGGCTGCGGCCCCTACCGCTTTGTCAGCTTGGACGAGGATGCTCAGACCAGCTACTACGAGGCCGTAAGCGACACCTATCTGGGCCGCGAGGTGACGGTAAAGAAGGTTTCACTCCGGTCCTTTGACAGCAATGATGCTTTGGTCATGGCTCTGCGCAATGGCGAAATTGACGCCATGTATAGCTATGCCAGTCCCATCCCGGCCACTATGGCATCCTCCATCACGGGTGTGGAGCACGTGGAGCCCGGTATGAGTGACAATACGGGCAGCTATATGATCATGTTCGGTTTCCGGAAAGGGCCTACGGACGACCTGAACTTCCGAAAAGCAGTCACGCTTTCCCTGGACTACGAGCTGCTGGCCGACGCCATCGGCGGTGAGGATGCCCAGGTACCCGGGGTGGGGGTCATTGCGCCGCCGAATCTCGGCTATGATGAGACGCTGCCCAAGCTGGAACAGAATCTGGAGGCAGCGAAGGCCGCTCTGGATGAAGGCGGCTACCTGGATGTGGACGGAGACGGCTACCGGGAGATGCCGGACGGCAGCCCCATGGATATTCTGGTTTCCCCCCAGAACAGTAGCACACGCCGCGAGATCTACCTGCGGATTGCAGAGGTCATGGTTCAAAACCTGGATGCCATTGGGGTTAAGGCCCATGTGGACGAGCAGAGCATTACCAATGAGGAATATGAGGATCAGCTCTGCAAGGAGGGAACCTACCAGATCTTTATCTGCTACTGCACTTCCGGAATGGCGTCTCAGACCTCCTGCTATTATTACTTTATTGACAATACCCTGGATGGCAATTGGGGCACCTGTGATCTGCCGGAGTTTGTAGAGGCATATGAGACCAGGCGGCAGGCGTCTGATGAGAAGGCCTACATTGAGGGAACCAAGCTCCTTCAGCAGATCAATGCGGAGCAGTACATCGGGGAAGCCCTCTGCTGGGACAAGGCGTACTTTCCCTACCGCACGGACAGATACGAGGGGTGGACGAACTATCCCGGCTGGGGCGTGATCAACTGCGAGACCTGGTATAGCCTGCGCCCCGTTCGTTAAGCGGCATCTGAATATGAAAGGAGTATTTTCCGCATGAAAAAACAAGTGCTTTCCCTGCTCTTGGCCGGGGCCTTGACGCTGGGGTTATTTGGCTGCTCCGCGCAGACGCCGGAGGAGAGCGGAGTACCCCAGAGCGCTCCGGCGCAGACGGAGGGGACGGCCTCCGCCGGCGTGGTGGAGGAGCTGAAGATCGGCATCTGCAAGGAGGTCACTCCACGGACGCTGGCCTCGGAGAGTGGCTCCTTCGGCCGCATGAACTACAATGCCTTCTGCGCCGGAACCTGGCTGGTGCGGGATGAGAATAACGAGATGCAGCCCAACCTGATGACCTCCTGGGAGATTCTGGACAAGGGCAGCACCATCCGGGCTACCTTCGCCACGGATCAGGGAATTACGTGGCATGATGGAGAGCCATTTACGATTGACGATGTCATCTTTACGGTCGATTTGATGAACAACAAACTCAAGTCTGGCTATCTCTCCAAGATCACCGGCGTGGAGAAGGTAGACGATACCACCGTGGACTTCCAGGTGGCCGATGGGGCGGCCTATTTCACCCTGGGGAACTCCGCCGTCTTTGTGCGTATGTATCCCAAGCACATCTGGGAAGGAATCGAGGATCCCTCCGGCTACACCGGCGAGGATGCTGTCATCGGCTGCGGCCCCTATCAGCTTGTTCAGGTGGATGAGGAGGCGCAGACCATGCACTATGAGGCGGTTGGGGAGACCTACATGGGCCGCGCCCTGACGGTACGCAGCGTGACGGTGCGCAGCTACGACTCCCAGGATGCCCTGGTGATGGCCCTGCGCACCGGGGAAGTGGACGCCATGTACGACTACTCCAACCCGATTTCGCCCACCATGCTGCCCTCCATCTCGGGTGTGGATGGGGTAGACCCCGGAAGGGGGATGAACATGGGCCTGTTCGAGATCCTCTTCGGCTTTCATAAACAGCCCACCGATGATTTGGAATTCCGCAGAGCGGTGCGCTATGCCCTGAACTATGAGCTGCTGGCCACCACCATCGGCGGTGAGGACGGGCAGGTACCCGGCGAGGGTATCATCTCCCCCGCAGGTATTGGCTACGATGACAGCCTTCCCAAGCTGGTGCAGGATCAGGAGCAGGCCAAGGCGATTCTGGAGGCGGCGGGGTATATAGACACCGACGGCGACGGCTGGCGGGAGCGGCCCGACGGAACCCCTATGGATGTATTGGTCACACCCCAGTACAATGCTACCAAGGCGGCGCTATACCAGCGCATTGCTGAGATTATCGTTACCAATCTGGGGGAGGTTGGCGTCAAGTGCACCCTGGATGAGGAGAGTATCCGCAATTCCGACCACGAGCAGCAGCTCCGGGATGACGGGGCCTATGAGATCTACATCTGTTATGCTACCCAGGGTGTATCCTTCTATAAGACGCCATTCCTGTATATGTTCAATGACGATCTGAGCATGTGGGGCACCTGCGATCTGGAGGACTTCGACCAGGCCTACAACGATATGCTCAACGCCCAGGGGGATGAGGACTATGTGGCCAAGGTAAAAGAGCTGCAGAGGATTGCCTCGGAGGAGGTCATCGGCATTGCCCTGTGCTGGGATACCGCCTACTACCCCTACCGCACCGACAAATACGAGGGGTGGACGAACTTCCCCGGCTGGGGCGTCATCAACTGCGAGACCTGGTATAATCTGCATCCGATCGGCTGAGCAAGGGCCGGGAGCAGGGGCGGCGGAGACGTGCGCCCCTGCTCTGTATATAAAAAGGAAGGGGGTACGCTATTTGTGCTTTGCGAGTCTGGGAAAACGCCTGGTGGAGGCTGTTTTTATCATCTTCTGTATCATAACCATCAATTTCATCCTCATCCGGTTTATGCCTGGCGACCCGGTGGTACACATTATCGGTGAGGACGAGTATCTCCGTCTGGAGGCGGAGGCGCCGGAGGTGATTGAGGAGGTTCGGCGGGAGTATGGATTGGACAAGCCCCTTCCGGTCCAGTACATAACCTATCTCAACAAGACGCTGCACCTGGACTTCGGGAATTCCTACCGTACCAAGCTGCCGGTGCTGGAGACGGTTTTGTTCCGCATGCGCTGGACGCTGCTGCTCACCATACCCGCCATTGTGCTCTCCTCCGTACTGGGCGGAGGGCTGGGCCTGCGGGCGGGGTGGAAAAAGGGCGGCCTGCTGGACACCATCGCCTCACCCATTATGCTCTTTCTGAATACCATTCCAACCAACTGCATGGCGATTCTGTTTCTGATGGTATTTGCGTTCCAGATGGGGCTGTTTCCCATCAGCGGCATTACCTCCGGCGGCCTGTCGGGGCTGGAAAAGGCAGTGGATATCCTGTGGCACATGGCCCTGCCCCTGATGATCCTGGTGATCCTGCGCACGGCCTCCTATTACATGCTGATGAAGAGTACAGTGCAGACCATTCGGGATGAGGAGTATATCACGGTGGCCCGGGGAAAGGGGTTCTCTCAGGGACAGGTGCTCCGCCGCCACGTACTGAAAAACGCCCTTTGCCCTTACCTGACCTCCGTATGCATGCAATTCGGCCATATTCTGGGCGGCTCCATGCTGGTGGAGGTGGTGTTCTCCTGGAAGGGGATGGGCACCCTCATTTACGACGCGGTCAACACCAAGGATTTTCCAATCCTGCAGACCTGCTTTTTGTTTATCGGTATCTGTGTGGTGGCCTTTAATCTGCTGGCGGACGTGCTGAATATGCTCATTGATCCCCGGCTGAGGGAGGAGGACCGCCATGCGTAAGAAATTAAACGGCCGGGTGCTGGCGGGATTGGTCATTCTGAGCGTGGTGCTGCTGGTGGCCCTGCTGGCGCCGGTGCTCGCCCCTCACGATCCCTACGAGCTGGGCGTACCCTACCTGCGCCCCTCCGCGGAGCACCCCCTGGGGACCAACGACATTGGGCAGGATATCCTCAGCGAGCTGATTTACGGTACCCGCATCTCCCTGCTCATTGGCGTAGTCTCGGCTTTGGCGGTGACAGTAGTGGGCACAGCCCTGGGGATCCTCTCCGGCTATTTAGGCGGATGGACGGACCAGATCATCATGCAGGTGACCAACGTGGCCATGGCGCTGCCCTCTCTGCCTCTGACCATCATTCTGGTGGCCTTTCTGGATGCCAGCGTGTGGAACATCATCCTGGCCATCTGCATCACCGCCTGGACCTCTACGGCCCGCATCATCCGCAGCCGGGTGCAGCAGCTCAAGGCTCTGCCTTTTATACAGATTGAGCGCACCATGGGAGCCAGCGGCCCCTATATCATGATACGGCATATTCTGCCCAACCTGGGAGAAATCGTGTTCATCCGTGCCGTCCTGTCGGTGGGCAGCGCCATGCTTACCGAGGCCAGCCTCAGCTTTCTGGGTCTGGGTGTAATCGGCCAGAAGAGCTGGGGCGGCATCCTCCATTATGCCTTTTTCCGCAACGGAATCATCAACGGCTCCTATTGGTGGTATGTGCCGCCCATCCTGTGCATCTCGGTCTCCGTGCTTGGGTTTATGCTGCTGAGCTATTACGGTGAGGGCCCTGCGCGGGGAAGAGGCAGAAAGGAGGAAGCCAATGCTGGAAATTGAGGGGGTTTCCATCCGCTTCGGTGACAACCCTGAGGCGGTGAGCGATACGACATTTACGGTAGGCGACGGCGACCGTCTGGCGGTGGTGGGGGAAACGGGCAGCGGAAAGAGCGTCCTGCTGTTGGCCGCACTGGGGCTGCTGCCCGCCTCAGCCCGGGTCACCGGCTCTATCCGCCTCAACGGCCGCGAGTTGTTGGGCTGCCGGGAGCGGGAGTTCAACCAGATCCGGGGAAAAGAGATCGCCTATATTCCGCAGGGAAGCGGGAATGGGCTCAATCCACTCTATACCGTGGGCCGCCAGCTTTGCGAGGCCATTCGAAAGCATCAGCCCTGTACCCGGAGAGAAGCGCTGGTTCAGGCGGCCGCGCTGTTGGAGTCCTTTGGGCTGGAGCATGGCGCGGCTCTGTGCCGCAGCTATCCTTTTCAGCTCTCCGGCGGTATGCGCCAGCGGGTACTGATCGCCATGGGGATCGCCGCCGGGGCGGATCTGGTTCTGGCGGATGAACCTACCAAGGGGCTGGACCGCCGGCGCATCGCCTTGGTGGAGGATGCCTTCCAACGGCTGGGGGAGCGCACCCTGCTCTGCGTCACCCACGATCTCCGTTTTGCACACGCCATCTCCTCCCGGGTGGTGGTTATGTACGCCTCCCAGCAGATCGAGAGCGGCGACAGCCCCTCCTTTTTTGCCGAGCCCCTGCACCCCTACTCCAGGGCCATGCTAGAGGCTTTGCCGGAGAACGGCCTGCGCGCCAATATGGGCTTTGCGCCACCCCGGCAGGACGTTGACGCCCAGAGCGCCTGCCACTTTTACGGCCGGTGCCCATGGCGCTCGGAGCGCTGCCGGAAGGCGCCGCCGCTGATGGCGGTGGGGAAGCGGAAGGTGAGGTGTTGGAACTATGCTGATTGAGGTGCAGGGCCTGTCCAAGCGATACCGCCCCCGCGGCCCCATGGTGATGGTGGAGGTCTCCTTTTCCATCGACCGGGGAGAGACGCTGGCCATTTTCGGTGACAGCGGCAGCGGCAAGTCCACCATCGGCCAGATCCTGGCAGGAATCTATCCAGCCACCGCCGGAGAGGTGAGGCTGGACGGGCAGAGGTTGTCCTATCCCCTCCGGGGGCCCGCCCGAAGGCGGATTCAAATCCTGTTTCAGCATCCGGAGGTGGCGTTCAATCCCAAGCTGCGGCTGATCGACAGTATGCGGGAGCCTTACCGCCTGTTCCATCTGCCTTATACCCGGCAGGGACTGTGCGATTATCTGGAGCGCTACGGAATTTATGAGGAACACCTGGACCGCTTTCCGGCGGAGCTCAGCGGAGGGGAGCTCCAACGGCTTGCCTTGGCCCGTGCGATGCTGATGGACCCCTCTTTTCTGGTTCTGGATGAGCCGACCTCCATGCTGGATGTGATTTCTCAGGCGCAGATGATCCACTTGCTGCAGGAAATTCAGCAGGAGCGGGAGGTGGGCTACCTGTTTATCTCTCACGACCGCGCTCTATGTGAGCGCTTCTGTACGGCGGTCCGCCCTCTGGAGGGCGGAAGACTGGGAGAACCCGTATGAAAAATGCGCCGTCCGGCCTGAGCCGGACGGCGTACATCTCTTTTGGTTAGTGTAATGTTTTTCGCGGACTGGAAAGCTAATGAAATGCGTGTGGACTCTAGATATTATCCGGTTTTACAATGATTTCTAAGCCCTCTGCCTCCCAGTTTATCTCTTTGCTTGTTACTCTTAGCCAATTACAGAATAAACCCTTTTTGTTCATAACACCAGCCTGAAGTACTGTTGTATGACGCTTACGCTATATGGGCACCATAAAAGCAATTTTCTATTCATCCTCCTCGACCGGACGCCATGCCTGTCCAAATTTTACATCTCGAAACAGCGCGGCCAAGCCGGTGATCTGTTTGAGTCGTAGGACTTCATCCTTGTCCATCCCCAAATGCTTGGCGATCCAGGCGTCGGACCGCCCAAGCTCATGCAGTTCCTTGATTATATTGCTCATCAGATCCACATTATGGGATCCTCTGGCACGGTTGTGCCGTATGGTACTTGCCATACGGTTGGAGAGAGGCTTGTCGATCACTGCCACTGGAAGCATTCCCTGCTCCCGTTCATAGATATCCCGGTGTTCCTTCATTACGCGCCAGCGGTGGAAGCCATCTACAATGGCATATAGATCCTGTTTGGCAGAGTAATAGCAAACGATTGGCTGGGTATATCCGTCCTCCAGAATACTGAGGTAGAGTAGTTTCATCTCCGGAGGCGCTACACTGTTTGGATTATATGTATTGGGGATGATCTTTTCAAACGGCACAGCAATAATACGATAGGCCGGACTGCGAAACGGTTCACTTGTCATTTATGATCCCCCTATACTTCCGCTTAAATAGATCGACCCGCTTCTGCTCTTGCCGGGTCAGGCCGAAACCCATAAAGCGACAGGTGTGGTCATTTTTCAAAATACAATAACACATCCGTTTCCAGCTTGGAATGTCTTTGGTACTCTTAATATCATCCGTATGATCCGGAATCGGTCCAAGAAAGACCACGCGGGATTTTTTATCTAGTGTATAGTTGGATACACCGTTTCGTTGAATCTGATATCCATGTTCCTCTAACTCACGAATGACTTCCTCAGAGAGCCCGCCGCCCGTTTCGTGCCAGAACTGAATCGAGGTCTTGAATTTTTTTACATAATTGTTTTGAAGCCGCTTGGGCAGCGTATCCAGCAGGAACTTTGTGTAGGACTGCCAGGTATGCCCCTCTGGCAGAGTGATGCTGCGATAGCCCATGGCTTTGGTCCGACCATAGATCGCACCAAAGTTGGCCCCCCGCACCCGGCCGACCAGCCTGGTCCAAATCTCCGGATCAATCACCCGGTATAAATTCAGCGCATCCTTGGAGTAATCATTGAACGGAGAGGCCACCCGCATCTGGTCGATCTTGAGCCCCGCCTGATAATACAGATCATAGAGTCGATTATATTCATAGCCAAACCGGGAAATCGCGACCCACACATCCCTGTTAGACCAGTCATAAAGGGGAGAAGCGCACCACACATCCTTGAACTGCTTGGAGATCCAACATTCTCCCTTATAGCCATGTTTCTTATTGACAAATCCGCTGTACCTCTGCAACGATTCATCTGCCCGTAATCCCAACAGACAAACAGTACGTCCCCCGCCATGGCGTTCCTTATAAAAACGCCCAAACTGCTTAGCAAGGTCCTCCTGGTGCATCCGGTAGCGGTAATGATCGAACGGCTTATCCATATTGATGACATAGGAATAGCTGGGCATGGGACGCACCCACAGTTCAGGATGCCTGTCATCCCAGGGATACCAAAACATCTCATAGCTGGACAGGGCAGTTCGGGTAGCCATAGGCAGACATACCCAGTAGGGATCGACCTCAGACTCCAAACGCTCAAATGTTTTTGTGACATATTCCGTCGTCACTGTATATTGCGCCTCAAAATCCTGATGAAAGACGCCGACCGTCCGCTGTGGGTAATAAGTGCGCTTAAAATCCAGCAGGAGGTTCAGAAGAAGCCCACTGTCCTTACCGCCGCTGAACGAAACGTAGATGTTCTCAAACTCGCGGAACAAAAAATCAAAGCGCTCCTGCACTGCTTCATATACGTTTTTCTGAATGTATTCTCGTTTCATATCTCTCTATCTCAAAACGATGCAATTTTCGGTATGATTACTCTTTTGAAAATATTGTAAAAAATCCCCCTCTTAAATGCACGGACAGGAAACCGTGGTCATGTGTGCGACGACCAAACCAGCAGATGTTTAGAAGCCCGCTATTCAAGACCTGCTCCTATTATGGTGTCCGTGATTGCATGATTAGGAGTTTGATTCGGCGCCCCCAAAAGCGAGCTGCAAGTTTGCAGATGAAAATATTACCAAAATTATAACACTTTTCGACAAAAATCGCAATAGGAACAGGCGCCATCTCTATTTGTAAGTAAGTCCACGAAAAGGAGCCAACTCCATGACGGCCACAGGCCGAATTTATTTTTGCCTCCTTGGTCGAGATGAGTTAAATAGCGTTTAGAAAATTTTTGTGTTTGCCCCTTGCATTTCAAGAAAAAAGTTGTATAATGAACTCAAAAGAAAGCCCTTTGTAAAGTACAAGTTTTACAAAAGATAGTTCTTTGAAGGGAATGGTTCCTGAGTCCTGCATGGGCAGAGCGGCATGCACCTTCCCGTAAAATTTAATATGAATCCGGCTTTTGTGGCAAATGCGCGACCCGGTTCCCGTCAGGGACCGGACACGCATCCTTGTTTCTGAACAAGGGAATCAGGTGAAATTCCTGGACATGTTTTGCAGCAGGAGCCGCGGCGAAAGCTGCGGGGACGTGCAATTCAATAGCTGTGATTGTGGAGTGTATCCGTTTTCTGCGAAAGCAGGTCACTGGCGGTCGTAATGGCTTAGCTGGGAAGGCGGCGGATATGCGCAGGCGGGCTTTAGGCCCGTCGGGACACATCAGTCAGAAGACCTACTAGGAGCTTACCCCCAATTCCTTGGGGCTGCTCTGAGAAAAATGCCAAATAGAAAGATGGGCACGGGATGAGTGCCCTCTTCTGCCCGAAATGGGAACAAAAGCGGACGCATATTTTGCGTCCGCTTTTTATTCGCACGCTCGGGGGAAAGACGGACGTATCGGTATGCGTCCGTCTTTTTGTTTCTATTGCCCCAAGAGGTCTGCGGGGCAGCCGGATTGTGCCACAAGTCAGGAGGCTGTTTTGTGAGCGGCAAGTATTTCACCGGTGATCAGAAGCTCAGCAAAAAACTCATTGGGCGCACCAAGGAAGCGCTTCGTCAGCGAAATGTTCAGTTTGCCCAGACGCACGGTGACGCCAGCGACGAAGAGCTGCTGGACTATGTCCGGGGTGAGGCGGCACGGCTTGGAATGACGCCCAACGCCGGGGAGATCATCGGAGGCCACTTTATCGCGGTTCGCTTTGGCTGCTGGAAGAATGTGGTCACGGCGGCGGGGCTGGTCCCGCCGAAGAAGCAGAAGCCCCTCCCCAAGCGGCAGATCTTCAAGGAGGAGCTCCGCTGTCAGGCGAGAGAGCGGGCATACACAGAGCAACAGAACAGCAGCGAGTAATCCTGATGAAGAAGGGGATCCCCTTCTTCCGTCATAGGGGTAGCCCCCTATGACGAGCCTACTTTAGGAATCCAGCGGGCCTTCGCCCGTTTCAAATGGCCGAAGCGCGGCCGACAACTGAATAGCGGCATCGGAAGGGGATACCGGCCTGGGGAAGCGCGCGGGGAGAGGAGCGCGCCAAGGGCCGAACAACGCGGTCTGCGTCGGGGCGGACGGGAGCGCAGGAACGGGGTCCGGTGCTTGCGCAAGGGCGCGTTCACAGGCCGGACAGGCCGTGACGATAAGTGATATGGGAATTTTATGCGAACTGGAAAGGTCGGGTGGTTGGGAAATGTCTTTTGATTGCGGCCATGGGAGCATGTACGCCTATGGCTGCTGAGTCCGTGTGCATGCCGCACGGGGAATCCTGCTCATGCGGCGGTCGAGCAAAGGAAGTCTAATTTTGAAGGAGAAAAAGCCATGCAAAAGATGAAAAACGGCAAAAAGGTTCTGTCCGTGTGCCTGTCTCTGGCGATGGCCGCGGGCATGCTGTCCACCAGCGCGTTCGCGTCTTGGAACGTCTACGGCGGCAGCAACAATCACAACGCGGTGGTGACGGAGGCTCCTACCAGGCCGGATAAATCCGGCCTGGACAGCTACATCCAACTGCATTGTACCGGCTCCGGCTGGGACGGCGTGGACAACGTGCCCGTATTGCAGACGGTGAACGGGACTACCTATGCTTACGTTCTCTACGATGGCTATGGAGCCAGCGGCGCGCTGGTAGCCAAGATCAGGTGCGCGGAAAACGGCGGCAGCAGCATCGTCTGGACTACCGATCCCTACGGCACGGAGGGAACCTCTCTGAACGCCAAGAGCGGCTTCCAACTGTCTACTCCCTATCTGGACGACAATGGCACCCCCAACGACGCGTCGGACGATACCCTCTATGTGGGTACCATCAGCCAGTATGACGACTACGAGGGCGGTGAGTGGCTTACCGGTACCGGCAGCAAGGTTATGGCTCTTACCGGCCTGGATCAGAACAAACCCACTGTGACGAATGTCCTGACCGGCATCAATGGCCAGATCAACACCCCCATCACCACCGACGGGACCTACCTGTACTTCGGCACCTGGCCCGGCGGCAGCCGCGCGGGAACCTACTATCAGGTCAAGCTCTCCGACTACTCGGTGAAGACCTTCACCCCCGACAGCTACGGCTTCTACTGGGCCGGCGCGGTGAGCGACGGCACCAACGTCTACTTCGGCAGCGACAATGGCCTGCTGTACTGGCGGAGCATCGCGGATTTTGACACAACCGGCGGCGTGCTGGATCTGACCGATGTGGCCAGCGACGCGGGCAATGTGCGCTCCACCGTCATGCTGGATGACGGCTACCTGTACTTCACCACCCAGGGCGGCTACCTGTGGTGCTGCTCCTATGATGACGGGCTGACGGTCGAGTGGCACAAAAAACTGGGCGCCACATCCACCTCCACCCCCACCAAGGTGGGCGACCGCATCTACGTGGGCTACTACTCCGGCTTCAATGCCGGCGGCGTCCAGTGCGTCAGCGCCGACGGCTCTTCCGTGAAAACGGTGGTCGAGGGCGATGGCTTCCCCGTTCAGAGCTCCATCGTGGTGATGGGCGACGGCACCGGCACCGACTACCTGTACTTCAACACCAACGCCCAGAAGGGCGCCGGCTACTGCTACAGCTTTGACGGCACGACCGGTAGCAAGGTCTGGGGCACAACGGGCGACACCTACGCCCTGGGCGGCATGGCCATTGACAACGGCTACGCCGTCTTTGGCAATGACTATAACCACCTGTATGTGGTGCACGACTGACAAGAGGGAGCGGAAAATGGTCTCCCCATGAGAAAATGACCTGAACCCCGGCCGCCGACGTGTTCGGCGGCCGGGGACATTCATCTGTTGAAGGGCCTCTGGCGAAGGCTGGAAGACGAATTACAGGAGGAGTCATCATTGCTGAAGAAGAGAAAGCTTCTTTCCATACTGTTGGTGCTGTCGCTTTTATGCTCGCTCTGTGCCCCGACGGCACTGGCTGTTGAACCGACTGAGAAACAGATCAAAATCGTGATCGATTTGAGGACGTATACAGGCGCTGTCTCAGGGCAGTTTAAGATAGCCGGGAATACTTATGAGATTAAGGCCGGAGAGCTCAACGAATATATAGTTAATGAAAAACTTCAGACTGAGGGTGGTGGCGGCTATACATCCATCGGCACTAGTACTGTCACATTAGATGATTTTTCCCCAAGTGGATATAAGGGCTGGACCGTTAGCGGGACAGCAAGTAATGGTGAGCTGAATCAATATTTGTATGATCATGAGGATACGGAAAAATATGTCCTTTCTTATTCAAATACGGAGGAAAAAACTTTTATAACGATTCAAGGCAACAAGTTGTCTTTCAAAATGACGAGTATGTCCCGAATCCTCAATAGTGGTTATGGGCTTGGTGGGGGGAGCACGATCATCCTCGCTCCAGCACCGGCTGAATCAACGTATTCCGCGACCGTATCCGTCGCACAGGAGGGACGTGGTACGGCAGAGGCACTGAAAGGTACCGTGGCCGATCAATATGTACTCGCCGCTATGGGGGCGGAGGGCTACGCGTTCGACTACTGGCTCGCGGAGGGAAGTTCTGACCGCATTTATGACAATCCGTATACCGTGAACCTGACGAAGAACACCAACTTTACCGCCTACTTCCGGGATCGCCGTGTTCCCACAGTTGAGAATGCTGGGCATGGAACCGCGTCCTTTTCCTATGTAAACTCCTCCAACGGCGCGGATCAGTACACCCTGACGGCCACGCCGGATGAACTCTATATGTTTGACTACTGGAGCTGGGAGGGCGTCCCAACCGGCGCGGAAAACAGCGCGCCGGAGGAGCAGGTGCTTCCAGATGAGGATATGCCGGAGGATGGCGGCGAGGCGGAGCAACCCGCCGAATCGCCGGAGCCCGCCCCCTCCGAGCCGGAGACGACCGCGCCCCCGGAGGAAGATGAGGGCGAGGCGGAGCCTCCCGCCGAATCGACAGAGCCCGCCCCCTCTGAGCCGGAGGTGACCGCGCCGCCGGCGGAGACGGGCGCTCCCACAGAAGAGCCCGCGCCGGCCGAGCCCGCCCCGGACGGGGCGGAGGATGCCACCGGGGCGGAGGCGGCTGTGCCCTCCCCGGCGGCTCTGCTGCGTCTGAACGCAGAGGAGACTCCCGGCGCGGAGGAGACCCCCAATGTGGAGGAGACTCCCGGCGTGGAGGAGACTCCCGGCGTGGAGGAGACTCCCGGCGTGGAGGAGACTCCCGATGTGGAGGAGACTCCCGGCGTGGAGGAGACCCCCGGTGTGGAGGAGACACCTGGTGTGGAGGAGACACCCGATGCGGAGGAGACCCCCGCTCCCGTGGAGAATAATGGCCTCCAGGTGATAAACCTGGAGGAACTGACCCAGGACTGGGACAAGACGGCCAATCCCATGACGGTGGCCCTGGCCGAGGGCATGGAGAACGTGACCTTTACCGCCCACTTCAAGCTGGCGGAGGTCACCCTGGGCGAGGGTGCGTATCTGGAGGGAAGCGCATTTTCGGGGATCACTGTCAATCCGTCCTTCGCAGGGAAGGAGGGGGACACGCTTCCGGCGGGCAGCCGGGCCCGGCTCTACCTCCCTCTCAGCGTATCCGCCAAGATCCCGAACGGACAGCTCACCGTCACGATCTACGAGGGCGGTTCGGCAGAGGGAACGCTTCTCAGCAGCAACGTCAAGACACAGGATTGGGAGGCCGGCAAAACCTATTGCATCTGGCTCCCAATCGACCCGCTGCCCGACACAGACCAACTGACGGTGACGGCGTCGATCCGAACCACCAAGGGCACCACGGAGACGGTGGAGAGAACCTACGATATCTCGACAGAGGCCAGCGCGGAAAACAGCGATTTCACCTATGTGACCAGCCCCAACGTGCCTATCGGCACCGGCACCTCCGCGGAAGACGGCGGCCCTGACGTCTCAGGAGTTTATGGGGCGCTGGATGCGGAGACTGGGGTTCTGGAGCTTTACCTCTACGGACATGATGGAATTTATACCATGTCCACCAGTGGCGCTGATGATCTGGTGCACATAAACGACGGGCTGACGCTTTCAGAGTTTTCAGGTCCTGCCGGGGTGGTCGCAGTAGGGCCGGACGGCGCAGGCGGACTGCTGGCAGCTGTGGAGGCCGATCCGATTCCCATTGATAAGGTCACTCTTCCCGGCTATGATACCAGCGGCTATGATGGGGAAATACTCGGGAAAAGTTTTCTCTACCGCTGGGATGGCGAGAAGTGGAGCCGGATTGAGGGTTCTTGCTTTAACGACTACCCTCCTGACGGTGATGGATATAGATTTATTGCCCCGGCCACAGGGAAGAACCTCGTCCTGATCCTGTCGGCAACGGATGTATGGACGGATACATACCACTGGAACGGTACGGGCTGGACTAAAAACGAGAAAATATTTACCAAATTCCTCCGGGATGGTGACGAGATCTACGGAAAAACCAGGGATGAATGGCTTAAGTATAGTGGGACTGCTTGGGAGAGGTGCGCTGACCCCACCCCCGCGGTGCCCACTACCACTGGCTTGAAGGACGTCATTGGCACGGGCCAGGATCACACCGGAAACTTTTACGCCTTCACAGAGGGACGCAAATACGCCACTGGGAACGGCTACCAGGACAGCGATGTCTACAAGTGGAATGGGGAGAAGTGGGTCTATCAGATCATGACTGACTTCAAAGATCCTGATGAGGATCCCAACGACTTGAGCAAGAAAATCCGCCCCGCCGGTGTCGAGATGATGACGATTCCCGCTGAGAACGTCACACTGATGTGCGGTGAGGCCGGCGCCATCTATCTGTATGCTGATAATGTGAACATTACCTTTGACGCCCAGGGCGGCACGTTTAAAGATGACTCGCTGAAAACCATGACCGCCCCCATCCTCAGCGAGGTGGATTCGTCCAAGGTGCCCAGTGTTGCCAAGAGCGGCAATGCCTTCGGCGGCTGGTACTATGATGCGGCCTGTACCGAGGGCAAGAAGTGGGACGCCAATACCGCTCGGATGCCGGGGAAAGATATCACGCTCTACGCCAAGTGGACGGAGCGCACCGGCCCCGTGGCCCCTGACGACCCGGAGATGCAGTATCACCGGGAATCCGCCCTGGACAACCTGGAAAAAGCATTTAACAAGTATAAGGAAAGCGACTACAGTGAAGCGAACTGGAAAAAACTAGTTGTAGCATATGAGCAGGGCATTGCGGATATCAACGCCGCTCTGCCCGCCGAGGACTTCATCGAAAATAACATCATCGCGGCCCTGAACAAGGCGCTGGCCGCTATGCAGGCCATCCCTGCTGACCACGCCGGACAGATCGAGGTGGCGGTGTCTATGGACGCAAACACCTTGAGTCTGGGCTATCTGATTAAGCCGACCCTGGTCACTGTGGATGACCGTACCCCCGCCAGCGTGGTCATTACCGACCTGCTCAGCGAGAACGGCTACGACTGGGAGAACACCGGAAGCATTACCAACAGCTTCTACCTGGCCGGTGTGAAGCCTGTGGACCAGACCAAGGCCAAAATCCCACAGTACATCTTGGACCATGCCGGCTCCGTCAACATGGGTGACAGCAGCGATAAAACATTGAGCGAGTTTGATTACCACAACATGTCCGGCTGGATGTACAGCGTGGACAACGACTTCCCCGGCGTGGGCGCATCGAGCTGGCAGATGTCGGACGGCGAGGTCATGCGCTGGCAGTTCACCGTCTGGGGATATGGCGCAGACTTGAACGCAGACAATTCCGCCTGGGGCAGTTCCAGCATCGTGGATGTGGGCGACAAGGGCTCCCTTACCTGGGCCGTGGCCGAACTGCGGAGCGAGTACGACGACGAGGTTCTGGAGGCCAACGAGGTCTATATGGACGCCATGGAGGTTCTGACGGACCCTGAGGCCAGCCAAAGTAAAATTAACAGCGCGAAAACCGCGCTGGCCAAGGAGGACTTTGACAAGCAGCCTGAAAAACCGGACGTTCCAACCGTGGATGTGAAGCCGGAGGCCAATGTGGATAAGGACGGCAACGCCAAGGTGGAGCTTACCGAAAAAGAGATCGAAACGATGATCGAGAATGCGGTGGAAGGCGAGGCGGAGATCATTGCCATCTCTCCCGAGATGGACAGTGAGGCCACCAGCCTGGAGGTCACATTCCCCAAGGGCGCCGTGGATGCTATTTTGGAAGAGACAAAGGCGAGTGTATCCATACAGAGCGATCTGGGTCGGGTGCTTCTGCCCCGAGATGTCCTGACCTCCATTTCCAAAACGACGGAGGGTGGCGCGGTCACCGTGACGGTGGCCGCCGGTAAAGCTGAGAACGCCGGTGGGCTGCTGAAGGGACAGAAGGATGTGACCGAGGAGGCCCTGAAGGACTGCTCTGTGACCGAGGTGACCATCCGCTCCGGCAAGGAGAAGGTAACCGCTTTCGGCGGCAAGTCCATCACCCTCTATCTGCCGGTGGAGAACAAGGCGTTTGAGGTGGGCAAGAGCTATGTCGTCTATCAGATCAGCGACGACGGTTCTGTGGAACAATTGGTGGGCAAGTGTGTCAAGACTGGCGGAAAGCGCTTTCTTGAGGTGACCACCACCCACTTGAGCACCTTCGTGGTGCTGCCTGTCGAGGTGGTGGATATGCCCTTTACGGATGTGAAGGAGGAGGACTGGTTCTACGGCGCGGTGGTGTATGCCTACCAGAACAGTATCCTGACCGGAACGGGTGAAACCACCTTCTCTCCCAACGGCCCCATGACCCGCTCGATGCTGGTTACGGCGCTGTGGAGACTGGAGGGCGAGCCTGAGGCGTCTGGCGCATCCGGCTTCCCGGATGTGAAGCCGGATGCGTGGTACGCCGAGGCTGTGGATTGGGCCAGCCAGACTGGTATCGTCAGCGGCACAGGTGCGGGCTTTGACCCGGAGGGCAGCGTGACCCGTGAGCAGATTGCCTCCATCCTGTACCGCTATGCAAAGCTCAAAGGCTGGGATGTGAGCAAAACGGCCAGTCTACAAGATTTTGCCGACGGTGCGGATACCTCCGCTTGGGCAACCCGGGCTATGGAGTGGGCCTATGCGGAGAAGCTGATTACCGGAAAGGATGGAAATCGTCTGGACCCGCAGGGCCAGGCCACCCGCGCTGAGGTTGCCGCCATTCTGATGCGGCTTCTGGAGAGCAAGGCGGAGAAGGCCTGAGATTCTGGAAGAACCATAAAGGCCCCGTTTGGCTCCGGTCTGCAAAACCAGGCCGGGCTGTATGGGGGCTCCCCCGGTAAGGATAGAGGGAGCACCTCCTTACTCGAGCAGGAGCCCGGCAGACCGAATTCGACCTGCCGGGCGGCCCTGCCCACAATCAAACAGAAAACACAGTTGGGTGAAACTCCGGGAAACCGGTACGGGCCTGCCCCCGCCGTCCAGTCGGCAAGACCTGATTGTGGAAAAATGGGTGGGATGTACCGATACAAGGCACGTTCACCCAATGGGAGAGCGTGCCTTTACTTGTTGAGGTGAGCGGTATAATGCTCAAAGAGCAAAAGCTGACGGAAAAAGAGCTGCTGGGATACCGCCAGTGGCTCTCAGAGCTGGACGAGGAAAGTCGGGGAGAGCAGGGAACTTCCAGACAGGCGATGGATCCGGACCTGTGGAGAATTTTTGACCCCAAAGGGAATATTGGCCGGCAGATTTATGAGAGCTATACGGATGAGGCGCTTTTGGAGGCTGTGGTGGTGACAATGGACCATCCGGGGCATAAGCCTCGGACATATCAGCTCAGTCCCATTCGCCAGGTTTATTTGAAGCAGCGGTTTGGAAACATCAATAAAGCCTGCTGGGCGGCCAGAGGATTTCGGAAGAGGCTGGAAGAGCAAAAGCGGTGGCCGCCAGACTGGCCGGAGCGGGTATCCGCTGACGGATTCAGGGCGTATTGTGAACGGATTGGTTCTCCCCTGACGGAGCAGGAGGCAGAACTGGCGGAACATATGTGCAGATCTGTCAGAGAGAGCTGGCGCCCACCGGAGGAAGAGGGAATCCCGCCGGAGCTCAAGATGCTGTTTCAAAAAAAGCGATGCAGCAATAAAAAGGCCATGGAGCTGATGGGCATACCCGTCCTTAGCAAGCTGGCCATGAAGCATTTGTGGAGCTATTGGCTCAGTGCCTGGGGGAAACCTGCAGGGCCTTCCGAAGAAAAAGCAGAAGGAGACTCGGTCATATGAAGAAATGGAAACAGCGCGGATTCGCATTTGTGCTTGCCCTGTCCCTGACCACGGGTATGTTGACGGGAGCACAGGCGGCCGTATCCAAAGAGACCTTGAACGATGCGGTGCAGGATACCGCAGAATATATGTACCGCACCGTACAGGATCCGCAGGTAGGGTCTATCGGCGGTGAATGGGCTGTGCTGGGGCTGGCCCGGAGCGGGTACGATGTACCGGACAGCTATTATCAGGACTACTATGCCACTGTGGAGGCATATGTGAAGGCCTGCGACGGCAAGCTGCACGATAAGAAATATACGGAGTATTCCCGGGTGATTGTCGCCCTCAGCTCGATTGGGAAGGACGCCAGAAATGTGGGGGGATATGACCTGACTAAACCGCTGGGCGACTATGACAAGACCATCTGGCAGGGCCTTAACGGCCCCATCTGGGCGTTGATTGCGCTCGACTCCAGAGATTACCCCATGCCGGAAAACCCAGGGGCAGAGACACAGGCGACCCGGCAGATGTACATAGACCGCATATTGGAGTGCCAGCTGCCTGACGGAGGGTGGAGCCTTTTCGGAGGAACCTCTGCGGCATCCTCCGGAGACGGCGTATCCGACCCGGACATCACAGGGATGGCGCTGCAGGCGCTGGCCAAGTATCAGGATCAGCCAGCAGTGGCAAAGGCGACGGAGGAAGCGCTGGCGTGCATGTCCAAGAAGCAGAACAGCGAAGGCGGTTTTTCCTCTTGGGGGACTAAGAATTCCGAGAGCTGTGTCCAGATTATCGTAGCTTTGTGCGAGCTGGGAATTCCGCTGGACGACCCCCGTTTTGTCAAAAACGGAAACACGCTCCTGGACAATCTGATGACCTTTTATCTGCCCGGAAACGGGTTCCTGCACACGGCAGACGGCTCCGGCTCCAATCAGATGGCATCGGAGCAGGCGTTCTATGGCCTTATTGCCGCCCAGCGGCTTCAGGACGGCAGAAACAGCCTCTACCGGATGAGCGATGCCCGAACCATCCCAGACGGACCGGCGACAGGTCCTGCCAAAGGAGCGGGATTGGAGGGGAAAGATCCGGCAGTCCATTCCAGCCCTATCACTCAGATGGGCAAAACATTCGATGACATTACCGGGGTCAATGCCCATAAAAATCAGCCTGCCATTGAGGCGCTGGCCGCCCGCGGCGTTATTGATGGCAAGTCCGATGGAAGCTTTGACCCGGAGGGGAGCATGACGCGTGCCGAATTTGCTGCAATCGTGGTGCGGGCGCTTGGTCTCACACCGGAGGGGAAGAACAGCTTTTCTGACGTTGCAGCAGAGGCCTGGTATGCGCCCTATGTGGGGACAGCCTATTCCTGCGGCATTATTACCGGAGTCGCAGACGGCCGGTTCAACCCCAGCGGCACGATCACCCGCCAAGAGGCCGCGGTAATGGTTTCCCGTGCAGCCAAGCTGTGCGGACTGGAGACAGAAATGGACAATGCAGCAACCCGAAATATGCTGGCGCAGTTCCCTGATTATATGGGTACCGCCGAATGGGCCCGCGCTCCGCTGGCATTCTGCTATCAGGAGAAAATTTTGAACCAGGCTGAGCTGAACATTAGGCCCCTGGAGGCTATAACCCGGGCCGAGGTGGCTCAGATGCTGTTCAACCTTTTAAGCAGTGCCAATCTGCTGTAAATTTATTGTATAGGAGTGAAAAGAACCATGCTGAATCAGAGCTGGTTCAGGAACCAGAATAATGTGGTGTGCTGTCGGAAAGAAGAGGTTCTGCCCAAACTTGCACGGGAGCTGGCAATTCCGGATTTGTCCCAACGAGTGGAGGAATTCCAGAAGACGCCCACAGCGGAAGGTGTGAACATAAGTGGGCGCAAACGGACTACACTGAAGCTCCTGATTCCGAATCTGACGTTCTCTGAACCTATTGATATGGGCGAAAACGTGTGGATCTATATGGGAGAACTGTGTCCGGCTTACTGCCTGTATATGCCGCAGGAGGACGGTGAAGAAAAGAAATGAAGCTGACGAAGGGGAAGGTAATCGGGGCGCTGGCTATCCTGGTGATCCTGGCGGCGGCCTTTTGGTATGGTGGCAATGCACCGGGACTTCAGGGATGGACAGTAGGCGTCCGCGAGAGCAGCCCGGTGCTGGAGAGCATACAGCCCAGCCAAACACCAGAGGAAACAGGGAAAGATGGCAATAGCCCAGAGCCGACGGAGACGGCAGGGGCTTTGGAAACCCCTGCGTCTCCGGGAACCCCGAAGCCCTCGGAAACTCCTGCACCCACGGAGTCTGCGGCTCCAGAGACACCAACGCCTTCGCCGGAGGGGCTGGCATCCCGGCCCGGCGGGCTGGAAGGCGGAATGACGGCGGAGGAAAAAATTGCGGCGGCAGAAGCCATTGCGGGCGGCTCCTCCGCCGGTGTGGAAAAGGGAGACAGGGAATACTCAGAGGCCAACGGCATGGAGATCAATCCTGAGACTGGAAAGGACAAGTATCTTACGGATCCAGTGCCGGAAGGAAAGCCCCTGCCGGTGGAGCCGCAGGATGTGGAGTTCTCCGATGTGACCCATACCTGTACGCTCTCTGTCCGCTGCAATACTATTTTGGACAACATCGACTGGCTGGACCCGGAAAAAGTGGAGCTGGTGCCGGAAGACGGAGTCATATTCCCTGCGACGACCGTTACGTTCTACGAGGGTGAAAGTGTGTTCAATGTGCTCCAACGTGAGATGCGGAAGGCCGGCATCCACATGGAGTTTGAGGATACACCGATGTACAACTCCGCCTATATTGAGGGGATTAACAACCTCTATGAATTTGACTGCGGAGAGCTGTCCGGCTGGATGTATAAGGTGAACGGCTGGTTCCCCAATTATGGCTGTTCCCGCTATCAGCTCAAAGAGGGCGATACGATAGAGTGGGTCTACACCTGTGACCTGGGTGTGGATGTGGGCGGCTTCTATTCCACCGGCGGTTGAGTACAGACGGAAGCGAGCTTGACTTTATGCCATATGTGGTGGAAACAGGAAAGGCGAAGGTTTCTGTAAAAGAGTATACCGAACGCTGTGTAGATGTAGAGCGGTTTCTGGGATTTTGCAGGGAGTGCAGCAGCTATAACACGCGGTGGTCCTGCCCGCCCTTTTCCTTTCAGCCGCTGTAGCTCTGACATCAATTTAACCATCTGACGCTGTTTGCGCGTATACTGCACCCATCCCCGGATGAAACGCTTCCGGTGCTGATACGGGGAATGCGGGAAGAGAAGGCGGGGATGATGGCGGAGCTGTTGAACAGGGAAAAAGTCTCCCCATACGTCGGCACATTCCGCAGGCGGATGCAGCTTGTGTGAGACAACTGCATCAGGACATGCGGGAGCCCCTTGCCGGAGGAGATGCGCTATTCCTTCAACGCCCTTGGGGGAGACAGCGGGAAAACCATGGAGCTGTATTTTGGACGCCCCATAGTTTGGAGTCATAACGGCGAAGTGCCGGAGTACCTGACTCTCATGGGCGGACTTCTGGTGAACTGACACGCTATTTTCGTGAAAAACTAATAAAAAATTTACGTGGGGCGCGGTGCCTCACCGCGCCCCACGTCTGGAAGGGATGCCTTATTCAATACAGGGATACATTTTCCAGCTATCACCCTATTATAAACTTTTTGTATTTTGGATTGGTAATTGCTTTTACCATGTTTCTGATGCACCCGGTTTCGCTGGCGATTTCTCTGGCTTCCGCTTTGGTCTATGCCGTATACCTGAACGGACGGCGAGCAGTGCGCTTCAGTCTGTTGTATATGCTCCCCATGATGGTGGTTGCCGCCCTGGTTAACCCGGCGTTCAACCATGAGGGAGCCACGATTTTGACCTATCTGCCCTCCGGGAATCCCCTGACGCTGGAGAGTATCCTGTATGGAGCGGCGGCAGCGGCCATGCTGGCGGCGGTTGTCACATGGTTTTCCTGCTATACGGCGGTCATGACCTCGGACAAGTTCGTGTACCTATTCGGGCGCGTTATTCCGGCCCTCTCTCTCGTCCTGAGTATGACGCTGCGCTTTGTACCAAAATTCCAAGCGCAGCTTCAGGTCGTATCAGAGGCCCAACGGTGTATTGGCCGGGATGTCTCTAATGGTGGGGTGCTCCGGCGGCTTCGCAATGCAATTACGATCCTCTCCATTATGGTGACCTGGAGCTTGGAGAGTGCGATTGAAACAGCGGACAGCATGAAAAGCCGTGGGTATGGGCTGCCTGGACGGACAGCATTTTCCATCTACCGGTTTGACAGCCGGGATCAATCGGCACTTTCATGGTTGCTCTACTGCGGATTTTTCCTCTGCTGCGGCGCGGCGGCAAAGGGCTTTTACTGGCGTTATTATCCTACGGCGAGAGGAGTGCCGCTGACACCGATGACCGTCTGCCTTCAAGCAGTGTATCTGGCTTTGTGCCTGATGCCGGTTATCCTGAATATACGCGCGGACCGGGAGTGGGGAGTGCTGCGCAAAGAAAACGAGGTGCAGCCATGTACCAAACAATGAGCCTCCCGCTGTATTCGGGGAGCTTTGAAGAATACCACGGCTGGGGCGACCTGCGGGCGGAGCTGGCAGCTCTGGGATGCGACGGCATGGAGGGTATCTGGAGCGGTGAGGAATTTCCTGAGGATTTGCCGGCAGACCTGGTTATCGGCTATCACCTCACCTTCTATCCGGACTGGCTGGACTTCTACCGGGATGACCGGAGGGCGCTGAAGCGAAAATTCGGTTCACTGGATGCTGCGGCACGCTTTTACGGCGGTCCAGGGCCGGAGACACTGCTGGAGCAGTACCGGGCGGATCTGCGGCGCGCGGCAGGGCTGAATCCCCACTATGTGGTCTTTCATGTATCGGATGTCTCAATTGAGGAAGGGTATACCTACCACTGGCTGCACACCAATCAAGAGGTCATTGATGCGGCGGTGGAGGTGATAAACCTCATTCTGGGCACGGAAACATGGCCCTTTGAATTCCTTGTGGAAAACCAGTGGTGGCCCGGCTTTACGTTTACGGAGCCGGAGGAAACCGTCCGCCTGCTGGAGGGAATCCGTTTTGCAGGGAAAGGGATCCTGCTGGATACCGGACACCTGATGAATGCCTGCACCGGGCTGAAGAGTGAGGCAGAGGGAGCGGACTATATCCGGCGCATGCTGAACCGGCATGGCAGCCTGGCAACGTGGGTGCGGGGCGTTCATCTGCACCAGTCCCTGAGCGGGGCCTATGTGAAGACTCACACCGGTTCACTACCGGCGGGACTGCCGCAGGACTATATGGAGCGGTTTGGAGTGAGCTATCAACATATCCTCCAGATTGATCAGCACCGCCCCTGGACAGACCCCGCCATTCTGCCGGTTCTGGAGCAGATTGGCCCGCGCTACCTGACCCATGAGCTGTCCTCCCGCGGGCGCGTAGCCCGGGCGGAGGCCGTGGGCGCACAGACAAGACTATTACGGCGGGGAGGGCGGATGTGTGTCTGAGCAGAAGCAGCCAAGTATTGAAATTGAACATTTTTCCTTCTATTACCCGGAGAGGACGGAGAAGACGCTGGACGATTTGACGCTGACCGTGGAGCAGGGGGAATTCCTGGTGCTGTGCGGCCCGTCGGGGTGTGGCAAGTCCACGCTTCTGCGACAGCTCAAGACGGTGCTGGCGCCCCACGGCCGAAGGCTGGGAAGCATCCGTTTCGAGGGGCGCCCTTTGGAAGAACTGGATCAGAGGGAGCAGAGCGCCGGAATCGGCTTTGTGCAGCAGGACCCCGAAAACCAGATTGTCACCGACAAGGTGTGGCACGAACTCGCCTTTGGCCTGGAGAGCCTGGGGTATGACACGCCTACCATCCGGCGCCGGGTGGCTGAGATGGCCTCCTTTTTCGGCATTCAGACCTGGTTCTACAAGAACGTCACGGAGCTGTCCGGCGGGCAGAAGCAGCTCCTGAATTTGGCGTCTATCATGGCGATGCAGCCCAGTGTGCTCATTCTGGACGAACCGACCAGTCAGCTTGATCCCATTGCAGCGGCAGACTTTTTGGCGACGCTGGGGAAAATCAACCGGGAGCTGGGGACGACGGTCGTGTTGACGGAGCACCGGCTGGAGGACGCCTTCCCGTTGGCCAGCCGTGTGGCGGTCATGGACCGCGGGCGGCTGCTCTGCACAGGGAGTCCCGCGGAGGTGGGGGCGATCCTGCGCGGGGCGGGACACTCAATGTTCCTGGCCATGCCGACCCCGATGCGGATCTGGGCATCCGCGCCGGATGCGGGCGGACACTGCCCGGTCACGGTGCGGGAGGGCCGGGATTGGCTGACCGGGTTTGCTGACGGCCATCCGCTGGGAGAACTGCCCGCCGAGTCCCGGCATGTGTATCCGGATGAGCCGGCCATCACGGCGGAAGGGCTGTGGTTCAAGTACGAAAAAGAGCTGCCGGATGTGGTAAAAGGGTTGAGCCTTACGGTGAGGCGAGGAGAGTTCCTGGCCTTACTGGGCGGCAACGGCACCGGAAAGACCACCAGTCTGAAGCTGCTGTCCGGACTTCAGAAGCCTTACCGGGGGGAGGTAAAGCTGGTTGGGAGGGTAGGTGTGCTGCCGCAGAATCCCCAGGCGCTTTTTGTGAAGAAAACCGTCCGGGAGGACCTCATTGAGATTCTCAAGGGCCGGGCTTTCTCCAGAAAGGCGCAGGAGGAGCGGATCGCTTGGGCGGTGCGGTTGTGCCGTCTGGAGGAACTGCTGGACCGGCACCCTTACGACCTGTCCGGCGGCGAACAGCAGCGGGCGGCTCTGGCAAAGGTGCTCCTGCTGGGACCGGAAATCCTGCTGCTGGACGAGCCCACCAAGGGGCTGGACGCGGAATTTAAGCAGACATTCGCTGAGATTTTGCAGACACTCCTGCGACAGGAGGTTGCCCTGCTCATGGTCAGCCACGACATTGAGTTCTGCGCCCGGTATGCCCACCGCTGCGCCCTGTTTTTCGACGGCTCCATCGTCACGGAGGCCCCGCCGCGGGCTTTTTTCTCCGGCAACAGCTTCTACACGACCTCGGCCAACCGCATGGCCCGTGGCCTGCTCCCGGAGGCAGTGACGGCGGAGGACGTCATACTGGCCTGCGGCGGGACGCTCCCGCCTGTGCCGGAACTCCCGGATCGCAGGGAGCCGCTCCCGGAGCCGGAGGAGGCCGGCGCGTACTCCAAACCAAAACCGCTGACCTGGTGGCGCAAGCTGGGCGCGGCGCTGACAGGAGCTATGGCCTTCCTCCTGTTCCTGTCCTTCATGAACATCACAGATTTGACCAAATTGATCACCGCAGGCGGTATGACAGAGCTGGCAAACCATCAAATGTTTCTGTATGCGCTCTTTATTCTCTCGTTGTTCCTGTTTGCTGCCTGCATTACGCGCCGGTCCCACCGGAAGGATTATGTCCTCCAGGTGCCCAGGGCCAAGCGGAAGCTGGCTAAGCGGACCATTGTGGCAGCCGTGCTGATTTTACTGCTAATCCCGCTGACCCTATATATCGGAGTGTTCTATTTGGGGAATAAAAAATACTATTTCATCTCTCTGATGGTGCTGTTGGAGTGTATGCTGCCGTTTTTCCTGATCTTTGAGGGGAGAAAGCCGCAGGCCAGGGAACTGGTGATCATAGCGGTCCTGTGTGCCATTGGCATTGCAGGACGGGCGGCGTTTTTCATGCTGCCGCAATTTAAGCCGGTGATGGCGTTAACGATTGTCGCTGGTGTTGCCTTCGGGGGAGAGACGGGGTTTCTAGTGGGCGCAATGACCATGCTTGCCTCCAATGTGCTCTTTGGACAGGGCCCGCTGACTCCCTGGCAAATGTTCGCCATGGGCATTATTGGCTTCCTGGCAGGCCTCCTGTTCCGAAAGGGACTCCTGCGCAGAAACCGGGGCGCGCTATGCGTGTTTGGCGCGCTGGCCGCCATACTGATCTACGGCGGAATCATGAATCCGGCATCCGCCCTCACCTGGGTGGGAGAGCTCAACGGAACGATCCTGCTGACCTACTACATCTCCGGACTTCCCTTCGACTGTATCCAGGCGGCTGCCACTTGGCTTTTTCTCTGGTTTGGGGGAGAGCCCATGCTGGAGAAGCTGGACCGCATTAAGGTCAAGTATGGAATGGTAGAGGTATAATACTTGCTTGGAATCGACTTTGCTGCCTTTTGTCAAAGGTAGGATGATATGCCTGGATGGAGAAATAGAACATAGGCGGAGAAAAGGCTGAAAACATGCGGCGCTCAACCGAGCGCCGCATGTTTTTTCTTGCCGCTTTGATTTGTCCTTACTGTTTAAACGTCAAATCGCAATAGGGCCCGCCTGTATCTCAGGCGGGTCCTATTGGCCACAAGTGTTTTCGGCAAAATGAAAATTGTAGCAAAGGCTACCCAAAATGTGAGCGCCCTAATGGCGAATTAAAATGAGCCATTGTCAGCATCTGAAATAAACGCTACCTTTTAGGTGGGATAACCATAAGGGGGGGTAGCAGAAAGGCGTTACGAATGGCTCAAATCCAGTATATCAAATTTCCCCAGATCTAACTACGGAGTATCGTAAGCATTCCAGCCCCAAAACCAAGAGTGCCTGCGGATAGGCATGAAGCGGATTTTTGAGTACATTGGGGGTATTCCCATCAGACTGCGCTTTGACAATATGACCACGGCTGTGGCTCAGGTATTGAAAGACGGTGAGCGTGTTCTGACAGAGGGCTTTACCCGATTTATGCTCCACTGCATTTTCCGGGCTGATTTTTGCAATCCGGCTTCCGGCAACGAAGAGGGCAATGTAGAGAAGAAGGTTGGTTACAGCCGCCGCAATGCCTCTGCTTCGGTTCCGTCATTACCTCGTTTGAGGAATTTAATAAATGGTTTTGGGAGTGGTACGAAAAGGACGCCGACCGGCTCCACTACAAATACAAGGTCCCCGCAGTTGTTGAGCCAGGAGCTGGCCGTGATCTACGCCCTGGAGACATACGGCCCGGATCCGGCAGGGCAGGTACAGTCAACACTTGCCCAGCAAAAGGGAGTGACAACGCCCGGGTATGGGACACATCCAAACGGGCGATCCAGATTGTCCTCAACAACCTGAAGGGCATCTTCTTCCGGGACGATGATTTGGAGCAAATGACCTTTTCGGGGACGGGGCGGCGGGGGGAAACAGGTATCACGATCCTCCGCATCTCAGCTTTTCAAGAAGTCGGCGACTACGACTTGGCACCAGCCTTTCCGCCAGCGATTTTGCTATACATAAAGATAGTGTCATTGATTTTTATATGTTGCCTTGCTACAATAATATTATTTTAGCGGGACCCTGGGATATGGGGCCGTGGGGACATCAAGAAAGGAGTTTACGATCTTGACGAGTCAACGATTAATCCAAGAGGCAAAGAATTTCCTGCGCAGCGGTACTCCTATCCCGGACGAGGCGGTACGGCCGGAGATCCTACGGTCGTGGAAACGTTGCTGGGTGTCCCATGTGCCCATGGAGCACGGGAATAAGGAGATCCTGCCACTGGATGCCGTGGAGGAGCGGATCGCCCGGCGGAACAGTCTGTGTCAGGTGGCCTTCCCCTATCTGGATGGGCTGTACGATTTCATACGGGGCTCGGAGTTTCTGCTGCTATTCAGTGACGAGGAGGGCTATATCCTCTACGCCCGGGGGGACGAGGACATCTCCCGGACCGCCCGGGAGAACGGGCTGGTCAAGGGGGCCTGCCGCAGCGAATCCCGGCTGGGCACCAACGGGATCGGCACGGTCTTGGTGGACCGGATCCCCCTCCAGGTCTTTGGGGCGGAGCACTACTACGAGGTACATGCCAACTGGGCCTGCTCCGGCGCATCGGTCTTTCTGCCCGATGGAGACATCGGCGGCGTGGTCTGCCTGTCCGGCATGGCGGAGCATGTGAACGATCACACTCTGGGCATGGTGGTGGCCGCAGCAGATGCCATTTCTCGGCAGCTGAAGCTGAAAGATGCCTACGACCAGCTGTCCAAGAGCTACCGCAACTTGTCCGCTATCATCGAGACGGTGCCCACGGCCATGTGTCTGCTGGACGAGTCCCTCCATGTGGTAGCCTTTAATACACAGGCCACTCGGCAGCTGGCCCTCGCTCCGGCTGAGCTAAGCGGAGCTGACTTTCTGGAGGTGCTGGGATGTGGGGCGGTCACGGCGGAGGATATCAAGACCTCCCTATCCAACCGCACCATCTCCTTCGAGCGGGGAGAGGGCAAGCACACCATCTCCCTGTCGGTGGAGAGCACCGGCCACCAGGAGTATGTGGCGCAGATTGAGCAGTTGTCCAGCCTTCACAAGCGGGTCAACAACATTATGGGCAACGAAGCCCATTTCAGATTCCAGGACATCATCGGCATCTCTCCGGCCATGGGGGAGGCAGTGCGCATGGCCAAGATCGCCGCCCAGAACGACGCCTCGGTTTTCCTGTCCGGAGAGAGCGGCACGGGCAAGGAGCTCTTTGCCCAGGCCATACATAACGCCAGCTCCCGTCGCCGGGGGCCCTTCATCGCAGTCAACTGCGGCGCACTGCCCAAGAGCCTGATCGAGGCCGAGCTGTTCGGCTATGAGGGCGGGAGTTTCACTGGGGCCCGGCGGGACGGCTGTGCGGGCAAGTTCGAACTGGCCAACGGCGGGACGATCTTCCTGGACGAGATCGGGGATATGCCGGTGGATGTCCAGATCACCCTGCTGCGGGTGCTCCAAAACCGAGAAGTCCGCCGGATCGGGGCCTCCAAGGCGCTGAGAATCGACGTGCGGGTGATAACTGCCACCAACCGGGATCTGGAGCAGCTGGTGGACAGCAAAGTCTTCCGGGAGGATTTGTTTTACCGGATCAATGTCTTTCGGATCAATATCCCGTCTTTGCGGGAGAGGACGGGAGACGTGAGGCAGTTGGCGGGCTTCTTCCTGGCCAAGTACAGTGACATCCGTCCTGGAGGAAGGGTGGAGGGCTTCACGGCCGAGGCCCTGGCCATGATGGAGGCATACCCCTGGCCGGGGAACGTGAGCCAACTGGAGAACAGCGTGGAGCGGGCGGTCTACCTGGCCGAGGGGGAACTGGTGACCGCCGCCGAGCTCCCGCCGGAGGTCCGGGCCTTCCGGGGATCGGCGCCCTCGCCGGCTGTGCCCGCGGCGGAGGGAGAGTCCCCATCTGGGGGCGAGGGGGAGGACGAGGCGGCGCGGATCCAGGACATGCTCCACCGCACCCACGGGAACGTCATGGAGGCGGCCCGCTTGCTGGGCATCAGCCGAAGAACTTTATATCGAAAGCTCCAACGGTATCACATCGACTACAGCTCGCATCGGATCTGATATACCGTATGACACAAATGAAACTGTGACACAACTGTGCGCCATGTGCGGCTGTGTCACAGTTTTTGTCACATATGTGGCACACTCCTGTGGCGCACTGGGGCAGAGAAGTCCCGGTTTGCCTTGGTTTTTCAAGGGTTTGCGGAGGGGAAGAGTTGGCATGGCATTTGCGTGTTTATCAAAAACAAGACCGGGTGCGGTACGCAGATGACCGTCCCCGTTTGCTGGCGGAGCAGGACCCACGGGGACAAATCGAAAGAATGGGAGGCGATCACGATGAAGTATGCCGTTTTGAGCGGCAACGAGCGGTTCGAGATCCGGGAAGGAGAGCTGAAAAGCAATGGATGCGCGGTGCTCCAGGTGACCCATGTTGGCGTCTGTGGCACGGATACCTCTTACTGGCACGAGGGCGAGCGATACCGTGGGGTGGTCATCGGACACGAGTACTCAGGCGTCGTAGTGGCCCCAGGCACCAACCGGGCCCTCAAGCCGGGCGACCGGGTGGCCGGGTACACCCAAAACGTATTTCAGGAGCCCTGCGGCCACTGTGAGGCATGCCTGGCTGGCGACTGGGACCACTGCACCAACCGCAGGGTCTTCACCTGGAAGGGCGGCGAGCTGGGCCATCCCGGCGCTTACAGCCAGTACACCACCTGGTTCCCCCACAGTCTGGTCAAGCTTCCGGATAATGTGACCAACGAGGAGGGAGCCATGGCCGAGCCCTTCGCGGTGGGCCTTCATGCCATCCAGGTCAGTCAGGTGAAGCCCAACGACAGGGTGCTCATCCTGGGCGGCGGGATCATTGGCATGAGCTGCGCGGAGTGGGCCAGAACCTTCGGCGCCAGTGAGATCACCGTCTCAGAGCTCAACCCCCAGAAGCGGGAGATCATCCGGGGCTATCAGGTGGCTGACCATGTGGTGGCTGCCGATGCCCCCGACCTGGAGCAGCAGCTGCTGGATATCTCGGGGGGCGGCTATGACCTGCTGATTGACTGCGTGGGGGTGCCCAGCGCCTTCAACACCGGCTTGCGCGCCCTCAAGCCGGAGTTCTATATGCGGGCCACCGCCGTGGGCCTGCCCCATGCTCAGTTCCCTCTGGACTATGAGCGGCTGGTGCTCAAGCAGGTGCTCCTCCGTGGCAGCAAGGGCCACAACTTCGATGAATTCAAGACCGTCATCAACGCCATGGCCTCTGGCCGGATCTCCGTGAAGAAATACATCTCTCGCCGCATCAAACTGGAGGAGGTCCAGGCGGGCTTTGAGGCCATGAAGGCCGCCCGCGGCCTGAACACCAAGGTAATCATCGAGACGCAGTGACCCCGAAACGATCAAAACAAGTCTGCAAATAAAGAGGGAGGAGAATCATGGACATTATCTCCATACTGGGCCTGGTCCTGGGGCTGGCAGTCCTGATCATGATGGGCTTTAAAGGCTGGGGCATGATCCCCACATCCATCGTGGGCGCGCTGGTTGTCGTCATCACCAACCGCATGGACCTTTGGGAGGCGCTGAGCACCCACTACGGAACCTTTATGAAGAACTATGCGGGCGACTACTTCCTGATGTTTTTCCTGGGCACGCTGTTCGGCGCACTGATGGGGAGCAGCGGTGCGGCCAAATCCATCGCCTGTAAAATCGTGGATCTGATGGGCAGCAAGCGGGCCCTGCTGATTGTGGTTATCACCTCTGCCGTCCTCTCCTATGGCGGCGTCAGCTTTGCCGTGGTGGTGTTCACCCTGTACCCGATCGCCCTGGTTCTGTTCAAGGAGGGCAACGTCTCCAAGCGGCTGTTCCCTGCGGCGCTGTTCGCCGGCTGTGCCTCCTTCACCATGGTGGGCCTGCCGGGCAGCCCACAGATCCAGAATATCATGCCCACTGAGGTACTGGGAACCACGGCCTACGCTGCTCCCCTCAACGGTATCGTTGTTTCCTGCATCATCTTCGCTCTGAGCATGGTATGGCTGGAGTGGAACGACAAGCGGTTGAAGGCGGCCGGCATCGGCTTCGTCCCCGGACAAAAAGACGATCTGGAGGCCATCGATATCTCCGACCGCACCGGGATGCTGCCCTTCGGTCTGGCTGTCATTCCTATCTTATTCGTGGTGCTGTATATCTTTGTGATGCAGCAGGTGCTGAAGGACGCTGTCACCTGGAGCACCAACTACATCGTCATCCAGTCCCTGGCCCTGGGCTGCCTGCTGGCATTTGCCCTGTTCCACAAGCGGATCCACGCCTTCCGCGATTCGGTCAATGATACGGCCACCAACAGCCTGATCGCCCTGATGAACACCGCCGTGGTCACCGGCTTCGGCGGCGTAGTCCAGGGATCCCATGGCTTCGAGCTGGTCAAGGAATTCGCACTGAGCCTGGATATGAACCCACTGATCTCTGCCTGCGTGGCCACCGCCATCGTGGCTGCGGCCTGCGGCTCCTGCTCCGGCGGCCTGTCCGTGTTCCTGGCGGCCCTTGGTCCCCAGTATGTGCAGCTGTGTCAGGCGCAGGGAATCGATCCGCAGATCCTCCACCGCTCCATCACCTGGGCGGGCGCCGGCCTGGACCCCCTACCCCACTCCGGCGGCTATGTGACGGCCAACATCTACACCGACCAGACCCCCAAGGAGACCTATCCCTATTTCTTCGTCACTAACATCGGCCTGACGACGCTGGGCTGTGTGCTGACGGTGGCCCTGTATATGCTCTTCGGCCTGGTGTGACCAGGCGGAGAGGCTGGAGAAATCCGATCACGCTCTGAAATCGAGAAAGGAACATTGCTATGCTGGAAATGATCTGGAAGCCGACTCTGTACGGCTTCGACACCTGCAAAGAGTTTGCCGAGGCGTTCCGCCTCAACAGAGACGACCTGATCCTCAGCAACGCCTATATCTATGAGCCCTACTTCGGCTGTATGGAGAACCTGAACTGCCATGTGATCTTCCAGGAGAAGTATGGCGCCGGGGAGCCCACCGACGTGATGGTGGATGCGATCCTGGCCGACGCGGCCAAGACCAGATGTAAGCGGGTGATCGCCATCGGCGGCGGCACGGTGATCGACATCGCCAAGGTGCTGGCCGTCTCTGACGGCGAGGGGGTGGACGACCTTTATGACAAGGCCCCCGATCTGGAAAAGAAGCGGGAGCTGATCATCATCCCCACCACCTGCGGCACGGGCAGCGAGGTGACCAATATCTCCATCATGGCCCGCACCCGCATAGGAACCAAGCTTGGCCTGGTCAGCCCCGCCATGTACGCCGACTACGCGGTGCTGATCCCCCAACTGCTGGAGGGCCTGCCGTTCAAGGTGTTCGCCGCCAGCTCCATCGACGCCCTGGTCCACGCGGTGGAGTCCGCCCTGTCCCCCAAGGCCACCCCCTACACCAAGCTCTTTGGCTATAAGGCCATTGAGATGATCATTCGGGGCTATCAGACCATCGCCAAGAAGGGGCCGGAGAGCTGCTTCTCTCTGCTCAACGACTTCCTGCTGGCCTCCAACTATGCGGGCCTGGCCTTTGGCACCGCCGGCTGCGCCGCCGTCCACGCCACCAGCTATCCCCTGGGCGGCAAGTATCATGTGGCCCACGGCGAGAGCAACTACGCCATGTTTACAGGGGTGCTCAAGAACTACATGGAGCTCCGCCGGGACGGGGAGATTGCAGTCCTCAACCAGTATCTGGCCGACCTGCTGGGCTGTATGCCCGACGTGGTCTATGACGAGCTGGAGAAGCTGCTGGATCAGATCCTGCCCAAGCGGCCCCTCCACGAGTACGGCGTGACCAGGGAGGATCTGCCCGTCTTCGCCCACAGCGTGGTCACCGAGCAGGGCCGCCTGATGGCCAACAACTTCGTCCCCCTGGACGAGGCGCGGGTGCTGAAGATCTATCAGGAGCTGTTTTAAGACCGTTCCAGTCCCGGTTGCCTGTCCCCGCCTTAAAGGGCGGGGATCGCCGGGGGAATCCCTCTGGCCGGGGGAGCGGGACTGGGCGCAATGATAAAAGGAGGAGATTCTCATGGCACTTATGAGCAAGGCAGCGATCGTGACCGGGGCAGCCCAGGGCATCGGCAAGGCCATCGCCGCGCGGCTGGTGAAGGATGGAATGCGGGTGGCCATTGTGGACATCAACCAGGAGGCCGCCGTCGCAGCCGCCGAGGAGCTGGCCGGGCAGTATGGCGCGGACACCATGGCCGTGCAGTGCGACGTCTCTCAGGAGGAGCAGGTCAACACCGCCGTGCAAAAGGTGCTGGAACGGTTCGGTACGGTGGATGTGCTGGTCAACAACGCCGGCATCCTGTCCCTGAAGAAGCCCTTTGTGGAGTACACCAAGGCCGACTGGGACAAAATCTTCGGCATCAACTTCATGGGCGATGTGTTCTTCTGCAAGGCGGTGATCCCCACCATGAAGGAGAAAAAGGCCGGGCGGATCATCAATATGGCCTCCCAGTCCGCCGAGACGGGCGGCCTGGCCGCCTCGCCGATTTACGCCGCCAGCAAAGCTGCGGTCTGGTGCATGACAAAGTCCCTGGCCGGGGAGATGGGGCCCTATCAGGTGACCGTCAATGCGGTGGCCCCCGGCTACATCATGACCGAGATGACCCGCAACGCCGGTTATCGGGACGACATGGTCCCCATGAAGCGCCTGGGTACCCCTGAAGACGTGGCCGACGTGGTGGGCTTCCTGGCGAGCGAGGACAGCCGCTATGTCACTGGCATGATCGTGGATATCAACGGCGGCACGGTGATGCGCTGACTTTGTCTGAACGAGTGCGGGTCATCAACTGACATTGGGAGGTAAAATATATGAGCACGAAAAAGGAACCAAAGGAGCTGGCAAAGCAGTTCTATACCGTAATGTACCGGATGCGCCGCTTCGAGGAGGAGGTCTTTGAGTTCTATAAGCGGGGCCTGATGCCAGGCCTGGCGCACCTGTATCTGGGGGAGGAGGCGGTGGCCGCCGGGGCGTGTGTCGCTCTGCGTGAGGACGACTACATCGGCTCCACCCACCGCGGCCACGGCCACCTGGTGGCCAGAGGCGCCGATCTGGACCGGATGATGGCCGAGATCCTGGGAAAAAAGACCGGCTACTCCAAGGGCAAGGGCGGCTCCATGCACATCATGGCCATGGACAAGGGCATCCTGGGCGCCAACGGCATTGTGGGCGGCGAAATCCCCATCGCCACTGGCGCGGCCTACTCCGCCAAGCTCCGGGGCACCGAGCAGGTCACCCTGGCCTTTTTCGGCGACTCCGCGTCCAACGAGGGGACCTTCCATGAGTCCATCAACATGGCTGCCGCCTGGAACCTGCCCATCGTCTATATCATTGAGAACAATCTCTTCGGCATTTCGGTGGATATCCGCCGGGTGACCAAGGAGCACGACCTCTATAAGCGGGCCGAGGGCTATGGGATTCCGGGCGAGGCTGTGGACGGCAACGACGTCTATGCGGTGTACGAGGCCGTCTCCAGGGCGGTTGAGCGGGCCCGCAAGGGCGAGGGGCCCACCCTCATCGAGTGCAAGACCTACCGCTGGCAGGGCCACCACGTGGGCGACCCCGGCGAGTACCGCGCCCCTGAAGAGCTGGCCGCATGGAAGGCCCGCGAGCCCTTGGTGGTGCTGCAGGAGAAGGGACTGCTGAGCGACGGCGAGATTGAAGAGATCCGCGCCTCTGTGGAGAAGGAGATCGCCCAGGCCTGTAAGTTCGCCGAGGAGAGCGATTATCCCGACGTGTCCGAGGCCTACAAGGATGTGTTTGTAGATATCGCCGCATCTGTTTGATAATAAGGGAGGTTCAGATCATGAGAGAATTGATGGTGAGAGACGCCATCCGGGAGGCCCTGGACGAGGAGATGGCGCGGGATAATACCGTATTCCAGATGGGTGAGGACATCGGCGTCATCGGCGGCAACTTCAAGTGCACCGTGGGTTTGCGGGACAAGTATGGTGATCTGCGTGTAAAGGATACCCCCATCTCTGAGCAGGGGTTCGTGGGCATGGGCGTTGGCGCGGCCCTGACCGGCCTGCGCCCGGTGGTGGAGCTGATGTTCGCCGACTTCATGATGGTCTGCGGCGACCAGCTCTTCAACCAGATGGCCAAGATCACTTACATGTCCGGCGGCCAGTGCAACGTGCCCATGGTGGTGCGCCTGCCCCTGGGCGGCGGACGCTCCTCCGCGGCTCAGCACTCCCAGTCCATCCATGCCTGGGCCGCCCACATCCCCGGCGTCAAGGTGGTGGTCCCCTCCACCGCCGGCGAGTGCAAGGGGCTGCTCAAGACCGCCATCCGGGACAACGACCCCGTCATGTTCTTTGAGCACAAGATGCTCTATACCACCAAGTTCAACGATGTCCCGGAGGTGGAGGAGGATGTGTGCATCCCCTTCGGCAGGGCCCGCATCGTCGCGGAGGGCGCCGATATCACCGTGGTCACCAACTCCATGATGACCATCAAGGCGGAGAAGGCGGTCCGGCAGCTACAGAAGGAGGGCATCAGCGCCGAGCTGATCGACCTGCGCACCATCGTGCCCCTGGACACCGAGACAATCATCAGGTCGGTGAAAAAGACGGGCAAGCTGCTGATCGTAGACGAGGGCCACCTCAGCTTCGGCATCACCGGCGAGATCGCCTCCCGGATCATGCCCGACGTGTTCTATGATCTGGACGCCCCCATCCAGCGGATGGGCACCGCCGACGTGCCCCTGCCCTTCAGCCCCGCGCTGGAGTTCCCGCTGATTCCCGACGAGAAGAAGATCGCGGCCAAGATCCGTGAGATGGTGTAAGGAGGCATCGCAATGGCTGAAGTCGTCATCATGCCTAAGCTCTGGGCTTCAACATGGACGAGGGCCAGCTGGTCAAGTGGCACAAGCAGGTGGGCGAGACGGTAAAGAAGGGCGAGGTGCTCTTTGAGATCAACACCGACAAGACCACCATGCCCGTGGAGGCCACCGAGGACGGCACCCTCCTGAAGATCATTCTGGAGGAGGGTGCCTTCGCCGAGGTGTTTACCCCCATCGCCGTGACCGGCGCACCGGGGGAGGATCCGGATGCCGCCCTGGCTTCCGCCGGACAGGGGCAGGCCGGTGGAAGCGCGCCCGCCGCCGCTCCTTCGGCCCCTGCAGCGCCGGTGGACATGAAGTCTCTGAAACTGACACCCAAGGCCCGAAAGCTGGTCCAGGACGAGGGCATCGACCCGGCCTCCCTGACCCAGATCAAGGGCACCGGCTTCCAGGGCGGGATCACCTATAAGGACCTCAAGGCATCCCCGCTGGCCCGCAGGGTGGCCCAGCAAATGGGCGTGGATCTGGCCGCTGTCCAGGGTACCGGCGCCGCCGGCAAGATCATGAAGGCAGACGTGGAGGCCGCGGCCGCCAAGGCCGCGCCTGCCTCCGCCGGGTCGGACACCCGACAGGTGGCCTCCGCCGTTCCCTACAAGGGTGTGCGCAGGATCATCGGCGAGAAGCTGGCCCAGTCCAAATTCACTGCGCCCCACCTGTACTTTACCGACGCGGTGGACACCACCGAGCTGGCCGCCTTCCGCAAGCAGCTCAACGAGACCAGCGAGGTAAAGATCGCCGTCTCCGACCTGCTGACCATGGCGGCCTGCAAGGCCCTGAAGAAATTCCCCGGCATCAATGTCACCCTGAAGGACGACCAGGTCGTCACCTACAAGTCCATCAACGTGGGCACTGCCGTGGCTGGTGACAACGGCCTGGTCGTCCCGGTGATTAAGAATGTGCAGAACAAGACTCTCACCGACGTGGCACGGGAGAGCAAGGATCTGGTGGCCAGAGCCAGGGAAGGCCGGCTGGCCCCGGAGGAGTACAGCGAGGGTACCTTCTCCATTTCCAATCTGGGGATGTTCGGCATCGGCAACTTCACCGCGATCATCAACGCGCCCGAATCGGCGATCCTGTCGGTCAGTTCCGTGCGCAAGACCCCCGTTGTGGTCACCGGCGAGAACGGAGAGGACGCCATCGCCATCCGGCCCATGATGAACATACAGCTGTCTGTGGATCACCGGGTCATTGACGGTCTGCTGGCCTCCCAGTTCGTGGAGTATATGAAGCAGCTGCTGGAGCATCCTATCCAGATTCTGATGTGAGTGGAGGAGCGTCATGGCAGAGATCATCATCATGCCCAAGCTGGGCTTCAATATGGACGAGGGCCAGCTGGTCAAGTGGCACAGGCGGGTGGGTGAAACGGTAAAGAAGGGCGAGGTGCTCTTTGAGATCAACACCGACAAGACCACCATGC
>OWID01000106.1_pt1 | contig 42233 bp, 33 predicted proteins | sample 1732661 | NCBI WGS metagenome assembly OWID01 (sample SAMN05065739, study PRJEB22554) | human gut metagenome | biome: ENVO:2100002; feature: ENVO:00000062; material: ENVO:00002003 | host: Homo sapiens | place: USA
CGTCGGCAGCGTCAGATGTGTATAAGAGACAGGCGTCATGTTGTGTCCATTGAGGAAAAGCCCACGAAGCCGAAGTCTAATTTTGCAGTGCCGGGACTCTATTTCTACGACAATTCTGTGATTGAAATTGCAAAGACCATTCAGCCGTCCGCCCGCGGCGAGCTGGAGATTACTAGTGTCAATAATGTCTATCTCCAGCGGGGAAATCTGAGGGTGGAACTGTTTGGCCGTGGTATGGCATGGCTGGATACCGGCACCCACGAGGGACTGTTGGAGGCATCCAACTTTGTTTCCATCGTTCAAAAGCGCCAGGGACTTTATGTTTCCTGCATTGAAGAGATTGCGTATCGGATGCAGTACATTACACGAGAGAAATTGATTGAGCTGGCCGAGCCAATGCTGAAAACGGAGTATGGCCAGTACTTGATGCGAATTGCGGAAGGACAAATATGAAGAAAATATTGGTGACCGGTGGCGCCGGATTTATTGGATCAAATTTCGTCCAGTATATACTGGAGCACGAGCAAAACCTTGTTTTGCTCGTGAATCTCGATCTGCTTACTTACGCGGGAAACCTGGAAAATCTGAAGACTGTTGAAGATGATCCCCGTTATCGGTTTGTAAAGGGAGACATCCGGGACAAAGATTTGGTGGAGCGCCTGTTTGTAGAGTATGATTTTGACACAGTAGTCCATTTCGCAGCGGAGAGCCATGTGGACCGCAGCATCGTGGAGCCGGAGATTTTCCTCACTACCAACGTAGTGGGAACGCAGACCCTTCTGGATGCGGCCAAGCGTCATTGGAAGGTGGATCCGGAGGACAAGTATTCCCGGGAATTTCGTCCAGGTGTGCGGTACCTGCAGGTATCCACAGATGAGGTATACGGTGCGTTGGGAAAAACGGGGATGTTCCAGGAAACGACACCGCTCTCCCCCAACAGCCCGTACTCGGCATCGAAAGCCAGTGCGGATCTGGTGGTTCGTGCGTATCATCAGACCTATGGAATGCCGGTAAATATTACCCGGTGCTCCAACAATTATGGCCCCTATCAGTTCCCGGAGAAGCTGATTCCGCTGATGATCCATAATGCCCAGACGGACAAGCCGCTGCCGGTATATGGCGACGGGATGCAGATTCGGGACTGGCTGCATGTTTCGGACCACTGTGCGGCGATTTACACGGTCCTGACAAAGGGAAAGATCGGCGAGATTTATAACATCGGCGGCAACAACGAGAAGGCCAATCTGGAGATTGTACGTCTGATCCTCAAGGAATTGGACAAGCCTGAGAGCCTCATTACCTATGTGAAGGACCGTCCCGGTCATGACCGGCGGTATGCGATTGATAACACCAAGATTACCACCGAGCTGGGATGGGCTCCGGCTTATACCTTTGAGCAGGGAATTCATGAAACCATTCAGTGGTATCTGAATCATCCGGACTGGGTGGAGCGGATCACGTCTGGTGATTATCAGAACTACTATCATAAGATGTACGACAAGGCGGAAACACTCGTATGATCACCTGGCTCACATCGACAACTCTCGGCAAGCTGATTGCCACATTCTTTATTTCCATGGCCCCCATTATCGAGCTGCGGGGCGGACTGCCTTATGGCATTGCCCTGGGACTGGATTATCCCGTGGCCCTGGCGGCGGCGGTACTGGGCAACATGGTGCCGGTGCCGTTCATCATCGTCTACATCCGGCATATTTTCACCTGGCTCCGTAAACGCAGCAAGTGGTGGGATGAGAAGATCACCCGACTGGAGAAAAAAGCCCACCTGAAAGGCCGGGTGGTGCGCAAATACAGCACCATTGGACTTTGCATCCTGGTGGCTATCCCGCTGCCGGGCACCGGCGCCTGGACGGGTGCCCTGGTGGCAGCAGTGCTGGATATGCGGCTGAAGAAGGCCATCCCGGCGATTTTCCTGGGCGTATGCATCGCGGCGGCCATCATGACCATGGTGACCTTCGGATTGATCCACATCTTCTGAGAATCTTGCGGAAAAGTCCCTGGCTACTGCGTGGCTACTGATCTGTCAGAACGGCAAAAATCTTCCTGGACAAGAGAAGCTATCTCAAGGAAAGAAGAGAGAAATCCCTGTACATTTCAGCTGAAATGTACAGAGATTTTTTATACGTGGTAACATTGGTAAGGATGAGGGTGGCGGTTCGAGTCCGCCCGTCAACTCAACGAAAACACCTGGAATCTTTTGAATTTTTCCGTTTTTGTTGCGGATTTGCGCTTTTTGGCATGGGTCCCGGCGGCGGAAGAAGACTATGCTTTTTGATTGCAGGCTGCTGCAATTTGCGGTATACTGAAGCAAATACCGCAAAAAGGAGAATGGTTCCACGATGCTGTATAACGAACGTGCGGAACTGATTTTGCAGCAGCTGCAACTTCAGTCCACAGTAAAGGTGGCGGAGCTGAGCCAACTTCTGCAGGTTTCGGTGGATACGGTCCGCCGCGATCTGAAAAATATGGAGCAGGAAGGCCGGATCAAATACATTCGCGGCGGTGCCTGTCTGCCGGAAGACAGGAACTCTTTTTCCAACTTTACCGGCCGGGAAATCATTCATAGTGAGCTGAAGCGGGAGGTTGCCCGCAAGGCAATGGCGTTGATCAACGAAGGAGACGTGGTTGCACTGAACTCCGGGACAACCAACACGGTACTGGCACAGGAGCTGGTTGGCCTCAATCTCAGATTTACCGTGGTGACCAACAACTACGCAGCACTCAGTGTCCTGATGCAAAATCCTGCCATCCGACTCATTGCCGTGGGCGGCACCATGGATCCGCTGGAGCGCTCCACCTATGGGACCGTGTGTGAAACGGAGTTTGCTGCCTATCGCCCGGATTTGGCTTTTCTCTCCATCAACGCCGTCAACTACCAGGATGGCTATACGGATTTCCGCTTGGATGAGATCGGCGTGATCCGGCTGCTGGCGCAGAATTCCCGCAGGGTAATCGCAGTGATGGACTCCAGCAAGCTGGGGCAGTGCTCCAAATGTATGGCGCTCTCGCCGGAGCAGGTGGATCTGCTGCTGATGGATGACCATATCCCTCCCGAGGTAAAGGAAAAATATCGGAGCAAAGGCATCGAAATTCAATAGAAATTTGGATATGTAAAAACCGCAGGCATAAAGCCTGCGGTTTTTTGCGCTGTTTTTTACACATATTTGACCCGGACACGCTTGATTCTGCGGCGTTATGCCGCTTATAATCTGACTGTAAACGCAAATAGCGGCATAAAACAGCATATAAAAGCAAGGAGTGTTGGATATGGCGGAAATGAACCGTATTCAGATGGTTGTGTTTGACTGGGCGGGAACTACCACGGACTACGGCGGCGTGGCGCCCAGCATGGTATTTGATCGGGTGTTTCAGGAGGAAGGGATCTCCCTGACCAAGGAGGAGATCAACGCGCCCATGGGCATGGAGAAAAAGGCCCACATCCGGGCCCTGCTCTCCTGCCCCTCCGGGGACCGGCAGTGGAAAGAGCGCTGCGGCAAAAGCTGGACCGAGGAGGACGTGGAGCGCCTGTATGAAAAATTTGAAGGGATCCTGTACCAGATGGTGGCAGAGTACAGTGTTCCCATCCCCGGCGTGGTGGAGACCGTCCGTCAGCTGCGGGAGAAGGGCCTGAAGATCGGTTCCACCACCGGCTACACCTCCCAGATGATGGGACAGGTGCTGCCCCGGGCAGCGGAGCTGGGTTATGAGGCCGACTGCGTGGTGACCCCCGACGTGACCGGGGCCAGCCGTCCCACTCCGTTTATGCTCTATGAGTGCATGCGCCGGCTGAACGTGTATCCGCCCCGGGCTGTGGTAAAGGTGGGCGACACGGTGGTGGATATTCTGGAAGGAAAGAATGCCGGAGCCTGGAGCATCGGGATTCTCACCGGCTCCAACATGCTGGGACTGACCCAGGCCGAGTACGAGGCCATGGACCCGGAGGAGCTGGCACAGCGCAAGCAGAAGGCGGCGGAGCGCTACACCGAGGCGGGAGCCGACCTGGTCATTGACTCCATCCGGGATCTGCCCGCCGCATTGGCGGAGCTGGAGCGCCGCATGGCAGAACAGGAGGCCGCGCGTTGAACCGATACTACAATCCCGTCCAGACCATCGAGGGAGCCGGCTGCACGGCGGAGCTGACCGGGCTGCTGGAAAGCATGGGGCTGACGCGGCGGAATGTGCTGGTGCTGGTGTGGAGCGAGGCAGTATTGGGCCTGCCCGCCCTTGCAAGATTGTCCGACGCCGGTTTCACCGTTCGCACACAGGTGTTTCAGGCCTCCAATCCCACGGTGGAACAGCTTTTTGAAACCTACCAGACTACCAGGGACTTCGCCCCGGAGGCGGTGGTGGCCGTGGGCGGCGGCAGCATTATGGATGTGGGAAAGTCTTTGTGCTGCCTGTACGGAAAAGAACTGCCCGACGCAGATGCCCTGCGGCGGCTGATCGAGGAAAAGGACTACGGCCGGCCCTCCGCCCGGTGGATCGGCGTCCCCACCACGGCGGGGACGGGCAGCGAGGTCACCTGCTGGGCCACCATCTGGGACCCGGAAAAGGATGCCAAGCGCTCGGTGGAATGCCGTGAAAATTACGCCTTTGCCGCCCTGGTGGACCCGGAGCTGGCAGCGGGAATGCCGCTGCCGCTGGCAGTGTCCTCCGCTCTGGACGCAGCGGCTCACGCCATTGAAAGCTATTGGGCCAGAGGGACCAACGCCGTGTCCCGGGGCCTGGCGCTGGAGGCCATCCGCACGATCATGGGCGGCATGGACGGCCTGCTGGCTGGGACCATGGAGGCTCACGACGCCATGGCCCGGGGCAGCATGATGGCAGGACTGGCTTTCAGCAATACCAAGACCACCGCCTGCCACTCCATTTCCTACCCGCTGACCATGCACTGCGGCATCCCCCATGGAGCGGCGGTGAGCATGCTGCTGGGGCCGGTATTCCGGCTCAATACCCCGGCCATTGCCCAGCCCGGCCCTCTGCTGGATGCTCTGGGCGTCTCCAGCCCGGAGGAGCTGGAAAAGAAGATCCGGGATATCCTGGACCGCTCCGGCCAGCCCGCCACGCTGTCGGCGTGGGGCGCACGGCGGGAGGACTTGCCCCGCCTGGCGCAGCTGGGCATCACCAAGGGGCGGGCGGACAACAACCCGGTCCCCATTGACGTGGAGACGATCCGATCCATTTTGGAGCAGATATATTGAAAGAGCATCAAACCCGAACAGAACGAAAAAGGAGCTTGCATCACATGAATATCAATAAGAAGGTTTTGTCCATGACCCTGTCCGCCATGATGGCGGTCTCCCTGCTGGCCGGCTGCGGCGCCTCTGGCGGCAGCGAGACGCCTGATGCCGCCGGCAACCAGGGCTCCAACCCCGGCGGTGAGGATGGTGTGTTCACCATCGCCTATGCCCCCAATGAGTCCACCGCCGAGAGCGCCGACGCCCGCAACGGCCTTGCCGAAGACCTGGGTGAGTTCCTGGGCTGCGAAGTGGAGGAGATCCAGGCCAGCGACTACAACGCCATCATCGAGGCCCTGCGCACCGGCAGCGCCGACATGGCCTACATGGGCTCTCAGGCCCTGGCCCTGGGCGTGGAGCGCACCGACCTGGAGCCCATCGTCATGAAGGCGGAGGACGGCGATCCCGACAAGGCGATCTACCACTCCGTGTTCATCACCAACAGCGCCAACGATGACATCAACTCCATCGCGGACATCAAGGGCCGCACCATGGCCTTCGTGGACCCCGACTCCACCTCCGGCAACCTGGTGCCCACCGCTGAAATCATCAAGGCCTTCCCGGAGGACGAGCTGAACTCCGATATGCTGCATACCAACGGGGACTTCTTTGAGGCGGTGAGCTTCTCCGGCTCTCACCAGGCCGGCCTCCAGGCGGTGGTGAAGGGCGATGTGGATGTGGCTCCCATCTCCGACCAGATCCTGGCTTCTGAGATCGCCAACGGCAACGCCTCCGAGAGCGATGTGAAGATCATCCACGAGTCCGGCGCCATCCCCGCCGAGGCCATGGTGGTGGCCGAGCATGTGGACCAGGAGACCCGGGACAAGCTCACCGAGTTCCTCACCAGCTACGAGAACGAGGACTACTTCACCGATGTCATCAAGGTCCCCGGCGCCCGCTTCATTGAGTGCGATATGAGCGACTACCAGGAGATCATTGAACTGAACCAGATCATCAACGAATTTTGAGCCGGCGGGCGTACAGGAGGAACGATATGGAACCGATCCTGCGATTTGACAATGTATCCAAGCACTATCCCAACGGTGTGCACGCACTGAAAGGCGTGTCCTTTGAGGTGGCAGAGGGGGAGTTCATCTCCGTCATCGGCCCCTCCGGGTCGGGAAAATCCACCCTCCTGCGCGCCATTAACCGCCTGATCTCCATCAGCGGCGGCACCGTCTGGCTGGACGGCCAGGCGGTTTCCGCCCAGCGGGGAACGGCGCTGCGGCAGCTGCGGCGCAAGGTGGGCATGATTTTTCAGAACTATAATCTGGTTTACAGCCTGTCCGTACTGCAAAACGTCCTCCACGGGCGGCTGGGGTATATGAGCGGGCTTAAGGGCGTGTTCGGCCTTTACAGCGAAGCGGACAAGCAGGAGGGACTGGATCTGTTGAAAGAGCTGGGACTGGAGGAGTTTGCCTACAACCGGGCCAGCGACCTCTCCGGCGGACAGAAGCAGCGGGTGGGCATTGCCCGAGCCATCATGCAGCAGCCCAAGCTGCTGCTGTGCGACGAGCCCATTGCCTCCCTGGACCCCTCCAGCGCCAAGACCATCATGGACCTGCTCAAGAGCATGACCCAGAAGCGGAACATCGCCTGCATCGTCAACCTCCACCAGCTGGATGTGGCCCTGAAGTATTCCACCCGGATCATCGGCCTTTCCAAGGGAGAAATCGTGTTTGACGGCAGGCCGGAGGAACTGGACGACGCCACCATTGAGCGGATCTACGGGACCTCCCGGAAAAATCTGATGATCGGAGGACATGGCGATGACCAAGCGGATCCCGCTCATTGCGCATGATTTGAAGCGGCTTTACACCGGATTTCTGCTGGCAGCCGCGGTGCTGTTTCTGGTTTGCAGCTATCTGACGGAGTTTAATCCCATGGTGCTGGCAGCCAATGGGGACGCTTTCTGGGAATTCATCACGGAGGATTTCCTGCCTCCCGCGCTGCCCCCGGCCAGCCGGATCCCCGGTATCTTTTCCAGTGTGCTGGTGACCCTGGCCCTGGCCATGTCCGCCACCACGGTGGCAGCCATCCTGGCCTTCTTTGTGGCTCTGTTCGGCAGCGAAAAGGTCTCTCCCTTTCCCGGCTTTGCCAAGGTAGTACGGGGCTTTGCTACCTTCCTGCGCAATATCCCAGCCTTGGTGTGGGCCTTTATCCTGTTTTCCTCTCTGGGCATCGGCACCGGCGTGGGCTTCGTAGCCCTGTGCATCACCAGCTTCGCCTTCATGGTCCGGGCCTTTGTGGAGACCATGGAGGACGTGTCCCAGGACTGCGTGGAGAGTCTGCAGGCGGTGGGCGCTACCTTCCCCCAGCGGGTGGCCCAGGCGATTCTGCCCTCCTGCCTGAGCGGATTCCTCTCCTGGTTTCTCTACTGCGTGGAGGTCAATATCCGGGCCTCTACCATCGTGGGAATGGTCGGCGGCGGCGGTGTGGGCCTGACGCTTTTCTCCTACATCAAAAGCTTCCACTATGATGTTGCCCTCTCCATCATCCTGCTGATTGCCGCCATGGTCATCGTGGTGGACCAGATCACCGGGAAACTGCGGAAGGAGCTGTTGAAATGAACGCTGAAATGGTGAATTACGCCTCCGGTGCCGCGGCTCGGCCGGCACGGAGCGCGCGGACCAAAATCCCTGTTAAGTGCCGCCAGCGCAACCGGTTTATCCCGGCCTTTCTGTTGGGGACGGCGGTGCTGTCCATCCTCAGCCTGTGGTATCTGGATATTGACTGGGCCAAGATGGCTTCCCGGGTGCCGGATATCGGGCTGGTTTTCTGGGACCTTTTCCATCTGGACTTCTCCAATATGGACCTGATCCTTTCATCCCTGGTGGAGACCATCTCCATTGCAGTGCTCTCCTTGCTGTACAGTTTGGTGCTGGGTATCCTGTTCGGGATGCTGGCGGCCCGGAATATTTTCCGCCTGCCCTGGCTGTCGGTGCTGACCCAGTCCTTCTTTACCTTCCTGCGGGCGGTGCCCACGCCGGTGTGGGTGCTGCTGATGCTGGTGTGCCTGGGCATGGGGCCGGAGGCCGGTGTGGCGGGCCTGTGCGTCCATACCACGGCATTCTTCACCAAATCCTTTGCCCAGAGCTTTGAGAGCATCCCGGATGAAACCATCGAGGCTCTGGAAGTCACCGGCGCCGGCCGCCTGTCCATCTTTGTCAACGCGGTGCTGCCTGCCGCCCTGTCCCAGATCGTGGCCTGGGCCGGAATGCGTCTGGAGACCAACTTCTCCGAGTGCGCCATTCTGGGTATGGTAGGTGCCGGCGGTGTAGGCTATGTCATCTCCAACAGCCTGCAGGGCTACGACTACGGCACCGCCGGTGTGGCGATTCTGTTGGTGTTCCTGGTGGCTTACGGCATTGAGCGGATCTTTGTCCGTGTGAAGAAAAAGTTCTATTAAAATTACATTTCCATAAAAGCAGCAAACGGACTTACTGGTGGAGACTCCCAGCAGTAAGACTGTTTGCTGTTTTTTGTTGGGAATATCTTGCGTGCTATGTGCTGGGATCGCGGCAAATAGCCGGAATGGCAACCACTTGGAGCCAGTTTCCCGGCAAAAAAGGGAGCACCAGCCAGCTTTTGGCTAGTGCTCCCTTTTTATGTAAAGATCAGACGCATGGCCGCGCGCTCAGCAGCCCTTTTCCATACGGCGCAGCGCGGTATCCCATGCCGTATGGTCGGTGTGGAGCAGATGGTGGGACTTTTCGCCCAGAGGCACCTTCAGATATGTCCGGTACAGGGCCTGGACGTCCGGGTTCTCGTGGGAGAAGCGGATGGGGGCCTTGGCATCCAGCTTCCAGAGCTGACTGCTCCGGGAGGCCGCCATTTCCACGCCCTCGTGAATGGGCTGTCCGCCGCCGCCGGCGCAGCCGCCGGGGCAGGCCATGACTTCCACGAAATCGTAGTCCACCTCGCCGTTGTCCACGGCTTCCATCAGTTTCCGGGTATTGGCCAGGCCGCTGACCACTGCCACCCGGACCTTTCCGGCACCGGGAATGTCAAAGGCGGCCTCCTTCCAGGGCTTGCTGCCCCGTACCTGCTCAAAGGCGTCCGGGTCCGGGTTCTTGCCGGTCACCAGGTAATAGGCGCTGCGCAGAGCTGCGTCCATCACGCCGCCGGTGGCACCAAAGACGACGGCCGCGCCGGTCCCGGTGCCCAGGGGGCTGTCAAAGGGCTCCTCGGCCAGATCGGAGGGGACGATGCAGTCGCTGCGGAACAGACGCACCATCTCCCGGGTGGTCAGCACCACGTCCACATCCCGGTCGCCGCAGGCATCGTGCATGGTGGGAAGCTCGCTCTCGGCCTTTTTGGCGGAGCAGGGCATGATGGAGACCACGCACAGCTTGTGGGGATCGATGCCCATTTTCTCGGCGAAATAGCTCTTGGCCACGGCACCGAACATCTGCTGAGGGGACTTGGCGGTAGACAGGTTGCCCGTATAGTCGGGGAACTCCGTCTTCAAAAACCGGACCCAGCCGGGGCAGCAGGAGGTGAACATGGGCCAGCGGTACTTGCCCCGGTGGGTGAACCGCTGAATGAATTCACTGCCCTCTTCCATGATGGTCAGGTCGGCGGTGAAGTTGGTGTCGAACACGTAGTCAAAGCCCAGCCGCTTCAGGGCTGCCACCAGCTTGCCCACCGGCACTTGCTTGTTTTTGTTCACTACGCCGAACACCTCGGCCCAGGCCACCCGCACGGCGGGGGCCACCTGGACCACGGTGGTGATCTCCGGGTCTGCCAGAGCCCGCAGGACCTTGGTGGTGTCGTCCCGGACCGTCAGAGCGCCGGTGGGGCAATGGGTGACACACTGACCGCAGAACACGCAGGCGGTGTTTTTCAGATAGCGGTTGTAGCTGACATCCACCGTGGTGCGGGAGCCGGTGCCGGCCACGTCCCAGATGTGCATCCCCTGGACCTTGTCGCAGACCTGGACGCAGCGCATGCACTTGATGCACTTGCTGGCCTCCCGGACGATGGGGACGCTCAGGTCCACGCGGGAGCGCTCCGGCTGTACGTCGTAGGGCTGGTAGTGGATGTTCAGGTCATGGGACAGCCGCTGCAGCTCACAGTAGCCGCTGCGGACGCAGGTGGTACAGTTGGAGTTGTGCTGGGACAGGATCAGCCGCAGGTTGGTCTTGCGTGCCTGCCGCACCCGGGGAGAGTTGGTCTGGATGACCATGCCCTCCAGCACCTCCGTGTTGCAGGCGGGCACCAGACGGTCCACGCCCTCAATCTCTACCACACACATCCGGCAGGCGGCGATCTCGTTGATCTCTTTCAGAAAGCACAGATGGGGAATGGGGATGCCGGCCTTCTGGGCGGCATCCAGAATGGTCGTGCCCTTGGGAGCGGACAGCGCCCGGTCGTTGATCTTGAAGTTTACCATTTTTCCACACGTCCTCCCTTGAAGATTCCATAGCCGAAGTGGTCGCACCGCAGGCAGCGGGAGGACTCCTGGGCAGCCTCCTCGTCGGTCATGCCGCATTCGATGCACTGGAAGTCGCACTTGCGCTCGCTGGCGTCCCGCTCACCGGGGTTGACGCGGCCCCGGGGACGCAGGTCCGTGCAGCGGGGCGTGGGTACCGTGACATCCACCTTGATCTCATGGTTGAAGCCCAGATAGTCATCAATGTTGGCAGCTGCCGCCTTGCCGGCGGCAATGGCGCGGATGACGGTGGCGGGGCCGGTGACGCAGTCGCCGCCGGCAAAGACGCCTTCGATATCGGGGATCTGGGTGCTGGTGTTGGCGGCCACGTTGCCGCCCCGCTGGATCTTGATGCCGCTTTCCTCCAGGCCACGGGACTCGATGCCCTGGCCGATGGCCACGATGACCGTGTCCGCGGGGATACGCAGCGGCTCCACAGAGGCGGTGTTGGGCCGGGGCCGGCCGGCCTTGTCCATCTCGCCGATGATCTGGGGCTGGGTCCAAAGCGCCGTCACATGGCCGTTTTCGTCCGCTTCGATTTTCAAAGGAGCCTGCAGGGTCAGCACCTCGGCACCCTCTGCAATGGCGCCCTCCACTTCCTCCTGCTGGGCGGTCATATCCGCCTGGCGGCGGCGGTAGACGCAGATGACCTTGGCGGCACCCAGGCGGATGGCGCTGCGGGTCACGTCCATGGCCACGTTGCCGCCGCCAATGACCACCACGTTCTGGCCGGTGAAGTCCGGCATTTCCTCATCGCCGATATGGCGCAGCATCTCCACCGCGGAGATGACGCCCTGGCTGTCCTCGCCCTCGATGCCGGTCTTTTTGTCCGTATGGGCGCCGATGGAGATGTACAGGCAGTCGTGCTCTTTTTTCAGCTGGTCAAAGGTGATGTCCCGGCCCACCTTGACGCCGGTACGGACCTCAATGCCCAGAGACAAAATGGAGGCGATCTCCGCGTCCAGCTTCTCCCGGGGGAAGCGGTAGCTGGGAATACCGTAGCGCATCATGCCGCCCAGCTTGCTCTGCTGCTCGTAGATGGTGACCTTGTGACCCATGAGGGCCAGGTAATAGGCGGCGGAGAGGCCGCCGGGGCCGCCGCCCACGATGGCCACGGATTTGCCGGTGGCAGGCGCCTTTTTCGGCTGGGGCACGTCTCCGGCGTGGTCCACGGCATAGCGCTTCAGGCCGCGGATGTTCAGTGCGTCATCCACCATGTTCCGGCGGCAGCGGGCCTCGCAGGGATGCTCGCAGATGTAGGCGCAGGCAGTGGGGAAGGGGTTGTCCTTGCGGATGAGCCGCACGGCATCGGCGTAGCGGCCCGCGTTTACCAGGGAGATGTAGCCGGGGATGTCCACGCCGGCGGGGCACAGGGCCACGCAGGGCACCGGGTTTTTCAGACTTCCCAGGCAGCGATGGTGGAGGATATGCTCCTCGTAGTCGTCCCGGAAGCCCTTCAGCCCCATCAGCACCAGATTGGCGGCGTCGATGCCGATGGCACAGTCCGCCGTGTCCGCAATGACCTGGGCGGTGGCCTCGATCCGGTCCAGGATCTTCAGCTCCGGCTCACCCTCCAGCACCTCCCGGATCATGTTGGAGAGCTGGGTCAGGCCGATGCGGCAGGGCACGCACTTGCCGCAGGTCTGGGCCTGGCACAGATTCAGAAAATTCAGCGCCATATCCACAGGGCACAGGCCCGGAGGGCTGGCGGCGATCCGCCGTTCCATATTCCGGTACAGCTGCTCCACCACGGCCTGGGCCTGGCCGGGCATCTTTACTTCCAGTCTGCTCATCTGGGGTCCCTCCTCCTGGTCAGTACCGTTAAATTCAGTACTCTTGACCGTATTTATGCAAAGTATAACGTAGCAGTTGCGCAAAATCAACAAAAAACACAAAAATTTTTAGGTCTAATAAAAATTTATTATTTAACAAAGACTTTTAGACTTAAAATGAACTTGCGTGAGAAACACAGTGTCAAGGTGGCTGCGGTGTACACAGTTATTTCCAGCGCAGGCACTGCTCCGGCGTGCGGATTACTCCGCGCTTTCTGTGCATGGATGGAGCATCTGAAAGCGTTTGACTGACGGGAGAAGAGCGGGTGGCCGCGTCGTCTTAATACTTTCTTAATGCGGAGCTTTATATATTAATCCCCCTTTAAGAGTGCATATGGATAATGAGGGTATAAAGAACAGATAAAGACGTATTAAGAGGTGGAGGCTTATGTGGCAGCTTCTCCATAAAAACAATAAGTCCCCTTTTCGCATTATTATCGTTGGCTTCCTGTTGGTGATCCTGGCAGGAAGTTTTCTCCTTATGCTCCCGATCGCAACAAAAGACCGCATCGTGACGCCGTTTCTGGATGCGCTGTTTACCTCTACATCCGCGGTCTGCGTAACGGGACTCATCATTTACGACACGGCGACCTATTGGTCGGGCTTTGGGCAGCTTGTCATCATCCTGCTCATCCAGATAGGCGGCCTTGGCGTCGTTACCGTGGCAGGGGCCTTTGCCATCCTTTCGGGCCGCCGGATCGGCCTGATGCAGCGAAGCACCATGCAGGAGGCGATCGCCGCGCCCAATGTGGGCGGGATCGTGCGCTTGATCGGCTTTATTTTGAAAACGGCCCTGGCAGTCGAGATGCTGGGAGCGGTCCTGCTCTTTCCCGGGTTTTATAAGGAATTTGGCCTGATCAGGGGCGCCTGGTATGCCCTGTTTCACTCTGTATCCGCGTTTTGCAATGCGGGGTTCGACCTGATGGGAATCAAAGCGCCGTTTTCCTCACTGACAGATTATTCATCTGATCCCGTGGTCTCCATCGTGATCGCGCTTTTGATCGTTGTGGGCGGTATCGGATTTTTGACATGGGAGGATATCCGGACGAACCGGCAGCACTTTCATCGCTACCGCATGCAGAGCAAAGTGATTCTGTCCGTGACGGGTGCGCTGATTTTCATCCCGACTGTATACTTTTTCTTCTTTGAATTTGCGCAGTTTCCCATGGGGGAGCGGCTCCTCCTGTCCGTTTTTCAGGCGATCACCCCCAGAACGGCCGGGTTCAATACCGCGGATTTAACGGCCCTCAGTGAGACCGGACAGTCTGTCATCACCATTTTGATGCTGATCGGCGGCTCTCCCGGCTCCACGGCAGGCGGTATGAAGACGACCACCCTGGCCGTCTTGCTGGCAAGCGCCCTTGCGGTTTTCCGGCGCAGAGAGAATCCCCATTTCTTCAATCGGCGGGTGTCCAGTGAGACGGTTTCTCAGGCTGCCACTATCCTGATGATGTACCTGGTGCTGTTTTTGACCGGCGGTCTGATCATCAGCCGGATGGAGGACCTGCCCATTCTCACCTGCCTGTTTGAGACGGCGTCCGCCATCGGAACGGTGGGCCTTTCTCTGGGGATCACGCCGGAGCTGCATTGGGTCTCGCACCTCATTTTGATCTGCCTGATGTTTTTTGGCCGTGTCGGCGGTCTGACTCTCATCTTTGCAGCGCTTTCCAATGTCCAGACCACAAGTGCCCGGCTTCCCCAGGAGCGCATTACCGTGGGATAAAGAAAGGATGAACCAGAATCTATGAAAACTGTTTTGTTGATCGGCCTGGGCCGCTTCGGCCGGCATATCGCCATCAAACTCAACGAACTGAACCACCAGGTCATGGCGGTGGACAAAGACGAGAACAAAGTCAATGCCGTGCTCCCCTATGTGACCAATGCGCAGATCGGAGACAGCACCAGCGAGGAATTCCTGGCCTCCATCGGTGTGAGAAACTTTGACCTCTGCATTGTTGCCATCGGCGATAATTTTCAAAGCTCTCTGGAAACAGCGTCTTTGCTGAAGGACCTGGGGGCAAAAAAAGTGATCGCCAGAGCGGAGCGGGATGTCCAGGCGAAGTTTTTGCTGCGGAATGGCGCGGACGATGTGGTCTACCCGGAAAAACAGATGGCAGTTTGGACCGCCATACGCTACAGCTCCGATCACATTCTGGATTACATTGCCCTGGGCGATGACCACGCGATCTTTGAAATCGAGGTCCCCGGCAACTGGGTGGGAAAGACCATCGGGCAGCTGGATGTGCGGAAACGGTATCATGTGAACATCATGGCCATCAAGCAGCAGGGGAAATTCTCCATGACGGTGATCACGCCCGATACGGCCCTGCCAGCCGACAGCAGCATCCTGGTCCTGGGGACGCAGCGTGACATCCAGAAGTGTTTCCACATATAACAACAGTCCACTCTGGGGCATAAGAGAGGAGGGCCGTCATGAAAGCGTTGATCCTGCTGGGCGGGCTTGCCGCAATGGCAGCATTTGGGTATTACATCATGTCAAGACTGGACGGCTTTTTGAATGCAGTGGAGAAAGAAACTGAGCGGCAGGAGGAACCGGCGTATTTGAGCGTTGCGCTCTCAAGTCTGGATGCCGTACCGGAGGTTTTGCACATTTTGGAAGAGATCAGCCGCCGCTACCCGGAGGTGCGGTGCAGCCTGTCGATCGGACAAGAGGAGGAAGTGGTCCAGGCCCTCAATACGGGAAGAGCGGATGTGGCGGTTCTGCCTGCCGGAGCGGCCGGCGATATCCAGACGCAGTGGGAATGCATTTCCCTCAAACCTCAGCCGCTGTTCCTGGATCACGGAATGGTGGAGATGAAGCCCATACAGAAGACCCCACAGCCGCAGAAAATTCTGTGGAAAAACAGCCCCTCCCATTTCTGGGTATCGGAGTTTCTTTGCCGGCTCTGCGGACAATGAGTGCAGAGTGTGCTATAATGCACCTGCTTGAAAGGAGGGCGTTTCATGGATACCATTCCCCTGCCTGAGCAGGTCGGCGGCAAAAAACAAGGGAAACTGACGATTTTCACCAGTTATTTTTCCGGGACCGGGAAGAGCTATGCCATGCTGGAAGCGGCGGAAAAGGCCGGACAAGCAGGAACCGATGTGGTAGTTGGATTGCTTTCCTGTGACCTGTGGCCGCAGACCAGAGAACTTGCCCGGAAGTTTGAGACACTGCCCTGCAAGACCGTGGCGCATGGCGGGCAGACAGAGGATGAAGTGGACCTGGATGCCTGCCTGAAAAGACTGCCGCAGCTGATCCTGATCGATGACCTGGCGCATTTGAACGGGGATACATCCCGGCACCGGAAGCGCTACCAGGATATCGAGGAACTGCTGAAAGCGGGCGTGGATGTCTATACGACGCTGGATATCCAGCATATCGAAAGCATCCAGGATACGATTTTTTCCATCCTGGGATCTTCGGAATCGAGACGGATTCCCGACCATGTGTTTGATCAGGCGGCACAGGTGGAATTTGTGGACATTGAGCCACAAAGACTGCAGCAGCGGCTGCTGGAGCAGACCAAGGGGGCGCTGCTTTCAGACTGCTCGCTGTCTCAGCTGAGCGCGCTCCGGGAAACCGGCCTGCGCCGCTGCGCGGACCGGGCGGCGCTCTATACCCATGAAGTCCACAATCGGGCGGAATACCGGACGCGGGAGCATATTCTGGTGTGCCTTTCCTCGGCGCCCTCCAACGAAAAGATCATTCGTACCGCGGCACGGATGGCCAGCGCCTTTCAGTGCGGATTTACGGCTCTGTTCGTGGAAACGAAAGAATTTCAGTGGATGACCCAGCCGGATAAAGAGCGGCTCCAGGCCAATATCCATCTGGCACAGCAGCTGGGGGCCTCCATCGAAACGGTTTACGGCGATGATGTGGCGTATCAGATCGCGGAGTTTTCCCGCCTGTCAGGGGTCACAAAAATTGTGCTGGGCCGCAGCGGGATCCCCCGCCGGCCATGGTTCCACAAGGCATCTTTGACCGAGCGGCTGATCGAGCTTTCGCCGGAGCTGGATATCCACATCATTCCCGATAATGGACTGAACAGCCAGTTTTCGGCAAAGCGGCGGGAGATCATGCATATTCCGTCTGTATCCGTTCTGGATCTTCTGAAAAGCGCGCTGATCCTGGTCCTTTCCACACTGATCGGTTTTTTGTTTTATAACTGGGGCTTTACGGAAGCCAATATTATCACGCTCTACATTTTGGGCGTCATGCTGGTTTCTGTATCCACGAAAAGCTCGGTCTGCAGCTTCATTGCATCCATTGTCAGCGTACTGACCTTCAACTTCTTTTTTACCGTTCCGAGATTCTCCCTGCAAGCCTACGACAGCGGGTACCCGGTTACGTTCCTGGTGATGTTTCTGGCCTCCCTGCTCACCGGGTCGCTGGCGTCCAGACTGAAGTCTCACGCCAAGCGATCTGCGCAGGTGGCATGGCGGACAAAGCTCCTTTTTGAAACGAACCAGACGCTTCAAAAAGCCAGCAGCCAGGAAGAGATCATTTGTGTCACGGCAAGGCAGCTGTTGAAAATATTCCAGCGGGATATCATTGCGTATCGTACAGATCCGGAAGGACCGATGGGACCGGAGCTGTTTCTTGTGGATGATATGGCGCCAACCGACCGCTATACCTCCGAAAAGGAGCAGAAAGTAGCGCGCTGGGTGATTACGAACAACAAGCGGGCCGGTGCGGGGACAGAGACGTTTTCGGATTCTGCCTGCACCTATCTGTCCATCCGCACGGGAGACCGGGTATACGGAGCCGTTGGCATCGCGGCGTCGGACAAGCCGCTGGATTCCTTTGAGAGCAGTATTCTTCTCTCGGTTCTGGGAGAATGTGCGCTGGCCCTGGAAAACCAAAAGAATTTGGAGGAAAAAGAAGCGGCTGCGGTCCTGGCCAAAAACGAACAGCTCCGAGCCAATCTGCTCCGGTCCATTTCCCATGATCTGCGCACGCCCCTTACCTCTATCTCCGGGAATGCCAGCAATCTGCTCTCCAACGGAGATCTGTTCGACAAAAAGACCAAGGAGCAGATGTACACGGATATTTACGATGATGCCATGTGGCTCATTAACCTGGTGGAAAATCTGCTGTCCGTCAGCCGGCTGGAAGAGGGCAGGATGAATCTGCGCGTTGCGACGGAGCTGATCGACGAGGTGGTGGCGGAAGCGCTGCGGCACATCAACCGGAAGAGCGTGGAGTACCACCTGCATGTGCAAAACAGCGATGAATATCTTCTGGCGCAGATCGATGCGAAGCTGATCGTTCAGGTCCTCATCAACATTGTGGATAACGCCATCAAGTATACACCGCCGGGGTCCGAGATCGATATCAGCTGGAAACGGAACGGCACCTTCGTTGAGATCTCGGTGGCGGATAATGGTCCGGGCATTCCGGATCAGGCAAAGCCGCATGTTTTCGACATGTTTTACAGCGCGTCCGATCGCATTGCCGACAGCCGGCGCAGCATGGGACTGGGACTGGCGCTGTGTAAATCCATTGTGAATGCCCATGGCGGTGAAATTACGGTAACGGATCATGTGCCCCATGGCTGCATCTTCACATTTTCTGTACCGGCCGGGGAGGTAGAGCTGCATGAATAAACCTTTGATTTTAGTGGTTGAGGACGACACACCGGTCCGCAACCTGATCACAACCACATTGAAAGCCCATGATTACCGTTTCCTGACGGCAGCAAACGGGGAATCTGCCATTTTGGAAGCATCTTCCCATAATCCGGATATTATTTTGCTGGATCTGGGACTTCCGGACATGGATGGCGTGGAGATCATTCATAAAGTGCGCACATGGTCGAATCTGCCGATCATTGTCATCAGTGCCCGCAGTGAGGACACGGATAAAATCGATGCACTGGACGCCGGCGCCGATGATTATTTAACGAAGCCTTTTTCCGTGGAAGAGCTGCTCGCCCGGCTGCGGGTGACCCAGCGGCGGCTGGCAGCCCTCCAGATCGGCACGGTGAATACAGACGCCGTCTTTACAAACGGCAAATTTATGCGGCAGGCTGTGCGTTCCTGGATGGGCAGGAACTCCACCTGACGCCCAGCGAGTATAAATTGCTGTGCCTGCTGTGCAAAAATGTGGGCAAGGTACTCACCCATACGTTTATTACCCAGCAGATCTGGGGAAGAAGCTGGGAAAACGACGTTGCATCCCTCCGTGTGTTTATGGCAACGCTGCGGAAGAAGCTGGAAAAAGAGCCGGGCTCGCCGCAGTACATTCAAACGCACATCGGCGTTGGATACCGTATGATGAAGATGGAATAATGCGCGTTCCTGCCGCGGAAGGCACGGGACTTGCCTGCATGACTTTGAAAATGCAGCGTGGACGGAATGGGCCGATCGCGATGGGGATGGGAGGGCTGTCTTTGACCGACAAAGGGCGAGGGTTGTTGTGAAGAGCTGAAAGATATTCTTGTATCGTACGGCTTTGCCGCTGCTACCTGTTTATTTTGCTATCATTCGCATTGTTTATTTCCTGTGCAAATGGTGATGAGGGTGTCGTTATATAGCTGCAGAGGTGGCTGTTGATACTATCTCGGATAGAAGAGCTGCCCTGACTTGCACGCTGACCTACACGGGAAAACGACGGACGGAAACAACAGAGCGGAGCGTACCGCCGACCGCATCCTTTTAGAGCAGACTATATAAAAAACGTTGAGAGTCAAAGATCCGACGACCTCCGATCAGTTAGTGAGGATGAGATCGGCGGTTCAAATTTGCCAGACAGATTCAGTAAAAGCCCTGCAAGCGTAATGGTTGCAGGGCTTTTTTTTGGCTCAGTTGAAAAGCGCCGGCGGGGCAGTATCTGCTGCCGCTGGGCTGCTGATGCTGCTACAAAAAGATCCATTTGGCCGTTTGCCGGACGAGCTGTCCGGATTCATCAGAAGTGCCCTGGTGCAATCACGGCATCGAAAAACAATCCCTGACAGGAAATATGTGCGAGGGTCCTGCAAGCAAGCTGCCACGCTGTGGCAATTTGCCTGCAGGCTCATGTATGCACCTGGCTTGAAAAAACGCTTCGGAGCGCTTTGCAGCAGGTGGGACGGATCAGCATAAGCAAACGGCTCTTGGCAGCAAGATTGGTATGGGGCGGTGGAGAAGAGAGATAGGGCGGCAGAAGTCTTTTTAAGTTTTTTCGGAGAAATACCGGTACTGAAACGTCCCGTGAAGGCGAATATCCGTATAGATCGAGCTGCGGTCCTGGTCCCGGGCCTGTGTGGGGGTCATCCCCACGATTTTATGAAAGGTGCGTGAAAAATAGTGGACGCTGGAAAAGCCGCAGTCGGTGCTGATTTCCGATATTTTTTTGTCCGTGCAGCAGAGCATGTCGTAGGATTTTTTGATCCTTAAAAAATTGATGTATTCGATGATGGTGATGCCCGTGGCGTTCCGGAACACCTTGCAAAGATAGGTTTTGGAATAGCGAAGATCTGCAGAAAGACTCTGTAGGGTGATGGGTTCCAGAAAATGCAGCTCCAGATAATTTGCAATTTCCCGCTCGGCACCGGTCAAAGACTCCATCCGCTGTTCCAGCTCTTTATAAAATGGGATCCGGTTGGGAGCGGGGGTGTTTTTCCGCAGGACCCAAAAGATGATCTGCTGAAACATGGCATTTGCCATCTCGCGGCAGAAAAGGTTGCTGGAGGCCCATTCGTTCCGCATGGAAAGCTGTAGTTCCCGGAACTGGGTATCTGCGATCTCTATGGACTGGGGCATATCGCAGATCTTTTGGCGGATGTTCTCGTCGTGGAGATAAAATTTGGTATCTACGATACGCAGCTGTCCGGATTTGATGGGGAACAGCTCGTGGGGCTGGTTTGGCCGGATGATCAGACAGGTGTTCTTGGCCAGGAGAAACTGCTGACCATCCAAAAAGAACAGCCCCTCGCCGGACAGACAGTAGTACATCTGGAAATAATCGTGAGAATGACGACGGACGCCCCAGCCCCGGGTATAGTCCAGCACAAACGTCCAGATCACTTCGGAAATATGATCCATATGTTTAAATCCTTTCTGCGAAGGTTGAAAAAATTATTGCACAGAATTATCTCAAAAACAATAAAGGTTCGAGCGGGAGGATAATATCGTGCAAAATCTGGTGAATGCAAGCTAAAGACATCTGTCCGTTTGGATGATAAACTACAGGCAAAGAGAGCGAAATATATCAAAAAAATTTAAAAATCCGAATAATTTTATGCAATATTAACACGCTGCTTTCTGGAGACGGTCAAAAGGGTGATATACAGAGCAAGCTTGTCTGATTTTGTTACTATATTTGAAAAGGGGCTGTCTGAATGGAAAAACAGATGAAGAAAATCCCAGCGCAGACACTGTCCAGTTTTATCTGTCGGCTGTATGAAAAGGCCGGGATGTCCCCGAAGGACGCCGCCTATCATGCGGACGCACTGGTGATCGCCAGCCTGCGGGGCGTGGATTCCCACGGCGTCATGCGCACCAGCGCTTACCTTAAGCGGATCGAAAACGGCGCCATCAATCTGCATCCGCAGATGCGGTACGAAAAAGACGCCTGCGCTATGCAGGTACTGGATGCGGACGGTGCGTCCGGTTATATCGCCGGACGGGATGCCATGCAAAAGGCCATCGAGCTGGCGGAGACCTACTCGCTGGGAATGGTCCTGGTAAAAAACAGCAACCACTTCGGCGCGGCGGCCCTGTATGCGGATATGGCTGTGCAGAAAGGGATGCTGGGCTTCTCCACCACCAATGTCAAGCCCGGCATGACTGCGCCGGGTGCGGCTGGAAATGTAGCGGGAAACAACCCCTTTGCCGTGGGCATCCCTACATATTGTGATTTCCCCTTTATGCTGGATATGGCCCTTTCTGTGGTGGCCGGCGGCAAGCTGAAAATGGCCATTGCCAAAGGCGAGAAGATCCCCATGGACTGGGCCACGGACAAAGACGGCAATCCCACCGATGATCCCCAGGCAGGCTTTGACGGCTATTTTCTGCCGCTGGGCGGATTCAAGGGCCTGGGCATGGCCTACGCCATTGATATCCTCTGCGGCGTCATGACCGGCGGTGCCTTCCAAAACCACATCAAGAATATGTTCAAAGACCCTGCGGACCCCAGCCGGACCTGCCACATGTTCCTGGCCGTGGATCTCAAGCGGCTGATGGGCGAAGAAGAGATCCGGCATCGCATGACGGAGTACCGGGATTATATCAGGAGCATCCCCACGGTATCCGGAAAGCCGCTGATCCTGCCGGGCGAGCTGGAAGAGGCGTGCCGCAAGGAGCGGGAACGGGATGGCATTCCGATGCCCGACACGCTGGTAAAGGAATTCCTGGAAATGGCGGATCGATACCAGATCCCTCTGGATATTTGATAAACAATGGAGAAAGGACCAATCGGATATGCTGCGTTTAGATGAGACATTTTACAATGAGCCCAAGCACATGCTGAAAGAGGGCAAGAAAGTGCTGGGCGCCTGGCTGCAGATGGCAAGTCCCTATGCGGCGGAGATTTTCGCCAAGGCGGAGATTGATGTTTTGATGGTGGACATGGAGCACGGTCCCAATGATATTCTGAGCCTGATTGAACAGTTCCGGGCCATGGGCCATTACAAGGCGGTTCCCTTTGTGCGGGCGCCCTGGAACGATATGGTGATCATCAAGCGGATCCTGGATGCCGGTGCCTACGGCGTGCTGGTGCCCTATGTGAATACCGCGGAGGAGGCCCGGGCCGCCGTATCTTACTGCAAATACCCGACCGAGGGCGTCCGGGGCGTGGCCCCCAGTCCCAGAGCTCCCGGGATCGGCATGAACAGCATGAACTACCTCAAGCGCGCCAATGACGAGATCCTGGTCATGACGGCGGTGGAGACGCTGGAGGCGGTCAACAACATTGAGGAGCTGGTCAAGGTGGAGGGGCTGGACGGTATCTTCATCGGTCCCATGGACTTGGCGACCTCCATGGGACACTTCTGCGATCCGAGCCACCCGGACGTGAAGGCGGCCATTGAGAAGGTGGAGCGCACGGTGATCGGCTCCGGAAAGTTCCTGGCCTCTGTGGCGGGCGGCATGGCTGCGGCCAAGGAGAAGTACGACCGCGGCTACGGCCTGGTGGTCCCCTTTGCCGACGGCGGAGCCCTGGGCTCTCTGGCCATGGAGAATGTGCGTAAGTTCCGGGAAATGTACCCTGCCAGATAAGCGCGGGGGACAAATATATATGGTAGTTTAAAACCAGAACATATTTAGGAGGAATGAACATGAAGAAGTTTACCGCACTCTTGCTGACGCTGGCGCTGTCTGCGGCCCTGTTGGCCGGCTGCGGCGAAAAGTCCCAGGAACAGACCCCTGCTGAAACTCCTGCGGGCACGGAAGAAACGACTGCATGGCCCGAAAAGCCCATTGAGATCATCATTCCCTACAGCCCCGGCGGCGACACGGACTTCAATGCCCGCGCCTATACGGAATATCTGTCCGAGGAACTGGGGGTTCCCGTGGTGGCCACCAACGTCACCGGCTCCTCCGGCACCATTGCCAGCCGCCAAGTGAAGGATGCTGCCAACGACGGCTACACCGTGCTGTTCTCCCACACGGTCATGAACGTGAATGAGATGGTGGGCATTGCGGATTTTGGCATGGATGATTTCGAGATCGCCTGCATTGCTGCCCTGTCTCCCGGTGAAGTGATCACCGTCCGCTCCGACCTGGGCGTGACCAACCTGGATGAGCTCAAGGCATATACCCAGGAGCATCCCGGTGAGCTGGATCTTGCCATCGACTTTGGCACCATGGTCAACATCAACGGTCTGCAGATGCAGCAGGCGGGTATTGACGTGAATCTGATCACCGCCGGCAGCGCCAGCGAGCGTGTCGCCGCGCTGGCGGGCGGTCACTGCGATATCATCATCAACGCTTACGGCAGCGTGAAGGATTATCTTGCCACCGGCGAGTTCGTGGCCCTGGGTACCACCGGCTCCCAGACTGCGGAAGGCCTCGGCGGCATCCCCACCGCCAAGGAGCAGGGCTATGATATCACCCTGGACAAGCACTACTTCTTTGCCTTCCCCAAGGACACCGCGCCTGAGATCGTGGAGAAATTTGCGGCAGCGGTGGAGAAGGCATCCCAGAACCCGGCCTATCAGGAGAGCATCATGACTGCTTATGCACAGGAGCCCTTCTATGCCTCTCCCGAAGACGGTCTTGCTCTGATGGAGGCGTCCAAGGAGATCATCTGGTCGTTCGAGGAGCAGATGGCCGGATAAGCACGGCAGAAGCGGAGCCGGCTCGCCGGCTCCGCCTTTCTCTAAGCGGTTGTCCGTCGTTCTGAGCAGAAAGAGAGGAATCTGAATTGCTGAAAAAATATCGAGATTTGATCTGGGGCCTTGTGATCTTGGCTGTTTGCGGCGTGATGTTCTACGAAACAACACAGATCCGCGTGTTTGCGGCTATGGATGGACTCAGCTCCCGCTTTTTCCCGCGAATTGTGATCGCGGTGATGGTGATTCTGGGCGGCTTCCTCACCTATCGTGGGGTTGTCCACGCAAAGCAGTATGTGCCGGAGGAAAAGGAAGAAAAGGCGGGGCTTTCTCAGGGAAACAAATGCGTCATCCAGACGCTGGCGGCATTGCTGCTGTATGTGGTGATGCTGGACCCGGTGGGCTTTATTCTCTCCACCATTTTGTATCTGTTTTTGCAGATGGTGATCTTGTCCTCCAAGATCACGAAAAAGGATCTGGTTGTGTTCGTGCTGATTTCTGTGGTGACATCTGTTGCGATCTACTTCCTGTTCACCAAGGCGTTTTATCTGATGCTGCCTGCGGGCATTCTGGGCTAAAGGGGGGCGTGTTATGTTGGAATTGATTGCGATCGGGTTTCAGGAGATCATGAATCCCATGTGCCTTGCGCTGATCTTTGGCGGCACCATGCTGGGCATCATCTTTGGCGCCATCCCTGGCCTCTCTGCCACTATGGCGATCGCGCTGTGCCTGCCGCTGACCTACGGCATGGAGCCCATCAACGGCATGGCGCTGCTCATCGGATTGTACATCGGCGGTATTTCCGGCGGACTTGTCTCGGCAATTTTGCTGCGCATCCCCGGAACACCCTCTTCCGTGGCCACCTGCTTTGACGGGCACCCTCTGGCGGCCCGGGGCGAAGCGGGAAAAGCGCTGGGCGTGGGCATTTTCTTCTCCTTCATCGGTACTCTCATGGGCATCATCGCCCTGATGTTCATTGCGCCGTCTCTTGCCAAGGTGGCGCTGAAGTTCAGCTCCTATGAGTATTTCTCCGTGGGCGTGTTCTCCATCACCATGATGTGCGCTCTGATCAAGGGAGCCATTGTCAAAGGCCTCATCAGCGGCTTCATCGGCCTTTCCATCGCACTGGTGGGTCCCGGACGCATTGACGGCCTGCCCCGCATGACCTTCGGCTTCCACGCTTTGGATGGCGGCTTTGATATCCTGCCGCTGCTCATCGGATTGTTTGCGGTGTCCGAGGTGCTGCAGGAGGCCACCCAGAAGGGACAGCCCAAGGAAGAAGTCCTGCAGAACTTCAAGATCAAGGGACTGGGATTCAGCTTGAAAGAGGGAATCGGCCAGATTCCCAACTGCATCCGCTCCGGCCTCATCGGCCTTGGCATCGGCATCCTCCCCGGCATCGGCGGCGGTACGTCCAATATTCTGGCTTACACCGTGGCGAAGAACTCCTCCAAGACACCTGAGAAGTTCGGCACCGGCATTATCGACGGTGTGGTAGCCTCTGAGACCGCCAACAACGCAACCATCGGCGGCGCGCTCATTCCCCTGCTGACCCTGGGTATCCCGGGCGACGCCGTTACGGCACTGCTGCTGGGCAGCCTCATGGTCCACGGCCTGACGCCGGGACCGCTGCTGTTCACCAATAACGGTCCCTTTGTGTATGGTATCTTCGTTTCCTCTCTGGTGGCCAACGTGATGATGCTGCTGGCCATGTATCTGGGTATCCGTCTGTTTGCCCGGGTGCTCATGGTCCCCAAGCCCATCCTTCTGCCCATCATCATGGTGCTTTGCTGCGTGGGTGCCTATGGCCTCAATAACCGGGTATTCGACGTTTACGCGGTGCTGGGCTTCGGCCTGCTGGCCTTTGCCCTGCAAAAGGGCGGCTTCCCCACGTCTCCTATCATCCTGGGCTTTGTGCTGGGTCCCATGATCGAAACGAACCTGCTGCGGGGCATGATGCAAAGCGAGAACAGCTTCCTGCCTTTCCTGACCCGCCCCATCAGTGCAGTATTCCTGCTCATCGCCGTGGTGGTGATCGCCTGGACGGTGGCGCAGGAGTTGCGGGCCTATTACGGAAAGAAAGCAAGCAAATAAGGAGCACTCCATGAAAAAAGTTCTGATTACGGAAAAAATTCATCCCGATGCCGAGGCTCTGCTGCGGCAGCACTTTGAAGTGGTGCAAGGCAGCGGAACTGCCAATGTGGCGGCGGAACTGGCAGGCTGTGAAGGGGTTCTGGTGCGCTCGGCCCATGTGACGGCGGAGGATATGGCCCAAAACCCCCAGTTGAAAGTGATCGCCAAGCACGGCATGGGCCTGGACGCCATCGATATGGAGGCGGCGGAGGAACGGGGCATTGCCGTTGTGAATGCACCCTATTCCAACCTCAACGCAGTGGCAGAGCATATCGTCATGCTGATCCTTGCCCTGAGCAAGCGGACGGTGCGCATGGATAAGCTGACCCGCCAGGGCCGCTTTGCAGACCGCAACCTCTACAAGACCCGGGAACTGAAGGGCAGCACGCTGGGCATCATCGGCATGGGAAAGATCTCCCGGTTGGTGGTGGAGAAAATGCGGGGCTTCGGCATGGAAGTCATCTCCAGCGACCCCTTTGTTAAGCAGGAGGACGTAGGCGACCTTCCGGTGCGCATGACCAGTGCGGAAGAGGTTTATACCACATCGGACTTTGTGGTGGTGCACACCTCCCTCTTCCCCAGCACGTTCCATCTGGTGGGGGAGAAGGAGTTCGCCATGATGAAGCCCACCGCCTATTTCATCAATGCTGCCAGAGGTGCGGTGGTGGATGAGGTGGCCATGGTGGAGGCACTGCGGCAGGGAAAGATCGCCGGAGCGGGCCTGGACGTTTTCGAGCAGGAGCCGCCGGCGGAGGATAACCCCCTGTTTACCATGGACAATGTGATCCTCTCCCCCCATAACGCGGCCCTTTCTGACGGCGCACTGCTGGCCATGGGCATGGACAGCGCCCAGGGCATCGTGGATTATCTGGAAGGGCGGACGCCCAAGTATCTTTGCACCAAGCCAAAAGCCTGAAACCCAGGCGGCAGACGCGCTGATCGCCGCGTCTGCCGCCTTGCCATTTTACATCATCGTGGAGGAGGCACGACTATGGATCATCCCAAAACTCTCGGCCAGCTTTTGCGAAACTACCCGCCCTGCGAGGATGCCGGGCAGATCCGTCAGACGCTGGAGAAGGCGCTGGCGTCCTTTGAAAGAACCATTGTGGTATTGGATGACGACCCCACCGGGACACAGACGGTACGGGACCTGCCGGTGGTCACCAGTTGGGAGACGGAAATTCTGCGGCGGGAGCTGGAGCGGCAGCCCCGGATGCTGTTCATTCTGACAAACTCCCGGTCCTTATCCTCGGAAAAGACCCGGCTGCTGCACACTGAATTGGCGGAGAACCTGGTGCAGGCGTCACGGCAGGCCGGGCGGGAATTCCTGCTGGTCAGCAGAGGGGACTCCACCCTCCGGGGACATTTCCCCCTGGAGACGGAGACGCTGCGGAATGTGCTGGAAAGAGAGACGGAAGTGCGTTTTGACGGTGAGATCCTCTGCCCGTTTTTCCCGGAAGGAGGGCGCTATACCGCCGAGGATGTGCACTATCTGACGGAGGGAGAGACATTGATCCCGGTAGGGGAGTCGGAGTTTGCAAAAGATCCAACGTTCGGATATGAGAGCTCTCGCCTGGACGACTGGGTGGAGGAAAAGACCGGCGGCGCCTATCCGGCCTCCGGGGTGCGTTCTGTCACGCTGGAGCAGCTGCGCAGCCAGGATCATGGGGCCATTTTGGAGACTCTGTGCGCAGCCCGGGATTTCCAGAAGATCATTGTCAATGCCATCTCCTATGATGATCTGCGGGTATTCGTGCCGGTTTTGTACGAGGCCATCGGAGCGGGACACATGTTCATGCTTCGCACGGCATCGGCCATTTTGAAGGTCATGAGCGGATGCCCGGAAAATACCGTGTGCACCCGGGAAGAACTGCTGGATCTGAACAATCCCAACGGCGGACTGGTCATTGCCGGCTCCCATGTGAAAAAGGCCACCGGGCAGCTGGCGTCTTTGCGGGCTTCCGGCCGGATGGAGTTTTTGGAGTTCAATCAGCATCTGGTGCTGGAACCTGCTCGTTTTGAAGAGGAGATCCGGCGGGTAAGTGAGGCGGCGGAAGCGCTCATCCGCGACGGCAAGCATGTGCTGGTGGCTACGAGAAGAGAGCGGCTGGATCTTGGCAACGGCGACAAGGAGGCGGAGCTGGCCCTAGCTGAACGCATTTCTCAGGGGTTGGTACAGGTGGTCTCCAACCTGCAAAGCCGCCCCAACTTTGTGGTTGCTAAAGGCGGGATCACGTCCAGCGATGTGGCCACCAAGGGACTGATGATCCGCCGGGCTACGGTACTGGGCCAGATCCTGCCGGGCATTCCCGTTTGGCGGGCTGGTCCGGAGAGCAAATTCCCCGGCATGCCCTATGTGATTTTTCCTGGCAACGTAGGCGGCGAACGGAGTCTCCTGGAAGCTGTGGAGAAATTGAGCCCGGATGCGCCTGAGGGTGCTTGAGAATTTCAAAAATGAAAGCGGAATGACAAGCTGCACAGGAACCGCAGGGAAAGTTCTGAAAAAATACAGACGCGTTTTGTGGGGATCACTGTTTGGAAAACGGACGTGCTCTGCTGCTCTGGGAGGAATGATATGAATCAACAGGACGGGCAGCTGCGAATTGGCTGTATTGCCGATGACTTCACGGGCGGGAGCGATGCAGCATCTTTTCTGAAACAAGCTGGGCTGCGAACCCTGCTTCTGGATGGGACCTCCATACCTGGCGATATGCTGCAGGATTTTCGACCCGAAGCAGTGGTGGTCGCTTTGAAATCGCGGTCCATTGCGGCGGACCAGGCTGTGCTGCAGAGTCTGGAGGCCGCCAGATGGCTGCTGGATTTGGGGGCACAGCAGCTCTATTTCAAGTATTGTTCTACATTTGATTCTACTCCCGCCGGAAATATTGGCCCAGTAACAGATGCGCTGTTGAATCTGACAGGCAGCCGCTATACCGTGCTGTGCCCATCCTTGCCGGTCAATGGAAGGACCGTGCGGGATGGTGTGCTGTATGTCAACGGCGTGCCGCTGGCAGAAAGCTCCATGCGAAACCATCCGATCAATCCCATGACAAAATCAAATCTGACGGAACTGATGGAAGCGCAGAGCCGGTATCCTTGTTTCTGGCTGTCCCGGCGGCAGATGGAGGGACAAGATCCTGCGGCAGACTATCTGGGCCAGGGGCGTTTTACAGTGGTGCCGCCATATGAGAACGATGAGGATGGACAAAAGATCGCAGAGCGATTTGGGAATTTGACGTTGCTGACGGGAGGGTCCGGTTTGCTGGCACATCTGGGCCGCCGCTTTGGAATAAATGCTTCTGCGGTAGAGGACTCGAAATTTTCTGAGGACCTGCCCATGCCAAGATTGCTGCTGTCTGGCAGCTGCTCGGCTATGACGCAGCGGCAGGTACAGGTGTATTTGGAGCATGGCGGTGCTGCGCTGCGGCTGGAGCCGGATAAATTGCTTTCGGGAGAACAAACGGAAGAAATGCTTTTGCAGGCGGTTGCGCAGGCGCAGGGAGATCTTCTGCTGTATTCTACGGCAGACCCTGCTCAGGTCCGTTGTTATCAGAAGGCAGGCATACAGCGGGTCTCCGCGCTGCTGGAAGGGCTGATGGGCCGGTTGGCTGTCTGCGGAAGGAGGCATGGATACCGCCGCATCGTAGTAGCGGGCGGTGAGACTTCTGGGGCGGTTGCGCAGGCGTTGGGACTGAAGGCATACCGGGTTGGAAAAAATGCAGCGCCTGGTGTGCCGGAATTGTGGCCGATCGATCAGGAAGGATTTGGTCTGGTACTGAAGTCCGGAAATTTCGGTGAGGAGAGATTTTTCCTGGATGCGCTGAAAAGGTAAGGAAAAGCCACCCGTATTTCGAATTTTTTCGAAATACGGGTGGCTTTTGCATTTCGGAAGGGCCGGCAAACGAACGGAGCGGATTTGTCGTCAAAAAGCGTATCTGCGGATACATGTATCGCATCGGCTGCCGTGCAGCAGATCTGCGGAAAAGTGCCTTTTTGGCGAAACACTTAGAAACTGAGATGCTTTTGCATCCAAGCCCGGTGTAAATGGTTTGCTGCTTCGTTTGTGTGTCTGCCGTTTTATACGGGATCAAGCGATGGGAATGAACGGAAAAATCGGAATTTCAGAAAGCCATCCTTTAACCATCCTCTTCGCACGAGGATGTCCCGGCTTGCTGTTTTAATATCCTCCAAAGAGTGACACGGCTGATCCCAAGACGCTGGGCAGCCAGTGTTTTGTTGCCCTGACAGCTGTGCAGGGTTTCTTCAATGCGCTGGGGACTGGGAAGCGGGCGCCGTCCGTGTGCAGCAGATGGAGCGGCGGATTGGGAAACAGCCTGTGGAGACGGCTCGCTGCAGGTGCCCTGGAGAAGATGGGAGAGCAGATCCGACGGGGAAGTACCCGGACGATACAAAACGGCCATCCGCTCACAAAAATTACGGAGTTCCCGGACATTGCCAAGCCAAGGCAGACTGGTCAACCGCGCATAGTCGGCAGAGGTCAGCTGGATCTGGGCGGGAAACTGCGCCTTTGCCTGAAACTCTTTTAAAAAAGCGTCTGTCAGCAGGGGAATGTCCTCTTTGCGCGCCCGCAGGGGAGGAAGATTCAATTGAAGAACATAGAGGCGATAGTAGAGATCCTGGCGAAAAGAACCGGCCTGCACCATTTCCTGCAAGTTCTTGTTGGTAGCGGCAATTACGCGGATATCAATGGGGATGACCTTGCTGTCACCCAGGCGCATGATCTCGCGCTCCTGCAATACACGCAGCAGGCGGCCTTGGAGACTCAATGGGAGCTCGGAAATCTCATCCAGAAAAATGGTCCCGTTGTGCGCAATCTCAAAAAGGCCGGGCTTTCCGCCTTTGGCTGCCCCTGTGAAAGCGCCGTCCACATAACCGAACAACTCGCTTTCCAGAAGATTTTCCGGCAGCGCGGCGCAGTTGATGGCCACAAAGTTGTTTTTGGAGCGGCGGCTCCAGTTGTGGATGCTTTGGCTGATCAGCTCCTTGCCGGTGCCGGATTCACCTACCAGAACGATGTTGGAATCTGTCAGCGCATAGGCCTTGGCATCCTCCAGACACTCCTGCATTTTGGGGGAGCGTGTCAAAACCTGAGAGAAGGTATACCGGGCGAAATGCCCCTTGTAATGCAGCGTATTGCGCAGCTTGCCCTCCGTGCGCTGGATCTGGGAGGCATTGAGCATGGTCAGGACGCTTCCTGTGGAAACGCCGTGCATAAAGAGATTGACTTTTTTCGCGGAAAGATGGGTACTTTGATATTGGATGATCTCCTCGTGATACTCCCGCGAAGAAGAGAGCATTTGGATCATGGAGGGGGAGGAAAGAACATCCGACGCTTTTTTTCCAAGATACTGCCTGCGGTCGGAAAGCTGCAGAATGCGGATGGCAGCCGCATTCAAGAATGTGATGGTTTGATTTTGGTCGACTGCCAGGAGCCCCTCGTAGGCGTTGTCCAGCAGTGTTTGCAGACTCAGTGCTTTGGCACGCTCCTCCAGAGAGATCTTGGCGATTTGTTTGGCTTCGGAGATGGCGTTCCAGAAAGAATCCCAACTGGAGAGGATCTGGATGGAACGAACCCCCAGTTCCTGGGCTCTTTGAAGTCCCATTTGGCCGCCGATGATTACCTTTTTCCCGTCCTGCACGGCAGCGTCCACATTTCTGTGAACCTCCTGGCAGGAGTTTTCCCGAAGGATGTAGGGCACCACATCCACGCTGAGCTGTTCCCGCAGCTGCTCGATGCCAAGCAGCATGTTTTGCGTGCCCAGGATCGCGGCGGGCAGATGCGGGTACTGATGCCGCAGCCGCAGCAGGACTTCCACGATATCGGAGCCGCTGATGATCAGCTCTACGATAGGTACCGGATAGGAGACTTTGCACAGATCCCGGTAGGTACCGCCCCGCACGATCATGACATCACAGGGGGGCGCGTTGGTCAAAAACTCGTCGGTGGTCACGGCGGAAAACGTCAGCAGTTCATATTCGGCTGCGTCTTGGGCGCTGGCCTGCAGGAATTCATTGTGGGCTTGGAAGACCTGTCGTGCCAGCGGTTCTGCATCCGGGTAGGGTAGTGCAAGGCCAATCTGGATCATAGCGGCAGCCCCCTTTGTACAGATTGTTTTTAAAGTGTAACATAAATGTTTTTGAAACACAATATCGCAGAAACACTTTAAGTGCAGAATATAACGGTAAAATAAAAAATTTGAAATATTAATATTTTAAAAAATGCTTATGAAACATATTGGCTAAAAGCGGGAAACAAATGGGACGCGCCGGAGGGGGAAAGCAATGGAGATATTGACAAAAAAACCACAAAAGTTTTAGCCGCTGCACTGGCAAATAAAATAAACCTTGGCGGTGATGGTTATGCATCCTGTCGAAAAAAATTACATCTTATCCATAAAGGTTTTGTTGGCACGAAATATGCTACAATATGGGGCAAAACCAACAGAGGACCTGACCATCAAAGAATCATATTTTGGGAGGAAATGAAATGAAAAGAACATTTAAAGGTCTGGCACTGATTCTGGCTTCGCTCCTGCTGGTTACTGCACTGGCCGGATGCGGAAGCAGCGACAAGACTGCCGAAGGCGGAGAAACACCTGCGCAGAGCGAGGAGGACTGGCCCACAAAGCCGCTGCAGATGGTGGTTCCTTTCGCGGCCGGCGGTGACACGGATTTCCACGCCCGCCAGTATGCAAAGTATCTGGAAGAGGAGCTGGGGCAGCCGGTAGCAGTGACCAACGTGGTGGGCAACAGCGGTATGCTGGCTGCCAAGGAGGTCTACGACGCCGCACCCGATGGATATACCATTTTGTTCACCCACTCTTCCATCAACGTGAATACGGCGGCTGGGACCTCGGATATCAAGCTGGAAGACTTTGAGATGGTGCGCGTATGCGGTCAGCCTGCGGTTGAGGCCATTGCCGTGCGCAGCGACTCCCCCTATCAGACCCTGGACGATCTGGTGGCGGCCATCAAGGAGCATCCCGGTGAGTTTGTGGTTCCCGCGTCCCTGGGCGCTACGTCCCACTATGCGGTTTTGCTGATGGAAAAGGTGTGCGGTGTGGAGCTGAACATCGTCAACTCCGGAGCTTCCGGCGATCGCACTGCGGGACTGAAGGGCGGAAACTTCGAGTTCATCATCAATCCCTACGGAACCATGAAGTCCTTTGTGGACAGCGGTGATTTCCGGATCCTGGCTACGCTGGGCTCGGAGCGCAGCGGTCAGTTCCCCGATGTGCCCACTGCTGCGGAGCTGGGCTATGAGGACCTGGTGTCTGTGAACGCATACTACATCGTGGTACCCAAGGGCACGCCGGAAAACGTTGTGGAAAAGCTGGGCGCTGCCATCGACGATATCTCCACCAACAACGAAGAATATGCCAAGGCTATTGCCGATGCCCATCTGCAGGATACCTTCCTTTTGAACAAAGAGGACTCCATTGCATTTGCGCAGGATGAGCTGGAGCGGTTCATGAGCATGTCCGCGGAGCTGAAAGGCGAATAAGGTTTGAAATCTGCACCTGCGGACGGACTTTCGTCCGCAGGTGCTTGGATGAGGAGAGAATATATGAATCGCTATCGCCGGACCATACTGTCCGCAGGAATACTGGCTGTATCCCTGTTTTACTTTTTATACGCCCTTTTCTGCATTGAATCCCGCCATGTGCGGGGTGTGCCGGACTCCGCGTTCATTCCCAGCATCGTAGGCGGCGCCATGGTGCTGCTCAGCGTGGTCATGACGCTGGACGATTTCAAGAAAGATCGCGCGGCAGCAGGGACTGAGGAGAGAAAAGCGGAAAAGAAAGAGAACCTGAATGTGCTGGGTACTGCGGTACTGCTGCTGGTGTACATTTCTCTGATCGAGCCGCTTGGCTTTTTGATCGCCTCTGTGCTCTATTTGTTTGTGCAGTTCCTGTATTTGACACCTTCGGATAAGCTGAAAAAGCCCAAGACCTATGTGGTGTACGGGCTCATCGCGCTGGTGGCATCAGGCGGGATCTATTTCCTGTTCCTGAACGTGTTCAACCTGATTTTGCCGGCAGGCCTTTTGAAATAGGAGGAAACAGGGTAATGGATATGCTTCTTCAGGGCCTGCAGATGATCTGCACGCCATCTTCTCTGCTGATCATGGCGGTGGGCGTTGCCATCGGAATCGTGTTCGGCGCGATCCCCGGCCTGTCCGCCACTATGGCGATCGCACTCTTTTTGCCCATCACCTTTGAAATGACGGCAGCCAACGGAATCTCCCTGTTGCTGGCGCTGTATGTGGGCGGAATCTCCGGCGGACTGATCTCCGCCATCCTTATCAACATTCCTGGAACAGCGGCCTCCATCGCTACCACCTGGGACGGATACCCGATGGCGCAAAAGGGCGAGGGCTCCAAGGCGCTGGGCGTTGGCATCGTGTTTTCCTTTTTGGGCACGCTCTTCGGCGTGCTGATCCTGATGGTCATTGCCCAGCCCATCGCGGATTTTGCCGTGACCTTCAGCCCCATGGAGTATTTCGCCATCGGCCTGTTTTCCATGACGATGGTCATTGGCCTGTCCGGCGACTCTTTGGTACGTGGGTGCATCGCCGGCTTGTTCGGTGTGGCACTGGGCACCGTGGGCCTGGCGCCCATCGACTCGGTCAAGCGCTATACCTTTGGATTTTATGATATGCAGTCCGGCTTCGATCTGCTGCCGGTGTTGATCGGCCTGTATGCGGTGACGGAGATTTTCAACCTTTCCAAGCAGCGTGCTCAGGCGCAGGCTGCCATGGAGATGACCGTCAGCAAAGACTCTGTCAAGATCAAGGGCTTTGGCTTTTCTCTGAAGGAATTCAAGTCCCAGATCGTCAACATGCTCCGCTCTTCCGTCATTGGAACTGCCATCGGTATCCTGCCCGGCATCGGCGGCAGCGCGGCAAACGTGCTGGCCTATTCCGCTTCTAAGAGCAGCTCCAAGTATCCGGAAAAGTACGGCACCGGTATTATCGACGGCATCGTGGCCTCAGAGACATCCAACAACGCCTCTATCGGCGGCGCCATGATCCCGCTGCTGACGCTGGGTATTCCCGGCGACACCAATACCGCCATGCTGCTGGGCGCGCTCACGGTGCAGGGATTGATCCCGGGGCCCATGCTGTTCACCGCCAACGGCAGCTTTGTATATGCCATTTATGTGGCACTGCTGCTGGCCAGTATGGTCATGCTGGTGGAGGAGTTTTTCGGCCTGCGTCTTTTTGTCAAGCTGCTGAATATCCCCAAGCACATTCTGCTGCCCATCATTTTTGTGATGTGCGTGGTGGGCGCGTTTGCTACCAATAACCGTATGTTCGATGTGTTCAGCATTTTTGTGTTCGGCATGATCGGCTACATTTTCAACGTGGTCAAGCTGCCGCTGCCTCCGGTGATCCTGGGCTTTATCATGGGTCCTGTGGTGGAGGAGAAGCTGCGCTCCGGACTGATGTATACCAACGGAAACTTCTTTGCGTTTTTCCAGCGCCCTGTGACAGCGTTTTTCCTGATCCTGACGGCGGTTGTGGTGCTTTACTGGAGCTGGAAACATTTGAAAAAAGCACGTAAGCATGCCTGAAAGGATTGGGTTTTCGCTATGTACAATGCAAATAAAATCACCAATAAGGTCGCCGCTGGAAAGATGGCGATCGGAACCCATGTAGGGTTTGACAGCCCCTTTGTCACGGAGATGATGGCCGGCTGCGGGTTTGACTTTATCTGGATCGACGGAGAGCACGGCGCTATTGACCGTAAGGACATCCAGCTCCACCTGATGGCCTGTCGGGCAGCGGGGGCAGCGGGCATCGTGCGGGTGCCCTGGAACGACCCGGTGATCATCAAAGCGGTGCTGGATATGGGAGCCGACGGAATTGTGGTGCCCATGGTGTGCTCTTTGGAAGAGGCGAAGCGGGCGGCTGCCGCGACCCACTATCCGCCCTACGGTATCCGGGGCATGGGAACGCGCCGTGCCATGAACTACGGCATCTGGGATAAGGAGGAGTATGTGTCCGATACCGACCGTCACATCCTCACCATCCTCCAGATCGAGCACATCGATGTGGTCAAGGATCTTCCTGAGATCGCCAAGCTGCCCGGTGTCAGCGGTTTTGTGGTGGGACCCAATGATTTCTGCATGAGCATGAATACGCCCGAGCGCACTTATACGCCGTCCGATGCGGAGGCCCGGGCGCAGTTCGACCGGATCGGAGAGATCCTGGCCCCCAGCGGGAAGCTGTTTGGCGTATCGGGTGCGTGCAGTGAGTCGTTCGTACGGGACTGGACCCGGCGGGGCGTAAATTTCATTGCCATGAGCTTTGATTTCAACTATGTGGTAAACGGGGCGAAAAATGTGCTGGGCACGGCACATGGAACACTGGACGCCCTGGGAAAGGCGTATTGATATGAATCTTTTGACAAAAGAACAGCTTGGCGCGTTGGCCCGCTTTGATACGCCCACGATATGCAATGCCATTGAGGGGTTCGGGGTGCGTGGCAAGACGGAAGGCTTTACCCGGCCGGAACTGCAAATGCGTACCATGATGGAAAATAAGCCCATGGTGGGGTATGCCTGCACCGGCATCATCTCTGCCCGTCACCCGGCGCAGGAGCATCATGCGGGGGTCATGGAGGCGTATTACCGTCAATATGAGGGCTATCAGGTGCCCACCATTGCCGTCATTCAGGACCTGGACCGCGTGCCGGTGGGCTCTTTCTGGGGAGACGTGCAGGCAACGGTCCATCGGGCGCTGGGCTGCATCGGCACCATTACCGACGGCGGTGTGCGGGACATCGAGGAAGTAAAAAAAGTAGGTTTTTACATGCTGTCCAAGGAGGTACTGATCTCCCACGCATATATCCATATGGTGGAGGCAGGCACGGAGGTGGATATCTGCGGCATGACCGTCCGGCCGGGGGATCTGATCCATGCGGATGCGCACGGTGCCATCGTGATCCCAGAGGAGATCGCCGGATATGTGGCAGATGCCTGTGTGCGGGCCATGGAGGCAGAAAACGCCCTTCTGGAACCGTGCAAAGCGGCCATTGAAAATGGCCGCACGGTCACAGCAAAAGAGATCATGGGCTGGCGGGCGGAAATGCAGCGCCGTCGCGGCGCCATTGCTGCCGGAATCGCGGCTGCCCGGTGAGAACGTGCCCCGGGGCGGCAGGATACATTGAAAGGGGAGGAATGTACCATGAAAATCGTAGTACTGGACGGATATACGGAAAACCCCGGCGATCTGAGCTGGGCGGGCCTGGAGGCTCTGGGGGAGCTGACGGTCTATGACCGCACCAGCCTCACGGATGAGCAGGAGGCCATTGACCGCATCGGGGACGCCGAGGTGGTCTTTACCAACAAGACGCCCATCACCCGGGCGGTCATGGACGCTTGCCCGGGTATGAAGATGATCAGCATGCTGGCTACGGGATACAACGTGGTGGATGTTGCGTACGCAAAAGAGCGGGGTATCCCCGTGACCAATGTGCCTACCTACGGCACCGCATCGGTGAGCCAGTTTGCCATTGCGCTGCTGCTGGAGATCTGCCACCAGGTGGGCCATCACAGCCAGACGGTGCACGAGGGCAAGTGGGAGGCCTGCCCGGACTGGTGCTACTGGGATACGCCCCAGATCGAGCTGGACGGAAAGGTGATGGGCATTTACGGCCTTGGAAAGATCGGCGTCCACACCGCGGCCATCGCCGGTGCGATGGGAATGAAGGTCATCGGCTACGATCCCTATCCCACGGACGCCGGCCGGGCCGTGGCGGAATATGTGGATGAGGACACGCTGTTTGCAAGCGCGGATGTCATTGCCATCCATATGCCTCTGTTGCCCTTCAACACGGGGCTGATCCGAAAGGAAAACATCGACAAGATGAAGGATGGCGTCATCCTCATCAACAACTCCCGGGGACAGATCGTAGTGGAGCAGGATCTGGCGGATGCGCTCAACTCCGGCAAGGTGGCGGCAGCCGGTCTGGACGTTGTCTCAACGGAGCCCATCCGCGGGGACAATCCTCTGCTCAAGGCCAAAAACTGCATCATCACGCCACATATGTCCTGGGCGCCCAAGGAGAGCCGCCAGCGAATCATGGACTGCGCTGTGGAAAACGTGAAGGCGTATTTGCAGGGAAGCCCCATCCATGTGGTAAACGAATAAAGAAAAGCCCAGGCAATCTGCGTACGCAGGTTGCCTGGGCTTTTTTCGGATAAAAGGGGGATGTGCGTTTTTTGGGAAAGCAGCCTGCTGTCAGGGAGGCGAGGTGAACTGCACAGAGGCGTGCGATCCTTCGGAAAGCTCCGCTTTTTGAACTGGGGCGGTGCAGCGGACCGTCATCCTGCCGCAGTGCTTACAGAAACCGGGATATCAATGAACGCGATCCCTGCCTTTCCGCAGCCCGGCGCAGCTTTCTGGGAATCTGCCGCCGCAGCCCGGGCGAAGAGAATGCCGTGTCTGCAGATGCAGTTCATACGGCTCAAGCGCCCTGGCAGGACTTATCAAAAAACGAACAGGGAGCTGCGTAAAGCAGCTCCCTGTTCGTTTTAGCTCCATTGCATGTGGGCTGTGGAGCGATAGAGTTTGCGTTGTGCCTGTGTTTCAGGCAGATGCAGGCTTATTCCTGCTCCTTCTTCTTCCGACCCAGGAGCGTCACACCAGCCAGGCCCGTGCCGGACAGAGCAGACAGAGCCAGCCAGATGGCGGAGCTGTCGCCGGTCTTGGGCACCTCAGCCAGAGGCACATCGGGGTCTTCCACGTCGATTACGGGCTCCTCCGGCGGAGTCTCAGGCTCCTCGGGGAGGTCCGTGGTAGGCGTGTTTTCATCGGGGATGTCGGTACCGCCGCCACCGCCGGTGTTGCCGCCGCCACCGCCGCCGCTGCTCTTGACAGTGTAGCTCACCGTGGGACGGGCAAAGACTTCCGGAGAGCCCTCTTCCTGGTTGGAGTCCACAGGATACAGCGTAGCGCTGAGGTTGGTCAGCAGGCTGGTGCTGTCAGGATTGCTGCCATCAGGATCGAAGGTGCCGTAGGTGCCCACAGCTGTCTGGGGATTCATCAGCTCTACCACATACGTCAGCTCCACGGGAGCAGCGTTGGTGATGGGAACATTGATCGTCCAGACGAAGCACTCATCGGAATTGCCGTCCCGGCCGTTGGCGTAGTAGGTAACAACGAAATCGTAGCCGGTTTCGTTGGCACCGAAGCCATAGGAACTGGTGGCATTGTGATCGCTGATCTGGGAATCGATCAGCTCGGCCTTATCCAGTTCCTGACCGCCTACGGTCAGGGTCAGACGATCGAGGTCGTTCACAAAGTCGAAGTTGTAGTCGTTGTTCTGGTCATCCTTGCCGTAGCCGATGACGTCCACGATCTCGGAGCCCTTGTCCACCACGTAGAGGATGTCCTTCTGCACGTCCTCAAATACCTTGCCGATGTCGCTGGACGTAATGTCATAGGCTCTGCCCTGGCTGCTGGTCCAGCGCATGAACTCTTCAGCCACAGGGTAGTTTCCGTCATCGGTGCGGTTGTTCCAGTAGACGCTGATGCAGCGGTACTGCGCTGCCGCCTCGGCGTATGTGTGGGCCGCCATGTAGACGCCCTTCTCCGTGCCGGAGAGGTAAAGGTCGTATTCGTTTTCGGGAATGTATTTGCCGTTCAGGTCTGCGGCTGTCACTTCCGTGCCGTCGTCCTTATAGACGGGGACCTCATAGGAAGAATTCAGAGCCGGATCGTCCGCGTCCAGCGCATAAATGCTTGCAAAGGAGGTCTTGGCCGTGTCGAAATACAGATAGGAGTTGGCGCCGTTGAAGATCTCCTGATAGTCTGCATGGCCCTCGCCCCAGACTGTCTGCAGGCCGTCGGCGTCGTTCCAGGCGTGGCTGACACCATCGGTCAGCAGGACCAGATACTTGTGATCATCGGAGATCGTCTTGTCCGCGGCAAGCATGGCCGCACCGGCCTCAATGCCCGCCTGGATGTTGGTGCCGCTCTTGGTCTTGTCAGTCACGGCAACCTTGATGGCATCCAGATTCTCCGCAGTCAGATTTGTCAGCGGCAAAACAACATCTGCCGTGTAATCGAAGCCGACGACGCCGACGCGGATCGTGGCTGCGGAGCTTCCAACGGTGCCGGCCAGTTCATCCAGCATATCGTTGAGCGCTTCCTTGGCGGCTGCGGCCTTGGAGCTGCTGGAGCGGTCCAGTACAAACACCACGTCGGTGACAGGAGCCACTTCCGCGGAGGGCAGGCCCAGCGTCACCTCAGAGGTGTAGGTCACCTTGGGCTCCGTATTATTGGTCTGCTTTTCCAGATTGGTGGCCGTCTTGGACTTGGAGACCTGCCACTCGGTCTGTCCGAATTCCAGTATGCTGTGGGCGGCCTTGAGGAACAGTGCTTTGCCGCGCACGGAAGCGAGCCCGGTCAAAGAGTCAAACTCGTCAAATTCTTGCACGTGAGAAGGTGTTTTATGTGCCTCCCAGCGGGCGTTCGTGCTGTCGTCGTACCAACCGTCGATGGCGTCACCGCAGTCATCCAGCTTCCAGGTGGAGCCGACCTGACCAAACACCAGAGAGGCCTTATCCGTGCAGTAAATGTCATCAGCGGCTGTAGAGGCATGGTTATTGTAAACCTCTGCATCTGCCGACAGGGACAAAGTTCCCGCATTATAGATACCGCCGCCATAGTACTTGGAATAGCTGGAGGTACCAAGGTTGCTGTTGTTGGTGATGGTCACCTTGCAATCCTGGAGAGCAGCTTCGCCCTTGGCGATATTCAGGCCGCTGCTGTGATTCCCGCACAGCTGGAATTCAGAACCGGCCTTGGCAAGCAGAGATGCTCCGTAGAAATAGAGTCCGCTTCCGCTATTGTCACCTGCGATCAGGGAAGAGGTCTCATCGAAGCTCAGGGTGCCTTTAGAAGAGAAGAAGTAAACGCCGCGTGCTCCGTTTTCGTTGGTGGAGATGATGGAATCGATCACCTGCATCGACTGCTGGACATACATGCCGCTAGAGCCGTTTTCGTTGGCGAAAATGATGGAATTGATCACCTGCATCGGCTGCTGGACATACATGCCGTAAGAGCCGTTTCCGTTGGCCTCCACGGTGCAGTTTTCGATGGTGGACTCCGCCTTGCCCGCGTTGAGCTTGGAAATGCAGATGCCGTAATTTCCGTTATCGTTGGCAATGATGTGATAGCCTTTCGCATCGAGGGCGGCGTTGTTGGATCTGCCGCCGTCCAGGCCGTTATTGTCATTGTCGCTGACATTGAAAGTATAGTTGCCGCCATCCGTGTTTTCCAGGGTGATGTATCCGTAGCTGAAGCCATCGCCCTCACCGTCGTCTGTGGAGCTTCCGTTGCCGATGGCCTCCACATTGGTGTTGATGAAGGTGAAAGTGGGCAGAGGAGTCGTGCCGCCCCAATACGGGGCCGGAGCGCCCATGAAACCGTTCAGGCCGTTGTTGTTGAGTTTCAGAGAGCTGTCGGTAAATTCAAACACGGGGTTCGAATTTCCGTCCGCATTGGCCCAGATGCCGGAGCCGCCGTTGCCCTGGACGTTGTCACAGAAGCTGACGTCGCTGCCGTTGGCAATGAACCTGGACCCTGCCGTTCCGCCGCCCACATATAGGCCGCAGCCCTTATTGTTGCCGCTGGCGGAGAGCACTGCGTCGTTCAGCTCAAAGTTGCCGGATGCCCAGTGCAGCAGATAATTATGAACGCTGCCGGTGATATTCACCGTCAGGGAGTTCAATTCAGCGGTCTTGACCGTTGTCTCAGAAGTTCCGTTGATGTTCAGCACATCGTTGCCGGTATAGCCGGTCAAAATGGCGTTCTTTAGAGTGAGTCCGCTGTTGACAGAGACCTCTCCGGCCACATACAGGGTGATCCCATCCACCGTGAAGCCCTTTTCATAGGTTCCAGCCAGGATCAGCGCATCCTGCGCATTTGTGGCAGCCTGCTTCAAAACAGCGTTCGGGTCCTTTGTTTCAGGAGTGATGATGTAATCTTCCGGAATCGTGGAGGACTCCACCGTTACGGTGATCGTGGGCAGAGTGCCCTCATACTCGAAGCCGCTGGCCAGAGTAGCCTCGAAGGTATAGTTTTCCGCTTCCCAGCCGTTATAGGAATCGCAGTTCCAGGTGACGGGGACTTCCACGGTCTCCACCGGAGCGGGGGACATCTTGGTGTCCATCAACAGCATTACACCGTTATCGGGGGCCTGGGTCTCGCCGCCGTTATCGGGGGCCTGGGTCTCGCCGCCGTCAACGGGGGCCTGGGTCTCGCCGCCGTCAACGGGGGGCTGGGTCTCGC
>OWID01000107.1_pt1 | contig 42170 bp, 59 predicted proteins | sample 1732661 | NCBI WGS metagenome assembly OWID01 (sample SAMN05065739, study PRJEB22554) | human gut metagenome | biome: ENVO:2100002; feature: ENVO:00000062; material: ENVO:00002003 | host: Homo sapiens | place: USA
CGAGATAGGCTCCGGTCTCGTGGGCTCGGAGATGTGTATAAGAGACAGATGTGGACAAGACCCGGGATCTGTCCCTGGAGAGCGTTGAGCTGCTCCACGACCTGGACAGCCAGCTCCTTGCGCTGCTGCTCGGTCAGTTCAGGCTTGAAATTCCAGGAAACAATGTGACGAACCATGATGGGACATCCTTTCGTTTGTCAAATTTAGATGGCTTTATTATAAAGGTATGGAGAAGGTTCGTCAACGAAGAATCTGGGAACGGCTGGGGAAAGAAGAGGACAGTCCCAGAGCCGGGACGGCGTCCTGCAGATCGGACCACGCGCCTAAAATTGTGGGGATGGACAGCTGCCGGGCGATCTCCACCTTCTTGGCTATGGTCTGAGCATCGTCAAAGAGGACAAAGTGGGTCTCCTGGTCCTGCATGTAGGTAAAATAGCGGGCGCACAGCTCCTGGGAAAAAAAGACGGCGGGGGATTCTTTTTCCACAAGGGCGCGGAACTCCTCAGCGGAGAGGGGGCGCCCCTCGCCGCTTTTGGCGGGCAGGGTGAAGTCCATCCGCAGCCGCTGTACGTCCAGCCCCAGATGCTCTGCGCCGCCGAATTGGCGGGCGGCCTCCTGCAGCCGCTGTGGAAAGCTGCCGCCGGAGAGAGCGGTGCAGATGAGGGGCACGGCACCGGATACGGCGCAGGATTCGGGCACATAGAGGGTGCGCCGCGTCTTGCGCAGCTGCTGGGCCAGCATAGCTGCAAAGACCTTGCGGTCGGCGGCGGGCCGGGCCTCAAAATCCAGCAGCACGCCCGTATAGCTTCGCCGGGCGCACTCCCGCAGGATACCGGCGCACAGGGCTTCCGGCGCGGAGATGGGCGGCGCGTCCCGGTCGCCCAGTGTGAGCAGGCCGCCGTGGGTCTGCAGCAGCAGGCTCTGGCGCAGAAGCTGAGATTCCGGGCCGATGCGGTAGGCCACGTGGGCGAAAAGACGGCTGTATTTTGCCGCGGACTGGTATTCTCCGGGCGTTACCGCCAGGTAGATCTGCATGAGCGCTTCCCCCTTGTGTGCGGATGCAAAAACTGTTATACTGTGAGCAATACTATGCAAGAGAGGATGCTGTTATGCCCTTTTCCCTGATACCGGACCGCCTGTTCGACGCCTATGACCAGATCACGCCGGAGCTGCTGCGCGCCCACGGCGTTACGCTGCTTTTGAGCGATCTGGACTTTACGCTGGCGGAAAAGAAGACCCGTCGGCCGCCCCAGGCGCTGCGGGACTGGCTGGCGGAGATGGAGCGTAGCGGCATCCGGGTGATGATCGTGTCCAACAACCGCTCCGGGCAGCGGGTGGACGAATTCTGCGCGGACCTGGGCATTGACTATCAGGGCCATGCGGGCAAGCCCTCCACCCGGGGACTGGAGGCGGCCATGGCCCGCGTGGGAGCGGACCGGGCCCACACCGCCATGCTGGGGGACAAGCTGCTCACCGACGTGCTGGCGGCCCGCCGGGCGGGAGTCCTGAGCCTGATGGTGGAGCCGGTGGGCGGCGCGGTCACGGCGTGGCAGAAGGTGCTCCACGCCCTGCAGGCGCCTTTCAAAGCGGCCTGCCGCAGAAAAATGGCCCGCTGAGACGGAAAAAAACCTTAAAGTAGCTGAAAAATGCTTGCATTACCGGGCAACATACGGTAAAATTATCTCTGGTAATTTTACTGTATATTGAAAATAGAGAAAGGACCGACATGCGGCCCTTTTCTCGTAAGAGTTATGAGGAGGAAAACCTATGCCTACCATTACTGCCGGCGATTTCCGTAAGGGAATGATTTTTGAGATGGACGGAAAGCCCATGCTGGTCGTGGACTTCCAGCACGTCAAGCCCGGCAAGGGCGCAGCTTTCGTGCGTACCAAGTACAAGAATGTCATCAGCGGCGCCGTCCGTGAAGAGGCTTTCAACCCCAGCGCCAAGTTCGAGCAGGTGGCTGTGGAGCGCAAGAACGCCGAGTACAGCTACAACGACGGCGATCTGTACTACTTCATGGACCCCGAGACCTATGACATGGTCCCCCTGAACAAGGACGTGCTGGGCGATGCCTTCCAGTTCGTCAAGGAGAACACCATGTGCTCCCTGCTGAGCTACAAGGGCAGCGTGTTCACCGTGGAAGTCCCCAACTTCGTGGACCTGGTGGTCACCGAGACCGAGCCCGGCGTCAAGGGCGATACTGCTACCAACGTGACCAAGAGCGCCACGCTGGAGACCGGCGCTGTGATCAAGGTGCCCCTGTTCATCAACGAGGGCGAGAAGATCCAGATCGATACCCGCACCGGCGAGTATCTGGGCCGCTGCAAGGAATAATTGCCAAAAAGGGGGGACTTTTGTCCCCCCTTTGGAATATGTGTAAAAACGCTACTTTTAAGTGAAAGGAGCCATTACTATGGAAATCACCGAGAAGGTCGCCTATCTGAAGGGCCTCATGGAGGGCATGGAGCTGGACACCGAGAAGAAGGAGGGCAAGCTGCTTGCCGCCATCATCGACGTGCTGGACGACATCGCTCTGGAGCTGGAGGACATGAAGGACTACGCCGACGAGCTGGGCGATGGCCTGGACGCTGTCAGCGATGACCTGGAGGATGTGGAAGATGTGATCTTCGGCGAGGACGAGGATGAGGACGAGGACGACGAAGAGGACTTCGACGAGGACGACGAGGACTGCTACGCCACCACCTGCCCCACCTGCGAGGAGACCATCTATTTTGACGACTCCATCCTCTCCGACGGCGAGGTCATCTGCCCCAACTGCGGCGAAAAGCTGGAGTTTGATCTGACCAGCCTGGACGACGAGGATTCCTCCGAGGACGGCGAGGAATAATCCACACGAAAAATCCCCCGGTGCTCCATGCGCCGGGGGATTTCTTTTTCGCTTTTTAAAAGGGGAAGGGGCCCAGCCAGCCGTCCAGCGGCAGAGCCCGGAACTGCGCAAGCTCCCGGGAAAATCCTGGATGCCAGGCGGATACCCGCCCCAGCCCGCGGCAAAGAGGGTCGATGCACCGCAGCTTGGCAGGCACCTGGAGCCACTGTCCCTGTGCAGGACGGTCCGGCTCGCTGCGCACCTGGGAGCAGGCGCGAAACGCCGCCCACATGGGGGCACATACACGGTCCGACTCCAACCGGGCGATGACCTCCGGCTCTGTCGTCTGCAGGTCCTCTTGGGTGAGCGTGCCCCGTTCCAGGGCCAGACGCAGCAGACGGGAGAGAAGCTCCATGGAAAAGCGGTCCTCGTCCGCCACATAGACCCGGCTGGTTTTCAGGCTGGCAAGGGCAAATTCCGCCGCCCGTTCCGGCGTGGAAAACACCAGCTCCGGTACGCCCTGCTCGTTTTCTCCCACGGTCAGGTCGGCGTACAGTGCCGCTGCCTGCGCTGATGATGCAAAGCCGTAGTTCACCAGATTCCCCAGGGTGTACTCCAGCCGGTCGGCGGAGAGGCCGGGGGGATCGTTGTCGGCAATGGGATAACGGTGGTAGTCCCACGCGTCCTCCACGGCGATGCCGTGGGCTTCCAGCACGGCGCGGATCTCCTCACTTGCGGAGATGAGAGCGGCAGTGGGACCCTCCGTAGATTCCTGGTGCAGGTGATCTCCCTGGAGGAAGTCTACCGTGTGGGCGAATACCGGCGTGGCCACATCGTGGAGAAGCCCTGCCGCCGCCTGGGCGGCGTCGCCGGTGAAGTGCCAGACGATGAGCCCTACGCCCAGGCTGTGGTCATAGCGGGAGTAGGAGGGAAGATGGCGGAACCGGGGAAAGGACGTGTACTCACACCCGCAGTTCATGCCCACCTGCTGCAATCGCTGCATGGGCGCCGCGGCCGCCAGCTGGGAAAGAAACGGCGGGATGTCCCGGTGATAGACGGGCCATAATGTGTCCATTAGTCTTTGGCCTCCACCGCCTGCTTTTTCAGGCTGTAAAGCCCTGCGCCGATGGCGGTGGCAAAGGAGGCGTTTTCGGGAATGATATAGTGGATGCCGTAGAGCTTTTCGAAGTTTTCAAAGTTGGTCTTTACCTGGGGCAGGGAGGTCATGGAGCCGGTGAGCACCACGGTTTGGGTCTTGCAGCACTGGCAGGCCAGCACCGTCATGGTGCCGATGGCCTGGAGCACCAGGTTCACGGCGCCGGCGGCCAGGTCGGCAGGGGCGGCATCCTCCGCCAGGTTGCCGAAGTTGGCAGCGGTGAGGGTGGGGTCCAGGGTAGGCGCGGGATTGCGGGTGATGTCCCGGATGGTCAGGTCCACCTGAGTGAGGTCGCCCTGTTCTGCCAGCTTTTTGATCTGGCCGAAGCGCTCCATGCCCACCAGCTTATGGCACAGGCCGCCCAGGGTGCCGCCGCCGATGCCGCTGCCGCACAGATGGCGCACGGAGCCGTCCTCCTCCGCCCACAAAAAGGCGGTGCCGGTCCCCATGGTTACCACCACGGCGGAGGACTGGCCGGAAAGAGCCAGGGCGCCGGTGCCGCTGGCAGAGAACTCGTCCACCTTGCAGGTGGGGAGGCCGTAGATGTCCCCATCCACGTAGGATGCGCCCACGCCGGTGAGCACGATCCGCCGCACATCTCCCAGGGAGAGGCCGTTGCTGGTGAGGTAGTTGCCAAGGGCGCCGTACAGGCTGGTGACCTGGTCCTCCGCCCGTACCCGCAGCATAGATACCACGCTGCCGTCTCGCCGCAGTCCCACGATCTTGGTGGTGGAGCCGCCGATGTCAATTCCCAAAACGATATCCATATTGGCATCCTTTCTTGAACGGGCAAAGCCCGGATGTATCATGGTCAGTCCCATCATAAGAGGGGGCGGGACGCTTGTCAACGGGGATTTGACAAAATTTTGACATATTTGCGAAAAATGATTGCTTTTCAAGGCATGGCCGCTTATAATCAAGTCAAGTGACAAGACACTGGAAATAAAACCGAGGTGTGCTATGAATTCCCAACAGAAACTGAATCTGACCATGCTCTGCGATTTTTATGAGCTGACCATGGGCAACGGCTACTTCCAGGCGGGCTATCAGGACCGCATCACCTATTTCGACGTGTTTTTCCGGGACGTGCCCGACAAGGGCGGCTTCGCCGTGTGCGCGGGGCTGGACCAGCTGGTCGACTATATTGAAAACCTGCACTTCGACGAGGAGGACATCCAGTACCTGCGCAGCAAGGGGCTGTTCTCCGAGGCGTTTTTGGACTATCTGCGCCACTTCCGCTTCACCGGCGATATCTGGGCCATCCCCGAGGGCACGCCCATCTTCCCCCGGGAGCCGGTGGTGACCGTGCGGGCTCCCGCCATCGAGGCCCAGCTCATTGAGACGTTTACCCTGCTGACCATCAACCACCAGAGCCTTATCGCCACCAAGGCCAACCGGATCGTCCGGGCGGCGGAGGGGCGCACGGTGCTGGAATTCGGCTCCCGCCGCGCCCAGGGCAACGACGGCGCCATCTCCGGCGCCCGGGCCGCGTACATCGGTGGCTGCGCCGGCACGGCCTGCACCATCTCCGACCAGCTCTACGGCGTGCCCGCCGGCGGCACCATGGCCCACTCCTGGGTGCAGATGTTCGACAGCCAGTATGAGGCCTTCAAGACCTACTGTGAGATCTACCCCACCAACGCAACGCTGCTGGTGGATACCTACAATGTGCTCAAGTCCGGCGTGCCGGACGCCATCCGGGCCTTCAACGAGGTGCTGCGTCCCAAGGGGATCACCAAGTGCGGCATCCGTCTGGACTCCGGCGACATCGCCTATCTGACCCGGGAGGCCCGGAAGATGCTGGACGAGGCCGGATGGGAGTCCTGTCAGATCTCCGCGTCCAACTCTCTGGACGAGTATATCATCCGGGACCTGCTGCGCCAGGGTGCCAAGGTGGACCTGTTCGGCGTGGGCGAGCGGATGATCACTGCCAGCAGCCAGCCGGTGTTCGGCGGCGTGTACAAGCTGGCGGCGGTAGAGGATGCCCAGGGCAATATCATTCCCAAGATCAAGGTCAGCGAGAACGTGGACAAGATCACCAATCCCCACTTCAAGAAGGTCTACCGTATCTTCGACCGGGAGACCGGCAAGGCGGAGGCGGACTACATCGCCGTGTGGGACGAGCAGGTGGACGCGTCCGCGCCGTTGGAGCTGTTTGATCCCCAGGCTACCTGGAAGCGCAAGACCTACACGGACTTCATCATCCGGGAGCTGCAGGTGCCGGTGTTCCGGAACGGCCAGCTGGTATACCGCCGTCCGGGATTGAAGGAGATCCAGGATTACTGCCGCACCCAGGTGGACACCCTCTGGGACGAGGTCAAGCGTTTTGAAAATCCCCACAACTACTATGTGGATCTTTCCCAGAAGCTCTGGGACATCAAACAGGCCCTGCTGCGCAGCCAGCGGTAAGGCTGCCGCAGCGCGCCCCATCAGGAGAGAAAACCGCCTTCGCCGCTTGCGGCGGGGGCGGTTTGTTTACACAATGCCGCTTGCGGTGTATGCAGGATTTGAGTATAATACTTGAATGAATGAAAAAGATTCATTCGGGAGGTGCGTTGCATGAGAAGAAACCGAACAAAGACACCGGAACGCACAGAGCGGCGCATTTCCGCTTTTACCAGCCTTTCCATGTGTGCCTTTACCGTCATTGCGCAGATCGCCGTGACGCTGCTGCTGACCAAGTTCCTGCGGGAAAAGGTGGGCTATTTTTACGCGATTCTGGAGTTCGCCGGCGCGGTGGCCGCCATCCGGGTGTATCTGCGCTCCGGCAGCCCCAGCTATAAGCTGGTGTGGATGTGCCTTTTGCTGGCACTGCCGGTTTCCGGCATGATCCTCTTTTGCCTGTGGGGCGGCACCCACCAGGCCAAGAGCCTGAGTCTGAGGAAGATCGCGCCCATCCGGGAGCGGGAGAGCGTCTGGATGGACAGTGAGAACAACATCGCCCGCCTGCGCCGTCAGTCGCCGGAGTGGGGGCGGACGGCCTCTTTCCTTTCCAAGAAAGGCTTTCCCCTCTACCGCAATACCACGGCCCACTATTTCCCCGACGGCGCCGCCTTTTTTGATGATCTCATCGATCATCTGCGGCAGGCGGAGGTCTATATCTTTCTGGAGTACTATATCCTGGCGGAGGGCCAGATCTGGGACCGGATCTTTGCCGTGCTGAAAGAGCGGGCCGCGGCGGGCGTGGAGGTGTGCATCATCTTCGACGACTTCGGAAATCTCACCCGCTTGTCGGACGCCACCCTCCAGGCCATGCAGGACGCAGGCATCGAGGTGGAGGTGTTCAACCCCGTCCACCGCTACGTCAACCGCATCTACTTCAATTACCGGGACCACCGGAAGATCGCCGTCATCGACGGCTCCACCGCCTATACCGGCGGCATCAACGTGGCCGATGAGTACGCCAATCTGGTGGTGCGCTTCGGCCACTGGAAGGACTCCGCCGTCCGCATCGACGGAGACGGTGCCTGGGGCTTTGCGGCCCAGTTTATCCACATGTGGAAGATGATCGGCAAGACCCTGCCCAACGAGGACGACTATTACCGCCCCCGCCGCAGCGGCACGGGCACAGGCTATTGCCAGCCCTTTACGGACGGCCCTCTCAATAACCCGGAAAATCCCATTGAGGACACCTATCTTCAGCTGATCGCATCGGCCAAGCGTTTTTTGTATATTACCACGCCCTATTACGCCGTGGAGGAGTCCATCCAGAAGGCCCTGTGCATCGCGGCGGACGCAGGCGTGGATGTGCGGCTGTGCGTGCCCGCCGTGCCGGACCACAAGTTTACCTATATGGTGGCGGAGACCTACTGGGGCGAGCTGATGACTCACGGGGTGAAGATCTACAAGTATACCCCCGGCTTCCTCCACGCCAAGAGCGTCATGGTGGACCGGGAGGTGGCCCTCATCGGCAGCACCAACATGGATTACCGGACCTTCCAACTCCACTATGAGTGCGGCGTGCTGCTCTACCACATGCCGGTGGTGGAGGAGCTGCTGGAGGATCTGGACGAGCTCATGGGGCAAAGTGCCCCCTATACCCTGGCGGAGTGGGAGCAGCGGCCCTGGTACCGCCGCACCTTTGCCGCCCTTTTGAAGCTGGGCGCCATTTGGCTGTAAGGCCCGGCTGTATTCTGATTTTTTCCTCCGCCCCACCGGGCGGAGCCGGAGGTATCTATGCCCAGAGAACTGACCATCCAGGAGACGGCCGAGCGCAGTCTCATCAAAACTTACCGCAAGAGCCTGTGGAACCCCTTCATCGCCGCCGTGAAGCGGTATGAGCTGGTGGAGCCGGGGGACAGGATCGCCGTGTGCATCTCCGGCGGCAAGGACTCCATGGTGCTGGCAAAGCTCATGCAGGAGCTTCAGCGCCATACGGAGCAGCCCTTCGAGCTGACGTTTCTGGTCATGGACCCGGGCTACAACCCGGCCAACCGGGCACTGATCCTGGAAAACGCGGAGAAGCTGGGCATCCCGGTGCAGATTTTTGAAAGCGACATCTTCGACGTGACCGTGCAGGTGGAAAAGAACCCCTGTTACCTGTGTGCCCGGATGCGCCGGGGCTTTTTGTATGCCAAGGCCCAGGAGCTGGGGTGCAACAAGATCGCCCTGGGCCACCACTTCTCCGACGTAGTGGAGACCACGCTGCTGGGCCTTTTCTACGGCGCTCAGCTGCAGGCCATGCCCCCCAAGCTCAAGAGCCGCAATTTCCCCGGCATGGAGCTGATCCGGCCCCTGTACTGCGTCCATGAGGACGCCATCATCGCCTGGAAAAACTACAACAATCTGCGGTTTTTGCAGTGTGCCTGCCGGTTCACCGAGGCACGGGACGCCTCCGGCGACGGCGTGGGCGAGAGCAAGCGCCAGGAGATGAAAGTGCTGCTGCGGCAGCTGAAAAAGACGAATCCCAACATTGAAAAGAGCATTTTCCGGGCCATCCACGGCGTGCAGCTGGATACGTTCCCCGGCTTCAAGTACCGGGGGAAGGCCTACTCTTTTCTGGATGATTATGACGGCACGGCGGGCTTTCTGCAGCCGTGAGATGAGGCAAGGTTATGGAGTACTATCGTTGTGAAAACCCGGACTGCGGCTATATCGCCCAGGAGGAGCCGGATACATGCCCCCTGTGCGGCGGCACGTTTTTTGCGCCGCTGCTGGAAGAGGAGCTGGGCGGCGCGGACTGGGTGAATCTGGGCAACCAGGCCGTGGAGGAGGAACGGGATACAGACGCCCTGGCCTGCTACCAGCGGGCGGCGGCTCTGGGAGACGCGCCGGGGCTGACGAATCTGGGCTGGTGCTTTGAAGCCGGTGTGGGCGTTGTGCCCAACCCCAAGCAGGCGGTCATCCTGTACGCCCAGGCGGCTTCAGAGGGCTACTACCCGGCCCTGGTGAACCTGGGCTATTGCTATACATACGGCATCGGCGTGGAGCGGGATTACGCCAAGGCGCTGGAGTGTTTCCGCAAGGGGGCGGAGCAGGGCCTGCCTCGTGCCCAGTTTTTGCTGGGCGAGGCGTACCGCATGGGATACGGCGTGGAAGCGGATGCGGCGGAGGCGGTGAAGTGGTATCGCTCTGCCGCGTGGCTGGGCGCCCCGCCGGCCCAGACGGAGCTGGGCCGCTGCCTGGAGTTCGGCACCGGCATCCAGAAGGACCTGAAAAAGGCTGTGGAGTGGTACCGCGCGGCGGCGGAGGCCGGTCATGCGCCGGGCCAGTGCTGTCTGGGCTACCTGTATGAAAGCGGCCAGGGCGTGGAACAAAGCTGGGAGCAGGCGGTGGAATGGTATGAAAAGGCCGCCGAGCAGGGCTTTCCCCGCGCCCAGTGCAATCTGGCCTGGTGCTATGAGTTCGGCAAGGGCGTGGAGAAAGACCCGGCAAAGGCTGTGGCGCTTTACGCGGCTGCGGCAGACCAGGGCTATCCCAGAGGACAGCTGAACATGGGCCTTTGCTGCGAGCGGGGCATGGGAATCCACAAGGACCTGACCGCCGCGGCCCGTTGGTACCGGAAAGCGGCGGAACAGGAGGAAGAGGATGCCTGCTGCTGCCTGGGGTACCTCTATGAGACCGGAGAGGGCGTGGAGCAGAGCTGGGAGCAGGCGGTGGAGTGGTATCAAAAGGCCGCCTCTCTGGGTTCCGCCCGGGGCCAGTGCAACCTGGCCTGGTGCTATGAGTACGGCAAGGGTGTGGAGAAGGACCCGGTTTCCGCGTTCCGCTGGTACCGTGCCGCGGCGGCCCAGGAGGACCCACGGGGCATGTTCAGCGTGGGCCGGGCCTATGATTACGGCATCGGCGTGGAACAGGATGCCGTCCAGGCGGCCCGCTGGTATCAGGCGGCGGCGGATGCAGGCTCGGCACCTGCCATGTGCGACCTGGGCGTTTGCTACGAGCGGGGCGAGGGCGTGCCCCAGAGCTTTACCAAAGCGGCGGAGCTCTATCAGGCGGCGGCACAGGCGGGCAATGCGCCCGGCCAGTGCAACCTGGGCTTTTTGTATGAGATCGGCCGGGGCGTGGAGCAGGACTGGGAGCAGGCCGTGCGCTGGTACCGCGCCGCGGCAGAGCAGGATATGCCCCGTGCCCAGTGCAACCTGGCCTGGTGCTATGAAAACGGCAAGGGTGTGGAGCAGGACTTCCAGGAGGCGGTGCGGCTGTACAGCCGGGCGGCGGAGCAGGGCGACCCCAGAGGGATGCACTGCATGGGCGTTTGCTGCAAAACGGGCCGGGGCGTGCCCCGGGACCTGGGCCGTGCGGTGGAGTGGTACGAAAAGGCGGTGGAGGCCGGGTTTGTGCCGTCCATGTGCAATCTGGGCGTGTGCTATGAAAACGGCGACGGCGTGACGGCAGACCTTTCCAAGGCGGCGGAGCTCTATGAGCGGGCCGCGCTGCGGGGAGACGCTGCTGGCCAGTGCAATCTGGGCTATCTCTATGAGTCCGGCCGGGGTGTGGAAAAGGATATGACCCAGGCAGTGGCGTGGTATGAAAAAGCCGCGGCCCAGGGGTTCCCCCGTGCCCAGTGCAACTTGGGCGTCTGCTGCGAATTCGGTACCGGCATCAAGAAGGACGTCTACCGGGCAGCGGAGCTGTACCGTGCCGCGGCCGAGCAGGGAGACCGGGTAGCTGCCTGCAACCTGGGCTACCTCTATGAAAGCGGCGTGGGGGTAGAGCAGGACTGGAGCCAGGCCGTGCAGTGGTATACGCGCTCGGCGGAACAGGGCTATGCCCGGGGCCAGTACAACCTGGCCTGGTGCTATGAGCACGGCAAGGGCGTGGCAAAGGACCGGGAACGGGCAGCGGAACTGTACGAACAGGCCGGTGAGCAGCAGTACAAGGACGCCCAGGAGTGTGCGGCCAGACTGCGCCGAAGACGCTGGCATTTGGGCGGCGGATGGGGATTCAAAAAATAATGAAATTTTTTTGAAAAACCTGTTGACAAAAATCTCCCTTTGTGTATAATAATATCTGTTCGCTGCGGTAAACAACAGCGAACGGACCTAGCGGGTTTGTGTAAAGGTAGCACAGCAGACTCTGACTCTGTATGTGAGGGTTCGAATCCTTCACCCGCTGCCAGATGAAAAACCTCGGAACTGCAATGGTTCCGAGGTTTTTTCTTTGTTTTCAATGGATTGCGGCATTTATGAAGTGGTCGTGTGATGAAACGCATGTTTCATCATACGACCACTTTTAGCACAATCAGAGCATCAAAATGCTAATGACATTGCTAATGGTCTTTCTCCTTTTGAACATTGCCGTCTGCACCAGCGTAAAATGCGGTCATGGCGGTTTGGTATCGCTGTATGTCGGACTGGGCGATGTGTGTATAGATCTTGTGCATGGTGGTAGCGTCGGCCCAGCCGCCGATCTCCATGGCGATACGCTCCGGCACCTGCAGGTGATAGGCCAGGGAGGCGAAGCTGTGACGCAGGCCGTGAACGCCTACGTCCGGCAGGTCGTTTTCCCGGCAGATCTTTTTAATGGCGCAGCGAAGGCTGTTCTGGGTGATGTCCAGCACGGGGCCTGCCGGTTTGCGGTCCCGCCGGATGGCTGCTGTCAGCTCCGGGATCATGACCGGCACGTTGCGGGTGGAGGTGGCGTTTTTATTCTGCGCCTTCCGCTGGTATTTGTTGTTCTCGTTGAGGACCACCGCGCCTTGTACCCGGATGAAATCAGGATTGTCCGGGATATTTTCCCACTGCAAAGCCTGGATCTCAGAGATCCGCAGGGATGAAAGCGCCAGCAGCGCCGGGACGGCATATCGAGTGTCTTTTACAGCTGCCACAAACACCCGGATCTGCTCCGGTGTCAGGAACGGCTTTTCCTTGGGCACAGGAGCCGTCAGAGAGACCTCTGGGAGCTGGTGGCCGGTAGAGTGCCATACCACGCCGCGAACGAAGGAGAAGGCCGTTCTGAGCGTTTTAGGCGCGCACAGGACTGCTTCTGTGTTGACGATGCCCTGCCATTCGCTGTCGTCGATTTGATCCAGCCGGCGGGGCATGGTGGTCTGGAAACGATACTTTTGGATAGTGCGGTAGCCCCGGATGGTCAAAGGGGAGAGGGTGTTGCTGCGCTCGGTAATATAGGCGTCGATGGCCTCCGTCAGGGTGGGAGCCTCCGGAGCTGCTTTGGCCCGCTTTCCGGCCAGGTACTCGGCCTTGATGGCCCGGGCCTCCCGGATGCAGGCGGCCCGGTTTGCCTCCGTAACGGAGATGCTTTCGCCGCCCAGGCGCAGCTGGATGAAATAGTTGCCGGACGGCAGTTTACGTGGCTCTGGAAGTTTCATTTCCGCCTCTTTCTTTAAAATAAAACATTTGTTCGATTGCACCGCTAAGAAAAAGCCGCCCGCCAGGGGCGGCTTTTTAATTATAGATACCGTTGCAAGACTTCCACTAATTGATCTTTGTACTGTTGGAGGTCATAGATATCCGTCAGAGAATACTTCGTCTCCTTTTTGTTTTCATCTGGGATAATGAGTGTTTTCATATTATCGGTCAAGCGAAGGCGGCATATCCACTTACGGGTATTGGCCTTATAGAGAATGTTGATATAAGACTCCGTATCCTTGTATGTAATATCGTGCAGATCAGCGATGTCACACAGCAGATTCTTAACAATAAAATAGGCCTCGAGTTCTTCTTCGGTGGTGACAATGTTGGGAGATCGCTTTTCATTTCCCGCCATGTCATTGGAAGGAGCATCCTCAGACTGAATCTCGGAGGGCTTTGCCTCTTGGACGGAAACACTGCCGCCGGAGCCACCCAAGGCAGTCTTAATTCTATCGTTCATGGTTTCGCTGATATAGTCATTGAGAGCCTTGCGCAAAACCGGGCGGAATTTTTCAAGGACGTTTTGGGTTTTGGGGCCGGAGTAGCATCCCTGGAGGAAGAAGCGAATAAAGTCATCTGAAGGTTGGTTCAATTGCTGGGTAAAGACATCTTTGAACTCATGAACATATTTCAACTCAGAGGCTGTACTGAAGATGGAATCAATGTCAAACTCGGATTTGCAGAATTTCTTTAGTTCAGGAACCTGATTTTCGCGGATATCCAGAATATTGATAGTGAGGAAGGGGTCCTCATCCATCTTGTTTTGGTTATCCAAGTCTGTGTAGAAACGGTAAAGCTGACCATTGGTCAGGATGGCAAACTTAGCTGAGGTGGTTCCAAAGTAGCGAAAAAGCTGAGAATCGTGTCGATCTAACTTTTCTGTGATAGCTTTGCACTCCACCAGGATGACCGGCTCTCCATCTTTCATGATGGCGTAGTCAACCTTTTCACCCTTCTTGATACCTACATCAGCCGTAAACTCAGGGATAAATTCCTGAGGATTAAAAACATCATACCCAAGCATCGAAAAGAAAGGCATAATCAGTGCGGTTTTGGTGGCCTCTTCTGTTTGAAGAGTCTCTTTTAACGAGTCGACACGCTTTGAAAATTGTCTCAATTGATCAATAAAATCCATAACACACACTCCCCGTGTCCGATTCGGACACGTTTATTTTTTATCCGCACGCTGGCGGAAAATCACGTGTATAAGGCTGCTGCCAGATTGCCGTGGGTGTACCAGCAGACGGCCTTGCGAATACCTGTGCCAATCCAGGGGCAAAGATTGGGATTTTACTCTTCAGATGGCGGGTTTAGTGTATAAATTATGTAAATGCTCTGCGTCGTCATTGGTCCCATCAATACCTTGTAGCGGCCTGCGCTTCCTTCGGCTTCATAAACGCCTTCGGTCATGGTATCTAGGCCGAGGGATGTGATAAGATCCTCATAACTGTCCGGATCAGCGTATTTAAGCAGGTTCCCCATAGCAAAAGCACCAAGCTCTACGTCGGGATCCGTCGCTAGAGTTAAATCCATCCATACTTGTACACGTAGCAAAACGCCATCTCTCTCATAAGTTGCGACATATACGCCATCACTGACAATATGACCAGTATAATCATATTCTCCAATATCAGTGTCTGTGCCGCTGCTTTTTGAGCCATCATCCAACTCATTAACTTCATAGCCGGCTGATTCATATGCGGCCCATAACTGGGACAAGTAAGTATCTGCAGTCATACGTGGAACTTCTCGGTTGGCTCCGCAGCCAGCCAACAATAAAATAATTGCAGATATGAGTAATAGACCTCGCCATCCCCCTTTTGAAAACAGGACCATGTTTAATCATCTCCTAACGTGTCCGATTCGGACACTTTTTATTTTTGATGCACGCGGACGTGCACCAATTCCTGATTTGGTGCCACTGGGTAGACCGCCCAACGGCGGATATGCCCGGCCATGAGCCGGAAAAGGAGGATCTTCCATGGCGCAGAATGACCGGCTCACAGAAGCCCTGGAGCTGTTTGACCAGCTCACTCCTGAGGAGCAGACGATGTTCCTCGATCTTTTACGTAGCCTCGCAGCTGGGCCAGAAAAAACGCCTGCTCCTGGGGCGTGAGCTGCTGGTACAGCTGAATAAACTCTTCTTGCTTCCCGTCGGCCTGCTGGCCGGCGGGTTCTTTTTTGCCGGTGAGCAGGTACTCCGTGGTGGTGCCCAGGGCCTCGGCAATTTGGGGAAGGTATTTTTGATAAGAACTAGAAAGCCCACGCTTCCACTCACTTATACGTTGAGGTTTTACCCCGAGTATCTCAGCAAATTCTTTTTGACTATATTTCTTTTCAGCCAGCTCAAACATGCGCTGGGAGATATCCACTGGAATCACCTACTTTAGACAAATATGCACAAACACAAAAAACGTGATTTATGTATTTAGCCAAAAACACAATAACTGTGTTGACAGACACGAAAATCGTGTTTATAGTTATAACCACAAGCTAAACAAATACAAGCTAAGCCGCAAGGCAGAAAAGGGGGGATGGGATGAACCAGGAAAACGAGCAGAACCAAGAACCGATCAACTACGTTCCGCTTTCTGGAAAGTGCAGGAAATTAAACTGGAAACAGAAAATCAGGTGCTATCTCTCGGACGTAAGTGAAGAAGTTCAAAGATTCTGGTCATTTTTTTGGAGATGGCTGCTGCTGTACACTCCGTTCTGGCTGCTTTTCGTGTGGATCTATTTCAAGTTTTCTTCTGCTTCTTGAGTAAAGAAAGATCCTGCCGCATGGCGGCCAACAGGGAGGCCTTATTATTCAAAAACTCTTCCTGGTCGCTTTGTGATACGGTGGATTTTCGCTGCAAAACATAGCGCTGGATCAAATCCAGATATTGGATGCATTCATCTGATGCTGTCAGCGCGGCCTCAGATGTTTTTCGGAAAAGCCGTGCTTTCAGCTCCAGATCACACGGAGCAAGCGCCCATTGTTCGAGGGCTTCAAGAAACTCTGCATAAGCGTTCAGACGCGTTTGAAACAAAGTCGCATCTGCCTCGCGTTTACGCTGTTCCTTTGCAGACATTCTGGCAGTCAGATAGCCAAACAGCGCCCCTACAAAGCCAGACCCAAACGTAATCAGAGAAATCAGGACGGTATCTGTCATGACGGCCTCCGCAGAATTATAGTTGTTAACTATAATATCACAGCCAAACAGGTGTTTCAAGTATTGGGGAAAGGAGGAAGAGAATGGAAATCAAAAGAATTCGGGAAGCGGCCGGGCTCCGGCAATATGAGCTGGCGGAGCGTATGGGCGTCAAGCAGGCATCGGTCTCCGCGTGGGAATCCGGGGCGGCCATGCCCAGCGCCGCAAACCTTTTGAAGCTGGCCGATATTTTCAGCTGCACTGTGGACGAGATCCTGGGCCGGAAGCCCATCGGCGCATGAAGCGCCAGGTTACCCGATGACCAAAGCATACCGCACAGAAGGAGAAAAGACCATGACGGACGCGGACAAGACCATTTACAAAATCTGCCGGGAGCAGGCCGGCTACACCCAGGAGCGGGCGGCGGAGCTGCTCAGCTGCTCCGTGCGGCAGCTAAGTCGGTACGAGGCCGGGGAGGTTCAGGTACCGGACGATCTGGCCTATGCCATGGTGCGGCTCTATAACAGCCAGTACTTGGCGGTGGAGCATCTGCGCCTGGTGAGCCAGTTGGCGGCCAGCATCATCCCGGCGGTGGAGCCGGTGTCTTTGCAGACGGCAGCCATGCGGCTTTACAACACCGTGATGGACTTTGTGGAGGCCCACCCGGACCGAAAGCTGCTGCGGATCGCGGAGGACGGGATCATCACACCGGAGGAGCGGCCCATCCTGGACGAGATCCTGGAGGAGCTGCGTACATTGAGCAAGGTCTGCTTTGAGGTGCAGGCCGCGACAGAAAGAGAGGTTTGAAATATGCCAAGAGTGAAACTGGGGGGCGGGATTACAACGACACCGGCCCAGCGCCGAAAGGTGTTCAACCGGGTGGTGGAGCACGCCATGCTGGACCGGGGCATCCGTTCCAAGACGCAGCTGGCTTCGCTTATGGGGATGGACCGGGCTGCCGTCTGCCGCCGGTTCAATGGCGTGGTGGACTGGCAGTATACGGAGCTTTTCCGGCTGATCTGCCTGCTGCAGATCGACGCAGAAGGTGTTGCGAAGATGATGGGAGTGGCGTCATGAAGCAACGCATAAAAAAAGAACGCCCCGAGGCGGCCACCTCAAGGCGTTCGGTTCGGGGACTTGCATCCGCGAACAACAGCAAAGTTATATTAACACACTTTGCCCGGAAAAGCAAGCCCACCACTACCATCAGGGAGGGGGTGACCCTCTTATGACGGGCTGGGAGTTTGCGTTTATCCTGGTTGGCGTTTGGACTGCCACCAAGGGCCTTTTCCGGGTGCTTGATTTGATTGAGGGACGGTGAGGATATGGGCGAGAGCTTGATCCGCTCGGGGCGGAAACAGCAATTTACGGTGCTCTACAACTCTATGCTCCGGGACCGCCGGCTGAGCCTGAAAGCCAAGGGGCTGTTTGCCATCATGGCGTCTTTGCCGGAGGATTGGCAGTTCAGCATCAGCGGACTAGCTACATACACGGGCTACGGAAAGGACGTGATCCGGGCCGCACTGGTGGAGCTGAAAAAAGCGGGGTACCTGCTCCAGGAGCAGTCCCACGGAGAGAGCGGCCGGTTTGCGAGCAGCGTTTACGTCCTCCAGGATGAGGCACCGTGTGCGGAAAATCCGACTACGGTGGCACCGTGTGCGGGTTTACCGTTTACGGCAAAACCGTCGACGGCTTTACCGTTTGCGGCAAATCCAACACAACAAAATAAAGACTTAACAAAAGAAAGATTAACAAATACCCCTAAAGTCCCCAACGAGGTCTATGACGCCATTGACCGCTACATAGGGGATGACCCGGAGTACCGGGCGGCTTTTGATGGATTCCTGGCAAACCGGATCGCCATGCGTAAACCGGTCAAGACTGCCCGGGCAATCAACACCATCATCAACCGGCTGCGTATGGTCAATGACCGGGAGGTCGAGATCGCCATGCTGGACAAGGCCACGGAGCGCAACTGGCAGACGGTGTACAAGCTTCGGCCGGATGAGCTCCCCGCCCGGTCGACCCCGGAGGGGAGGGCCTACGGATGGGAATGAGCAGCCAGGACAAGCTGGATCACCAGCTGGATGCGGAGCGGGCCGTCATCGGGTCCATGCTCATTGACCCGGATATCGTCCGGGATGTATTGGCTACCGTAAACGTCAAGGACTTTCTCAATCCGGCCAACCGGCTGATCTTTCAGACGGCCCGGGCGCTGTTCCAAACCGGCAGCCCCGTGGACGCGGTGACTATCCGGGACCGGATCGGTACGGATTACAACGGCTACATGATGGAGCTCATGGAGATCACGCCCACCAGTGCCAACTGGCGGGAGTATGCCGCCATGATGCACCAGCAGGCGGCGCTGTGCCGGGTCAAGGAGCTGGCGGGCAAGCTGGAGCTGACTGTTACGCTGGACGACTGCCGCCCGCTGTGTGCCGACCTGGGGCAGCTGCTGACCGACGGCCGCAGGACCGACGCCTGGACCATGCGGGAGATGCTGGACGACTTCTTTGCCGCCCAGGACCCGGCCGCACCGGCGCCGGAGTACATCACATTCGGCATGACCGAGGTGGACGAGGGCTCCTTTGCTGAGCCGGGCGACGTGGTCATGATCGGCGGGTATCCCTCCGACGGCAAGACGGCCCTGGCCCTCATGATGGCCTATCATATGGCGGCCAAGTACAAAGTGGGCTTTTTCTCCCTGGAGACCGGCAAGCGCAAGGTGCGGGACCGCATGGTGAGCCATGTGGCCCAGATCAGCGCCCGGGACATCAAGCTGCGCAAGCTCTCAGAGGATGACTGGACGGCCCTTGCGGCCAAGTCTGCCGACATGGCCAAGCGGGACCTGACGGTGCTGCAAGCCTCCGGCATGACGGCCACGGAGATCCAGGCCACCAGCCAGGCATACGGCTTCCAGGTGGTGTTTATCGACTATGTCCAGCTGGTGGCGCCGGAGTCTGACCGGCGGGCCAACCGGCAGGAGCAGATGGCGGGCGTCTCCATGGCGCTGCACACCTTTGCGCAAAAGACCGGCACGATGGTGGTGGAGCTGGCCCAGCTGACCCGCCAGGAGCGCGCCGGCGGCTGGCGGGAGCCGGACATGCACGATCTCAAGGAGTCCGGCCAGTTTGAGCAGGACGCGGATATGATCTTCCTGCTGTTCCGGCCCAATCCCAAGGACGAGGAGCTGGACCAGGAGAAAAACCGCATCCTCAAGATCGCCAAGAACAAGGAGTACAAGCGGGGGCGCTGGCCTTTGTACTTCGATGGGGATACCCAGACATTTTCCGTGGTGACGGACACATCCGGCCACAATGTCATGCGCCGGCTGGTCAATGCCGGAAAGAAAGCCAAAGCGAAGAACGCGGCAGAGGCGCCGGGCCAGCAGCGGATCGGGGAGATCGTGGAGCTGCCGGATTCCGATGCCAAGGACCTGCCGTTTTAGGAGGACACCATGCAGATCGGAGACAAGTTGATGCTGCGGCCCACGGTGTTCGGCGGTGGGTCTGATCTGATCGACACACAGCCCAGGCCCTGCCGGGTGGTATACATCCACCCGCTGCGACGCTTTTTCGTCGTGGAGTTCCAAGCGGAGCTGACCGGCATGACCTGGAGAGAAACGAGATATTTTAACGACCGCGCCGGTGGGCGCGGGGAGGAGCAACCATGAGAACGACAGCAATTTTTAACCTCAAAGGTGGTGTGGCCAAAACAATCACCACGGCTGCCATGGCCGACATCCTGGCCACCCAATACCACAAGCGGGTGCTGGTGATCGACGCCGATGCCCAGGGCAATCTCAGCCAGTATTTCGGCGTCAGCGCCCAGGAGGGGGCCAGCACCCTGGATCTCCTCCAGGGTACCCACGAGCCGGTTTATTCCGACTGGGTGACGCCGGCCCGGCCGGACGTGGCCATCGATATCATCCCGTCGGACATGACGCTGCTGTACGCGGATGTGGATGTCTACGAGGGCCGGTTTACCTCCCGGCACTCCATGGAGGAGCTGCGTGCTTCCATCGAGGAGGATGCCCAGTCTCCGGACGAGGATGCCCGGGCGGCGGCGTATGACTACATGCTCATCGACTGCCCGCCGGCCTTTTCGGCCGCCTCCGCTGCGGCGTTGGTGGCGGCAGACGATGTGGTGATCCCCATCCGGCTGGACGCCTTTTCCACGGCCGGCATGGCGGACCTCATCACCCAGATCACCAACATGAAGCGGGTCAATCCACGGCTCCAGGTGGCGGGCGTGCTGGTGACCCAGTACACAAACACGGAGGAGTCCATCGAGGCCCTCAAATACCTCCACCAGTCCAGTTTGCCGGTATACAAGTGGCCCATCCGGCGCAGCGAGCGGGTCAGTGCCGCTACCTACGCAAGAGTGCCGCTGATCCAGTTTAGCCCCCACTGTGCGGCGGCCCGGGATTATCGGCTGTTCGTCAAGGAGTACATGGCCCAGGAGGGAGGGGACGATAATGCCGAGGAATAAAGTGGACGTGGCCGCCATCCTGGGCGGCCAGCTGGCAAAGGTGTCCGATTCGGACACGCCGGTGCGGCTGATCCCGCTGGCTCAGATCCATCCCAATCCCCGGAATTTTTACCCCAGGGTGGAAAATCTGGAGGATTTGGAGGAGAGCATCCAGGCCAACGGACTGCTGAAACCGCTGACGGTCGTCCCTGACGAGAGCGGCGGCTATCGGCTGATCTCCGGCCATAACCGATTCGCGGCCCTCCGGCGGATACACGGCGCGAAATACGAGGACGGGGTGCCCTGTCTGGTGCTCCCGGCCATGGACGAGCATGTGGAGCTGGCCGCGATCATCGAGGCCAACCGACAGCGGGTCAAGACGCAGGCCCTGCTGGCGGAGGAGGCGGAAAAGCTGACGCAGGCGTACATGGCCCGCAAGCGCGCCGGTGAGAATCTCCCCGGCCGCATCCGGGACCGTGTGGCGGAGGCCATGCAGATCTCCAAGACCAAGCTGGCCAATCTCAACGCCATCCGCAACGGCATCAAGGTGCCGGGCATCATGGCAAAATGGGAGCGGGACGAGATCCCGGAGGCCGCTGCGCTGGAGATCGCCCGGCTGCCGGTAGAGGCCCAGTACCGGCTGCTGGACTGGGTGATCGACGGGCACCACAGCTACTCCATGCGGGACGTCAAGAAGTTCGCCGTGATGTGGGGCGGCTGTCGTAAAGAGTGCCCGGAGACCGGCGGATTTTGCCCCCATGCCCAGGATATCTATGACCAGGATTTCCACGGAGGCGTGTGGCACGGCGCCGGCTGCTGCCAGCAGTGCAACAAGAAGGACACCTGTCCGGCGGCCTGCAGCTTTGCCCGGCCACACGAGCCGGAGGAGGGTGCGGGCGGCATTGCCCCGCCTCCCAAGCTGGAAAACCGGGTGGAGGACACACACGAGACCTGGAGCCAAAAGAGGGAGCAGTTCTCTGCCCGACTGCGGGAGCTGCGAGAAAAGACCGGCATGGACCGACAAGCGTTTGCTGACTCAATCGGCCAATACAAAGCAACATATTCCGCATGGGAAAACGGCAATCTGCCAGGCTCGGACGCATTTCCACGCTTGGCAAAGGCCCTGGGTGTCAGCACGGATTACCTCTACGGCCTGACCGATGACCCCGATCCCCGGCACGCTCCCGCGCAGTGGCAGCCCCTGGACGAGGCCCACTGGCCAGCGGACGAGCAGCTGGTAATCCTGGCTTTTAATAACGGACTGGGAGAAATGTGCTATGCAACTGCCCGCTGTGTGGGCGGCTACCATGACATTTATCCGTTTGAGGATACGGATGTGGGCTGCGAGCTGAACGAGCCGTCCCACGGCGATTACGAGGCGGGCTACTGGTGGATGCCGCTGCCGGAAAAGGAGGAGAGACCCAATGCTTGACCAGAAAAAGAACTTTATTGCCAAGACGTTCTCCCGCTGCGTGGCGGAGATGTGCCCGGGGGTGGTCAGGTTGGAGTATCACCTCCACGACAACGGCGACGAGGTGGTCATCATCCGCTGTGCAAACGGCTCCACCCGCAGGGTGGACGTCACCGGCCTGGAGCTCCAGGAGTCCGTGGAGACCATCCTGGAGGAGCTGGGCCGGGAGGTGGCCTGATGGCGGAGATCGTTGTTTGGCAGGATGGCCGCCCCAAGTGCCGTTACATAGGCTGTGTGCCGACGCCGGAGGAGCAGCGCTCCCTCCGGCGAGGTGGCTGTGAGATCCGGGTGAACGGAAAGGTCGTCAAAGCCAACATCAGGGAGGAGACCAATGACACGACATAACTATACCGGCCGGGAGCGCCGGCAAAAAGCGGCAGCGCGGATCGCCCTGGCGGTGTGGCTGGTGGCTGTCCTGGCCCTGCTCACCGTCACGGCCAGGGCGGTGGGGCTGTGAGAGACAAGCCCATGCCGCCGTGCCGGGAGTGCCAGCGCCGGGCGCCCGGCTGCCATAACAAAGATACCTGCCCCGCCTGGGGCAGGTATCAGGCCGCTCTGGAGGAGCATCACGCGGCGGAGCGTGCTCGCATCGACCGGGAGCGGATCTACAACGACTATGCGGTAAACCGGCGGAAAACCCGCCGCAGGAGAGAGGGGGAGCGTAATGCTCAATAAAATCATGCTCATGGGCCGCCTGGTCCGGGACCCGGAACTGCGCCACACGGGGAGCGGCACCGCTGTGGCCTCGCTGACACTGGCCGTGGACCGGGACTACAAGTCCCAGAGCGGCGAAAAGGAGACGGACTTCATCGACATCGTGGCCTGGCGCAGCACGGCGGAGTTTGTCTGCAAGTATTTTACCAAGGGCCGTATGGCTGTGGTGGAGGGCCGGCTCCAGGTCCGGGACTGGACAGATAAGGACGGCGGCCGTCGCCGCAGCGCCGAGGTGGTTGCGGAGAACATCTACTTTGGAGACTCAAAGAGGACGGTGTCAGATTCGGACACGCGCCAGGCCGGGGAGATCACGGAGATCCCTGAGGGCGAGGAAGGGGAGCTGCCGTTTTGATGGAGCGGAATCAATTGCTTGCCGCCCTGCGGAGGATGCAGGTGGAGACCGGGAGCCTGGTATGCCTGGGCTGTGGACAGGAGCATAACTGCGGCGTCCATGGCTGTGCCATTATCCGGGAGGTGGTGGAAGCTCTGAGTGAGACCCCTAAGTGGATCAGCTTGGCGGACCAGCGTCCTAAGCCCGGCGTCTGGGTATTGGCGTGCTGCGGGCCGACTGTTTGCGAAGCGTACACCGATATCAACGGGTATTTCCACCGTATCCCTCAGGAGCATTGGCCCGGTGAGGACAGCCCGTACCCCGTTACCCATTGGATGCCGCTGCCGGAGCCGCCGGAGGAGGTGCGTGGGAATGAAACTTGAAGATGCCACCAAGGAGGAGCTGGTCTGGTGGATCAAGGAGCACTCCTTTACGCTTTCCTTTCGGCCTAGTGAGTTTGAGGCCGATATTATGCGGCACCGGCATGACGTGTACATGGAGAAAGCTGATAAATGCGGAGAGCAGTATGACGAGGCTTTGAAATCCTATCAGACGTTGTTGACCCCTTATCTGGGAAAGCCGCTGGGGCTGCTCCCCAAAGATGTGCTCGACCAGGGCGCAAGGTTGGAAAAGACTATGAACGCCGCGCAGCGGGAACGGCTGCGGCTATTAGGCCTTGCCAACAAGTGCATGGACCGGGTGCTGGGGGCGATGGATGGAGGTGGGGCTGATGCCTAAACAATCCGGCTATCTCCAACGACAGGCGGCCCGGGAGCAGGCCATCATTGACGCCGTAGATCAGACAGCCCGGCAGCTGATGCTGGACACGCTCCAGATCACGCTTCACACGGAGTATGGCTGGGGCTTTGACCGGATCAAGGCCCTCAGCGAGGCATGGGCCAAGGTGTACAACCAGCTCCACGGAGCGGTGGAGCGGGGACCGGAGCAGGACGTGGCCCAGGAGCACCTGGACCGGGCCCTGCTGGAGATCATGCGGGGAAAGCAGGAGCTGATCCCGTTCCCAGAGAGGTATCCTTATCTGAGGGAGATCAGATATGGCAAATAAGATTAATCTGTTATCTCCCAATGACCTAAACCATCTGCGGCAGGCCATGGAGGACCGGCAGGAGATCTCCCTGACCCGGACGCTGGGCGATGTGTTGGTGAGAGCCGGCACGTCGCCGGCGCCAGCTGTGTGGGGCTGTGACATGCTGGTGCGGCTGGAGCGCCGTGAGGGAGGGCTGTACAGCAGCCAATATTTCCGCAGCGTAGAGGAGATGATGCGGTACATATGAGTGCAGTTTGGTATTGCACCCGCCAAAGAGCGGGACCGCTGGTTAAGGAGTGCCGGGCGCTGCGGCCCAGATTCTCGCCCCAGGATGACGCATACGCCCGGAGCGAAAAGGCGGAATTTCGGCGACGGTACCGCTCGGCTGTGTGCCGGACTCCGGTGGATCGTCTGGAATTGTGCCTGGCGCTTTTCGGCTTTGAGGGCACGCACTATGAGTGTTCCTTTGACGAGGAGCATCTGCCGGCGCGGTTCGGTGGGGTGCGCAAAGTGTTGAGTGCGTTTTTCAAACGGTGCAAGCGGTGGCGGCACAATCAACCGTTTGATTACGTGTATGCCATCGAGTACGGTTCGCAGCATTGCCGCTACCATGTCCATCTTGTCCTGCGGGACAGTGAGTTCTCACCGGCGGAAGTGCGGTACCTGTGGCGGCAGGGAGAGGTGCAGGACTTCCCGGTGCTCCTCAAGCACGGAGGATACCGGAGACTTGCCAAATATTTCAACAAGGAGCCATCTGACGGGTGGTTCCTACCGCTGGGCCGGCACAAGTGGAGCTGCAGCCGTACCCTCACCGCCAAGCTGCCGGAGCCGGAGATCTGGGAGGATAAATCCGGTGTGATCCACTGCCCGCGCTGCACACTGTGGGCCAGCTCGCTGGACGGGCCGCAGAGCTTCAGCAATGAGTTCGGCAGCTACTATTATCACTCCTGGATCGTGCCAAAGAAAAACAGCGCTTTATATTTAGAATAAGATTTCAATACTTGTAATCTAGTTGGTTTTTGTGGACATCCGAAAGAAAGTGAGGAAAGTGCATTGCAAAAGATGGAACGGCGTGATACACTTGCCGTAAAGGATGGATGGCTTACCTGTCCCAACTGCCACCGCAACCACAAGCTGCTGCGGATCGACAAGGACACGGAAGCGACGGGATTGCCGGTGTACTGCCGGGACTGCAAGGCCGAGATCATCCTGGATATCGAAAGAGGCCGGAGCGTTAAACGCCGGAGCCCATGATCGCCCATTGCGGGTTTGGTCATTGGCTCCGGCGTTTTTTGTTTTGCCCGGAGGTGATAGCCCGATGGCACAAAAGCCGCTGAGGCCGTGCCGGTACCCAGGATGCTGCGTCCTGGTGCCGGATGGATACTGCGCAGCCCATAAGCCCAAGGACAGCGATCGGCGCAGCGAGGCGTCCAAGTCCTGGCACTGGATGTACCTCACGCCGGAATGGATAAACGATCTGCGGCCCGCGCAGCTTCTGCGGGAGCCGTTCTGCCGGGAGTGTGCCAGGCGGTACCCGCCGGGAGACCCGCGCCGACGCACCCGGGCCACGGATGTGGACCACATCGTCCCACACAACGGGGACTGGGCTGTGTTCACGGATCGTGGAAACTTGCAGAGCCTTTGCCACGCCTGCCACAGCCGTAAGACCATGGCGGAAATCCGTGGAAAAAGCGAGACTTTGCGGAGCCGGTACCGGGGACGATAGGGCGCAGCTTTGGGCGCATGCGCATGGCGCCGCGCCTGCGCGGATGCGCGGAGGGGATTCCTTGCGGGACCCGCCCCGGGGTCAAAAAAGTTTTGCCCGGACGGCGCAAGACCGCATGCCCCCCTCCGCGCGAGAAATTCTCCCCACGGGGAGTGTGCGGAAGGCTGCGAGGGTGCTGCAAATATGGATCCTGCGCTGCGACTGTGCAGCGGTGTCAGAATCGGACACGAGGAAAGGAGGGGTGGTATGCCCGGAAAACGACAGCCCACGGCGGTGGTGGAGGCCAACGGCCGCAAGCACCTGACCCAGGCTGAAATAGACGAGCGTCTGGACCGGGAGGTCCATGTGCCGCCCCCGGACGCGGCGGTCCCGCCCAAGTGGCTGCCCAAGCGGCTCCACGAAGAATACCATGAGATCGGCGAGATCCTGCGTGCGGCCGGATTGTATGCCGAGCTGGACCGGGACGTGCTGGGGCAGTACTTTCTCTCCCGGGAGCGATGGCTCCGGGCTGATAAGCGGGCCGGGGCGGCCATCCGGGCGGGGGACGAAAAACTGGCCCGGGAGTGGACCGGCGTCCAGGGCACTTACTTCAAGCAGGCGCGCCAGTGCGCCGAGGCAATGGGCCTCTCTGTTACCGCCCGGTGCAGGATCGTGGTGCCCTCTGCCATCCAGAACGCTGCCAAAGCACCGGCCGGGGAAGAGGCGGACGAGTTCACCCGGCGGCTGCGGGCACGGCAGGCGGCGGCTTTGGCAGAGGCGGAATAACCCATGCCGGTAAGATCCAGCGTGTTCACGGACCGGGAGGCGGGAGAGTTCGTCTGCCAGTTTATCTCCCGGCTGCCTACCACGGACACCGGCAAGAATTTCTCGCTCTATGACTGGCAGCTGGACGCCCTCATGCAGTTTTACAGCACCATGGAGTCGGACGAGGATACGGGAGAGGCTCTGCGGAAGTACTGGTACCTCTACCTGGAGATCCCAAAGAAAAACGGAAAGAGCGAGCTGGCGGCGGCCCTGGGGATCTACCACCTGTTCGCAGATGGCGAGCTGAACGCGGAGGTTTATATCTGCGCGGCGGATAAGGACAACGCCTCTATCGTGTTCAATGATGCCGTGTATATGCTGACCACGGCGCCTTGGACGGCCAAGATGATCGCCCGGAGCGAGCTCAAAATCATAGAATCCCGGAAGCGGGTGGAATACCGCCAGCGGGTCAGAACCGGGAACGGCGGATACAAGTGGATCGTACTGGGCGTCATGGCGGTGCTTTCGTCCGAGTCGTACAGCAAACACGGCTATAAGCCCAGCTGCGTGATCTTCGACGAGCTCCATGCCCAGCCCAATCGGGACCTGTGGGAAGTCATGACCTTCGGCGCCGGCTCCGGCCGCCGTCAGCCGGTCTGGATTGTACTGACCACTGCCGGCGATGACCCGGACCGCTGCTCCATCGGCTGGGAGATCCACGAGAAGGCCGTGGGCGTCCGGGATGCCCGGCGGCTGCGCAAGATCCTGGACGAGGGCGGAGATCCCCGGCAGGTCCTTTCCCTGCGGCATGTGTCTGACGAGGACATGCCGCAGGCCCAGAGCGATCTTCTGGAGCGGGATCTTCCCAACTGGCTGCCGGTGCTCTACGGCCTGACCGCCATGTTCGGCGACGACCCGGACGATCTCAAGGACATCGACATCTGGGACGAGGCCCTCTGGTACCTGTGCAATCCGTCCCTAGGCAAACACCTGAAGCTGCGCACGGTGCGGCTGGAGGCCATGGAGGCCCGGCGCAGCGAGGCGGGAGAAAAGCTCTTCCGCTGGCTGCGGCTCAATCAGTGGATCTCCGTCAAGTCGGTGGGGTGGATCGCCCTGACCCTTTATGACAAGACCCAGTGCGGACCCAGCAAAAAGGCGGAGCGGGAGGCGTGGGTGATGGAACACCTGGCCGGAAAGCTCTGCTACGGCGGCGTGGACCTCTCTACCAGCAAGGACCTGACGGCCTTTGTGCTGCTGTTCCCGCCCCAGCCGGGATTGGAGACGGCGGTGCTGCTTCCGATGATCTGGCGGCCTGGAGGCACGGCAGAGGAGGCCGAGCGGCGGGACCACGTCCCATACCGGGACTGGGCGCGAGCGGGGTTCCTGGCCCTCTGTGACGGGGACATCATCAACTACACGGACGTGGAGGATGCCATCCGGTGGGCGCGGGAGACCTTTGACCTGCGCATGGTGGGCTTTGACCCATACCTGAGCCGGACGATCACCCAGCGGCTGGAGCCTATCGTGCCTGTTGTGGAGATCCCCCAGGATCTTAAAAACCTGTCGCCGGCCATGAAGGAGACAGAGGACCTTATGATCCGGCACCAGCTGCTCCATGTACACAATACCTGCTTCCGCTGGACGTTTGGCAACGTGCGCTGCTATGTGGACGGCAACGGCAACTGCAAGCCGATGAAAAACAAATCCACCGGACGTATCGACCCCACGGTGGCCTCCATCATTGCCATGGCGGTGTGGATGATCGACCGGAATCAAAAGCCGGATCTGGCGGAGGCTATGGCGCGGCCGGGATTCAGCTTATAGCGTGTCCGAATCGGACACAGGAAGGAGATCCATGAAGGCATTGAAAGACGGGGTGGCGGCCTACGCCACGGAGCTAATGATGGCGGCCGGGGCGGCTCTGGTGAGCCTGGGCGCCGGGATGATCTATCTGCCGGCCGGCGTCATTGCCGCAGGCACCTTTTTGCTGGCGGGGGCCGTTCTCAGCTGCCTGGGAGGTGGTAAGGCATGAGCATCCGCGATGGACTGCGGGCGGTGGCCCGGTCGCCTTCCGGCATGCGCAACGCCGTGACGGTCAGCTCCCTGACAGCGGCCGGATATTCCCCCGCTGCAGCAGATACCAGCGAGACGGCAGCCAGAAAGCTCAGCGCCGTGGACCGGTGCATTGAGATCCTTTCGGACTCTATGGCCAAGCTCCCCACCTACTGCGTGGACCGTGTGACCCGTGAACGGGTGGACCTGCCGATTTTGCGGCTGCTCAACGTCCGGCCCAACGAGGCCATGACGCCGTCCGTGCGGAAAAAGCTGCTGGAATCCAGCCGCCTGGCCCGTGGCAACAGCTATGACTGGATTCGGCGGGACCCCTATACGGCGCAGATCGTGGAGCTGATCCCCCTGCCCGGGGAGCTGGTCTACACCTGGCGGGACACTGCCGGGCATGTATGGCACAATGTGCGCGATCCCGTGGCCGGCAGTGTGTTCACGCTCCCCGATGCCGATGTCAACCACTACAAGGGCGCGTCCCGCGATGGAGTGAACGGCATTTCTGTGCTGCAGCGGGCGGCGGAGGTCATTACTGCGGCCAGGGCAAGGCAGCAGCATGACTTGCGCTATTACGAAAACGGAGCACAGCCCGGCGGCGTGCTGCAGACACAGGCGGATCTTTCCGGCCGGGTACAGGACCCCGAAAACCCGGACAAGATGATCGGCCGGAAGGATCTCCTGCGGCGGGAGTGGGAGCGGATTCATGCCGGGCCTACCAATGCAAACCGTCTGGCCATCCTGGACTACGGCCTGGAATACAAGCCTGTGAGCCTCACCAACAAGGATGCCCAGTTCATTGAGAGCCAGGAGGTAGCCATCCGGGACATTGCCCGGTATTTCGGAATCCCCCTCTACAAGCTCCAGGAGGGCAAGCAGGCATACAGCTCCAATGAGCAAAACGCCATCGAGTACGTGGTCTCCACCCTGCACCCCATCGTTACCCAGTACGAGGAGGAGCAGACCTGGAAGATGCTGTTCACCGATCAGATCTCTGCCGGCCTGGAGCTGCGGATCAACATGATGGCGGAGCTGCGGGGCGACAATGCCGCCCGCAGCGCCTGGTACAAGAACATGCGGGAGATCGGCGTCTTTTCTGTCAACGACATCAACCGGCTGGAGGATATGCCGGATGTGGAGGGCGGAGACGAGCGTCTGGCCTCACTGAATTATGTGCCCCTCTCCAAGTGGGTGGAGCTGAGTTTGAACCGAAACGGAGGAACGACATGAGAGTGACCCTGAATGGCATCGTGTCCTCGGACGAGGACCGGTGGATCTATGAGTGGTTTGGGTACCGGGCTTTCTCCCCGGAACAGGTGCGGGACGCCATTGCCCAAAATCCCCAGGGAGAGGAGCTGGTGCTGGAGATCAACTCTCCCGGCGGCTCTGTCTTTGCCGGCAGCGAGATGTACAGCATCCTGCGCAGCTGCTCCATCCCCACACGGGCGGAGATCCAGAGCCTTGCAGCTTCTGCCGCCAGCTATCTGTGCCTTGGATGCGGCACGGTGGCCATCTCCCCGGTGGCGCAGATGATGATGCACCTGCCCAGTACTACCACGGAAGGAGACCGTACGGAGCACCAGCGATCCATCGGTATGCTGGACGCCACCCGGGAGGCCATCCTCAACGCCTATGAGCTCAAGGCCAAAGGCAAGAGTGACCGGGCGGAGCTGCGGCGGATGATGAGCACGGAGACCTGGCTCACCGCCCAGGACGCGCTGGACCATGGCCTGGTGGATGAGATCCTGGGCCAGGAGGACGGGCAGACCATGCGTCCCGGCAGCCTGGCCAACGCCTTTGGCCTGCCGGATATCACCGCTCTGCGGGCAGCCTACGACCGGGCAAATCCATCGGCACCGCCGGAGCGCAGACCTCAGAATACCGGAACGGACTGGCGGCTTGCTGCCCGTCTGGACCTGGAAAAAAACAGATTTTGATTGGAGGACAAAACAATGAAGCAGAAGCTCTACAACCTCATCAACCAGCGCGCCGGCCTGCTGAAAAAGGCCGAGGAAGCTCTGGATGCGGGAAACAAGTCCGAGTACCAGAGCCTCATGGAGCAGATCCACAATCTCAACGCCGAGATCAAGGACGTGCAGGCCCTGGTTGACGAGCAGGACCGTCAGATGATGGCGGCTCCCGGCCCCACCGGATCTGAGCTGGAGGACATGGCCCACGAGCGTGTCTCCGCACTGATGCGGGGAGACAGCGTGACCTTCAGCGCCACGGAGGTGCGCCGGGCCATGAACCAGATCACCCTGGCCACGGGCACCATCGTGGAGCCCACTGGCGCCGGCTCCACCATCCACGATCCTCTGGGCAATGTGGTCCCTTCCATCGTAGACCGGGTGCGGGTGATGGACATGACCGGCATGGGCGCCTTCCAGGAGCCCTATGTGATTACGGAGCTGGATGCCAAGGGCGGGAAGGTGAGCGAGACGGCCGGCACGGCCCGCACGGCCTCCACCGATCCCACCTTCGGCGTGGCGGAGATCAAGCCCTATGAGCTGAGCGTGACCTCCTATGTGGACCGCAATATCGCTCGCCTGTCTCCTGCCAGCTACTACGACAAGATCTCCGGCATGGCCATGCGGGCCCTGCGCCGGAATCTGGCGGCACTGATCGTCAACGGCGATGATCCTTCCACGCCCACGTTCTTCGGCATTACCAATGCAAAAAACAAGGCTGCTGCAAACATCTTTGCTGAGGCTTCCCTGGGCAGCGCCATTGACGTGAATACCCTGGACACCCTGTATTTTGCTTACGGCAGCGACGAGGCCATGGGCGCCGGTGCCCGGCTGCTGCTGACCAAGGCAAACCTGAAGGCACTGGGCGCTCTGCGGGGCACCAACGAAAAACGCCGCCTGCTGACCATTACCCCTGACGCCACCAACCCCAACAGCGGCGTCATTACCGACGGCGGCGTGGTGCTGCCCTACGATCTGGTGAAAGCGGTGGGCGACACCAAGATCCTCTACGGTGATCCGTTCAACTTCGAGGTGGGCCTGTTCGGCGATTACACCATCCGGATCGATGAGTCCGTCAAGGCGGTGGAGCGGATGTATGCCATCCTGGGCGACGTCTTTGTGGGCGGCAACCTGATCGTGGACAAGGGCTTCGTGGTAGGCACCATCGGCGGCTGATGCCGGAGGTGAGTCATGGATGATGCGGTAAAAGCCCGCCTGATGGCCTACTGCCGGATCGACACCCTGGAGGATGGGGAGGAGCTCCTCCTCCAGGGGCTCCATGACGCGGCGGTGAGCTACATGACTCAGGCGGGCATCCGGGAGCCCCAGGAGGGGACGCCCCGGCGGGCGCAATACGACTTTTGTATCTGCGCCCTGGTGCTGGACGGCTACGACCGGCGGGGCGCTCAGACGGAGGGCAGCGTCAGCGATAACCCCGTGCTCCGCCGGATGCTCACCCAGCTCAAGCTGACGGAGCTGCCGGTGTCCGATTCTGACACATGAGCATGGCCCCGCCCGGAGTGTTCCGGGCGGGGCTAGGGAGGAACGAGCTATGGCAAGTATCAACGCAGGAGATCTCCGGGAGCGGATCGGGGTCTTGAATCTTCAATTCCAGGAAGAAAACGATCAATACCAGTGGACCGAAAGCCGGAGACTCTGGGCTGACGCAGAACTGGACACCCGCAGCAATTTGTTTTCTTCCGTGGGAATCGGCGCCAGGGGTGTGACATTTGTGATTCGGAACCATTCCGGCCTGACCCTGCACGACGCGTTTTCCTGGCACGGGCAGCACTGCTTCCTTACGGCCATCCTGCCCCATGAACATCCCGGGTATCTCACGGTCAAGGCGGCGCTGGTGGAAGTGAGGACATGCCGGAAGGATGCGGATCTGACGCCTGCCGGCGGCATCTTCCCCGGCATCCTGACGGAGAAGTATGTGAAGCATGAGGAGCCGGATCTCCATTCCGAAGTGACCACCGACTATGTGCTGGTGACGCCCAAGACGATTTCCCTGGTCCCCGGCAGCTGGGTCACGGTGGACGATGCATTTTACCGGGTACAGGTCCCCCATCTGCTGGACCCGTACAAAAACGAGTATGAGATCCGGCGCAGGGAGGACTGCTGATGGAGCGTCAGTGGTTTGACAAACAAGACTGGGATGCCTTCTGGCGGTTCTGGGAGGAGGCCATCCAGCGGATCCCGGACCTCAAGCGGGAAGCCCTGGAAGCCATGGGCAAGGCCGTGCTGCAGGAGGTCCGGGAACAGATCCCCCGCAGAGGCGTCCACGACCCGCAGGGCCGTGTGGCCCGCTGGCAGGAGATGCGTATGGGCAGCAAAGGCGGCTATGTGGCCGTCTCCCCGTCGCCAGATGAAATCGTCCAGGTGACCCGGTTTGGAGAAAAGACCACCTCAAAGGATGCGACCCGCTACTTGGAACGGGGGCATGGGATTCCAACGCCCAGCGGTCGGGCCCGGCGCTGTGTGCCCCGAATCGCCAGCCATCGGACATATGTCCCGGGACGGATGTTTTACAGCTGGGCCAAGCAGGACGCCCAGAAGATCGCCCTGGAGGAAGCCAACCGGGCCATGGATCAGTTGACGGACATTTTTGCGGATTATCTGGTGGAGGGATGAGACGATGACGATTACCCCGAATATGATTCTGGAATCCCTCCATAAAAGGTTGGAGGAGACGTTTCCGGGGGAGCCTGTCTACGACAATCTGACGCCCCGTGATTTCCAGCGGCCCAGCAATCTGCTGGAGCTGGAGCGGATGGACCTGGATTCCCAGAGCCTGGGTATGGCGGCGGTGAGCCTGCGATACCAGTACAAGATCACCACGTTTGTGGAGACCGACGCGGTGCACGCTTCCCATCTCCCTGCCCTGGACATGCGGGGCATGATGATCCTGGGAATGCTGGGGAGCGGATATGTAAAGGTGGGGGACCGTGCACTGAAGGTGGCCGCCTGCTGGGCGGACAGCGGCCTGTACGACGCGGTGGAGGTCCACCTGACGCTGTCGCTGACCGTGGATCGGGCAGACTTCCAGCCGGCGGAGCTGCTGCCCATCATGCAGGAGCTTTCCACAAAAACCATCACAAGTAAGGAGGAATTGTAAATCATGAGCAATTTGACCATGCCCACGTTGACTGTGGCATTCAAGCAGCGGGCCAGCACTTCTGTGGCCAGAAGTCAAAAAGGCGTCGTGGCCCTTTTGATCCGGGACGCCGCGGCGGACGATGCGGATCTCAAGTATACCCTGACGTCCGCAGCGCAGATTCCCCAGACGCTGGGGACTGCCAATCAGGCCGCCATCCGACGGGTCTTCCTGGGGAACGGGAATCCCCCCAAGAAGGTGCTGCTGTACGTCATGGGGGCCGAAGACACCGTTACGGCGGAAGCGGCGGCGCTGACCTGGCTGGCCACGCAGAAGTTCGACTATTTGGCCGGACCTGACGATCTGAGTGCCGAAGAGGCAGGAGCCATCAAGACCTGGCTGGTGAAGGAGCGCAGTGACAATTGCGCCATCTACAAGGCGGTGCTGCCGGAACTGGCGGCGGACAGCGAGGCCATCGTGGACTTCTCCGCCTCCGGCATCCTAGTGGACGGCGAGACTTTTACCGCTGCCGGCTACTGTGGTCGGATCGCGGGGCTCATCGCCGGTACGCCCATGACGCAGTCCATCAGCTATGCGGCGCTGCCGGAGGTGGAGGATATTGACCGTAAGACACAGGCGGAACTGGACGAGGCGGTGGGCGAGGGCAAGTTGGTCCTCTTTCACGACGGCGAGAAGGTCAAGTGCGGCCGGGGCGTCAATTCCCTGACTACCGTCACCGGCCGCAGCGACGTGTGGAAAAAGATCAAGATCGTGGAGATCCTGGACATGATCCAGCAGGACATCCGGCTGACCATTCAGGACAACTACATCGGCAAGGTCTCCAACAGCTACGACAACAAGCTCCAGCTGGTGACGGCGATCTCTGTTTACCTGCAGGCCCTGGCAAAGGACGGCCTCATCGAGGACGGCTTCACGGTAGGCATCGACGTGGACGCCCAGGACGCCTGGCTTCAGGAGCAGGGCGTATCCACCGTGGATATGAGCGAACAGGAGATCAAGGAGGCCAATACCGGCACCCATGTGTTTTTGCAGCTCTTTGTGACGCCCATCGACGCCATGGAGGATGTTGCCGTGGTTATCTATCTCTAAAAAGGAGGCACTTTATGGCTTTGGAAAGCGCGGCCCGTGTGATGAACGGGACATTCGGCCAGATCTGGGAGGACGGAACGGAGATCGCGGAGGTTTCCGCCTTTCAGCTGAAGGTCACCAACAACTTTGATAGCATCAATCTTTGCCGGCAGATGGCCGAGGACCGCAAGCTCATCGGCGTGAAGATCACCGGCTCCATGACTCTGCACAAGGTGTACACCCGGGGGGCGGATGCGGTGACCGCCGCACTGGCAGGCCGGGACCTGCGCAAGACCCTGGTGGGCAAGCTGGCGGACCCGGACGCCTACGGCGCCGAGCGGGTGGCCGCCTACGGCGTCAGCTACGATGAGCAGACGCTGATGGACTGGGCGGCAGCCAAGTCCGGCAGCATCACCATTCCCTTCCAGGCCACCGGCGTGGAGTATCTGGACAAAGTGGAGGCGTAAGAGATGGCGGCGGAAGAAAAGACGGGCGTTCTGGATATCCTGCTGGGAATGCAGACCCCCGACATGCGAAAAGCCCTGCCGGAGAAGCGTTTGGAGATCCCCCGGCTGTCTGAGGCCGTCGGGCGGCCCGTGGTATTCACTCTGCGGGCGCTGACCTATGACAAAGTGCGGGAGATCCAGGACAAGCCCCGGAGCGAGCAGGCCTTGTATGGCGTCCTGTACGGTTGCGCGGACCCGAGCTGGAAGGATAGCCGGATGCTGGACCCCGAAAAGAGTATCGTCACGCCGCTGGACGCCATCAAGGCCAGGCTCATGAGCGGAGAGATCGATGAGCTTTATGGGGAGATCCAAAAACTCTCCGGATATCTGCGCAGAACGCTGCGTGATGTAAAAAACGATTAGAGGCGGGGAGCGACCCGGAGCTGACGCTCCTTTTCTACCTGTTCCACGTCCACAACTGGACGGCGGCGGATCTGCAGGACCTGTACGCCCGCCGGGATGCATGGCAGGAGCTGATCCGGGAGTTTTCCGCCTATGAAGCGGAGAAATGGCCTTTCTGGCCAAACTGGGGCCGAAAATAACGACCACCCCGCCGAGAGGCGGGGTGGTAAGCAAGATTCAAAGCAGCATCCCAAACACGGAAAGGGCGGTCAGCATTAGGGGAATCATCATAAGCGCCAGGCTGTTCCAAAAGCGGGAGCGGTCCGAGGAAGAAAGAGAAGCGTAGCTTCTCATGGTCCAGGGGAACTTCATCACGCCGATGGGCACGCATATCATTGAGATCACCAACAAGAGCATGGTCAGTGCGAACATGCTTTCTCATCTCCTCCCTGGAATGTGTTTCTCTTTTATTTATCATAGCATGAGCATCTGATCGCTGTCAATTCAGAAGGAGGAGCCTATGGCGGATTCTATCTCCATCGTCATGAAAATGAACGATGACATCAGCGGAAAACTCAAGAGCATTGCCAGCACGTCCAAGGGCGTCTCCAAGGAATTTGAGGTGCTGCAGAACCGGGCGGACGCTCTGGGGAAGCGGTATGCCGACTTCAACCAGATGTCCGCCAAAACGGCAGCGGAGGCTTTGGACGTAAAGCGGGCCATGGACGAGGCGGCAAAATCCTTCAAGAAAACGGGGGATGAGGCCGATCAGGTTCGTTTTCAGCAGCTGCGGGAAGAGTACACGGCTCTGACCGATGCAGCCAAGACCTATGCTGAAGAGGCAAAGCAAACCCAAAAGGCCATGCGGGAGACGTATGACCAGGCCCGGAAATTGGAGGATGGGGCCGGGGGCGGCAGCGGAGGATTTCTGACCTCTACGTTCGGGAAAACGCTGGGCGGGGCGCTGGCGGCCTCCGGCGTGATCCGGGAGATCGGATCCAGCCTGACCGGGGCGGCTACCGTCGGATTGGAAAGCGCCGTGGGTCAGCCCGTGGCCACCGCTCTCAACAGCACCCTCTCCGGTGCGTTTTCCGGTGCGGCCGCAGGCGCAATTGCAGGTCCTGTGGGTGCGGCCATCGGCGCCCTGGGCGGCGGTATTGCGGGCGCAATCAGCGGCGGCACCCGGATTTTTGAACAACAGGATGATGCTTTCAAGAGCTACGTCCAGAATACCTACGATACTGTTACCCAGGAGCAGGCAGATGCGCTCTCATCAGGCTCCACAATCGCGGGCAGTCGGGAGCAAACGTTGATGGCATTTGCCCAGAAACTGGGGGGAGATCAAGCGGCCGCTGATTACCTTGGTCAGGTGAAGGAGATGGCCAAGAGTACCAACTACACCTATGACCAGATTACCGGGTATTCCAAGCTGCTGCTCAACAGTTACGGCACGGATGAGACGCTGGATGTTTTGATGAAGCTCTCCGATGCCACGGCCGGTCTGAATCTCAACGGTTCTGACAATGAATTGTGGATTGCCGGTCTTTCCCGAATGCGGACTACCGGAAAAGTCACCCAGGAGTATCTGAACTACTTTTCTGAGCGGGGTCTCGATGTCTACCAGGCTTTGGCTGACGCAACAGGGGCGGACAAGAGCCGGATTGCCGATATGGTATCTGGCGGCGAGATCTCCGGCGGCATCGCTGCCCAGGCGATCCTGGATTACATCGAGAAAACCTTTGGCGGCCTGTCGGAAAGGCTGGCTGGCACCTATGACGCCATGGTGGACAATCTGGGAGACTATGAGGCAGAGCTGGATGCCGCCATGGGTGAGGGCTATAACGAGGGGCGTAAATCCGGCCTGCAGGCCCAGATGGACTGGCTTGCTGGGGAGAGCGGCGAGGCCGTGGAAGAGGCGAACCGGGCCGTCGGTGCCTGGAAGGCGGAGTTGGAGAACCAGAAGGAGCAATATATCCGGGATGCCATGGATGCCATGATGGCCTCGGATGAATACCAAACGGCCAAGGCTGCCGGTGACGCTGCCGAAATGGGGCGATTGATCATGCAGGCCAAGGTACAGGGCATGAACGACTACAATGCCAGCGAGGGCGCTCAGGAGGCCTTGGCGGCGGAAAAGGCGCTGGTGGACAATATCCGGGCGGACACCTCTTTGAACCAGGATTACTGGGACGCGGGATATGAAAAAGGACAGTGGTTCACAAAGGGTCTGGCCGCCCACATCGGAGGCTGGTCCATTCCGGAATATGAATCCCTTCCGGGAGACTGGAGCTACAACGCCGATACAGGCAACAGCAATGCATATGGCCTCAAGTATGTGCCGTATGACGGGTATCCTGCTCTGCTGCACCAGGGCGAGCAGGTGCTCACTGCAGAGGAGGCCCGGCGGAAAAGCCGCGTGGCAGCCGACAGTGTCTCCGTGACCATCACCGGCCCGGTGACGGTCCGCCAGGATTCCGACATTGATGCCATTGCCGTCCGCCTGGCGGAGGAGCTTGAGGCCAGGGCTCTGGCCTATGGAGGATAATGTGTGGACATCATTTTTTTGAACAGCAAAACCGGAGAGCAGCTGACCATGCCGGTGACACCATCGGAATTCCGTGTGGAAACCGGCCGGGCGGTGACGCAACTGGACATGGCACAGACCGGGCAGGTGAATCTGCCCGGCCTGGAGGCGCTGTTCAACGAACAGCAGACATTCCTGCTGCCGTCCTCCGCCCGGAACTATACCTCGGCAGGATATGGAGGGAACCCCTATGGGATCGTGGATACCCTGACGCGGTGGAGCCGATCCGGCGATGTGCTGCGGCTGATCGTCACAGATACGCCGGTAAATCTTCCGATCCTGCTGGCCCCTGTTCGCTACGGCGAGCAGGATGGCACGGGAGATGTCTATGTGACGCTGACCATGCGCCAGTACCGGGAACTGGCCGCGGAGACCACGGAGCAGGCGGCCACCGGAAACGCCGGGCGCACGCAGTCCCCGGAAACGAAACCCGCCGCCACCTATACCGTGGTCAGCGGCGATACCATGTGGGGCATTGCCCGGCGATATTATGGCGACGGCACCTTGGCCTGGAAGCTGGCAGCCTATAACGGCATCCCAAATGCCAACCTGATCTACCCAGGGCAGAAAGTCACCATTCCGGACAGATCCCTGTTGTGAGGTGATGAGATGGCTTTCGATGATCTTCTGAAAATCCGCACCTGGGCCAGGGACGGAAGCAAAACCTCCCATATCACGGAGCTGGTCCAAAACAAGACCTGGAGTGGGAGTTATCAGGACTGTGCCAGGAAGCTTACCTATACGGCCCTGCCCCAGGCCCTCAGCGAGCTGGGCGGCCGGGTCCGGCTCTACCATGAGGCGGACATTCTGTTTTCCGGCTCCGTATTCGCCCGGCGGCGCAATTCCCTGGAGGACGTCTTTTCCGTCACCGCCTACGACAGGGGGATCTATCTGAAGAAAAACGAGACCTACCGCAAGGTGCGCAGCCAGACGCCGGAGGCGGTGACGGCGCAGCTGTGCGCGGAATTCGGCATCCCCACCGGGACGCTGGCAGACACCGGCGTGAAGCTGTCCCGGAATTTCCTGCCGGCGACCCTGTATCAGGTGATCCAGACCATGTACACCCTGGCCTCGGAGCAGACCGGGAAGCAGTACCAGATCCGCTTCCGTTCCGACGCGCTGGAGGTGGTGGAAAAGGCCCGGGGGCCGGAGACGCTGCGGCTGATCCCGGGCAGCAACCTGCTCTCCTGCGAGAGCGGCGAGTCCATTGAAAACCTGGTGACAAGCGTGGCGGTCTACGACGAGGAATACCGCCATCTCGCCACCTATGACAGCACCCAGGGGCTGCGGGAGCTATATGGTCTCATGCAGCAGGCTATCCGTGCCAGCGACAAGGAGGACCCGGCCCAATCTGCCCGGCAGATCCTGGAGGAGAACGGCATCAAGACCACCATTACCGCAAAATGCCTGGGAAATACAAAGCTCATCACAGGAAACGCCGTGGTGGTCCATGAGCCGGTCACCGGCACGGACGGCCTGTTCTGGATCCTTTCGGACAGCCACACCACGGCAAACGGAATTTATCAAACGACGGTTACCCTGGATTTCCGCAACCTGATGGACAAACAGGAGGCGGGCAGCGTGCCGACAGAATGATGTGTCCGAATCGGACACGGGAGGAACCACATTGGATGGATACGCTCGTATTTATGAAGCCATGCGCAAAGCCGGAGACGAGGGCGCGCGGGCCGGGCGTCTCCGGCTGCGGCTGGGGACGGTAACCGCAGTCTCTCCGCTTTCCGTGGAGGTGGCCGGTACAGAGCAGGAGGCGGATCGGTTTTATATCAGCTGCCGTCTGCTGGCAGGGCATACGGAGAACATCAAGCTCACCGGCGGAGCCGGGGGCTTTACCGCCAACAGCGGTTCTCATGGGGTGTCCGTTGATCCGGGGACCGTACAGATTACCCGGCTTGTCCAGACGCTGGAGGAGCCGTTGCTGCAGGCGGGCGATCTGGTCCTCCTGCTGACGGATGACGACCAGACGTTTTATCTTATCGACAAGGTGGTGCGGGCGACATGATGAATCTTTTTCCCATCATCCAGCCGGAGGCGGAAACGCCCGTACAGGCGCAGCTCCCCCTGTGCCGGGAGGTGGCCTGGGACTTTGACCGGGGCGTTCCCGTCTATGCCGGCGGCCGTCCGGTGGAGGTCACCGGCGTGGAGGCCGTGCGGGTATGGATATGGAAGGCCCTGAAAACCGCCCGATTCCGCCATGATATTTACACCTGGGACTACGGCTGCGAGGCAGAGAGCCTCATCGGCAGAGCCTTCACCGCTCAGGTGAAAGAGAGCGAGGCGGCCCGGTATGTTCGGGAGGCCCTGGCACCCAACCCCTACATCACAGACGTCCGGCAGGTGGATGTGACCTTTCAGGATACAGGGCTGGAGATCTCCTGCCAGGTATCCACCATTTACGGAGAAGCGGAGGTAACGGCATATGTATGAAAATCTGACGGTGGAGGATATCAAGCATCGGATCCTGGAGCGGATCACCACGAATCTGCAGACCCGGGAGGGAAGCTATACCAATGACGTGATCTCTGCGGCGGCGGCAGAAATCACGGAGGTCTATCACAGCATGGACGCCCTGCTGCCCGCCTTTTATCTGGATGAGGCCAGCGGAACATACATCGACCGGCAGGCCGCTGTGGTGGGCATTACCCGGAAGCATGGTACCAAGGCCGCCTGTGCAATTACCTTCACCGGCTCCAACGGAGCCCGGGTGCCCGCCGGAACGCCCTTTTACACCACTGCCGGCCTGGCCTTTACCCTGCGGGAGACCGTGACCGTGGAGGACGGCACAGCTGCCGGCACGCTGGATGCATCGGAGGTGGGCGACCTCTACAACATCGGCGCCGGGGAGATCACCCAGACGTTGAAGAACTTCTCAGGTATCACCGGCTACACCAACGGCGAGGCGTCCGGCGGTACAGATCCGGAGAGCGATGCGTCCCTGCTTTCCCGCTATCTGGATCGTATGCGGCGAACTCCGACCTCCGGGAACCCCTACCACTACCAGCAGTGGGCCAACAGCGTGGCGGGCGTGGGTGCGTCCCGGGTCATTGCAAAGTGGGATGGCCCCGGCACGGTGAAGGTCATCCTGACGGATCCCAACATGGAGCCGGCAGCGGAAGAGACGGTGGAGGCCTGCGGGGCGTACATTGAGTCGCAGCGGCCCGTGGGGGCCGCCGTCACCGTGGAGGCCGCGAAGCCGCTGGAACTGCCTGTTTCGTCCACGGTGACCATCGACGGCACCACCACCCGGGAGGAGGTGCAAACGGCCTTCGCGGGGGCCTTGGGGGCATATTTTCGCTCGCTGGTCACCACCGCCTTTTCCCGGAACCTGGACGGGCAGCTTGACACGCTGGAGATGGAAACCTATACCGTCAGCTATAACCGCATCAGTGCCATCTTGCTGATGATCCCCGGTGTGGTGGATCACACGGCGCTGCTGGTGGGCGGCGGTACGGAGAACATCTCCGTGGCAGCGGATGCAGTGCCGGTACTGACGGAGGTGAGGGTATCGTGAGAGCACTGATTTCCCGCTATCCTGACTTCTACACAGGCTCGCCCGAGTTTGTGGATCTGCAGGATGCGCTGGAGCCGGAGGCCCTGGCGCTTTGGACGGTCCGGGACGGTTTGATGGATCAGCTGTGTGTGAATACCGCCACCTGGGGCCTTCGGTATTGGGAGCAGACGCTGGGGATCCCTGTGGAACAGGAGAAGGCGCTGGAGTACCGGCGCAGCCGGATCCGCTCCAAGCTGCGGGGATCCGGCGTCACTACGGTGGCGCTGATCGAGTCGGTGGCGGAGAGCTTTTCCAACGGCGATGTTGCCGTGACGGAGGATCCACAAGCCTGCCGGCTGGAAATCAAGTTTGTGGGGACTGTAGGGATCCCCCCCAATCTGGAGGATCTGACGGAGTCCCTGCGGGAGATCTTGCCGGCGCATTTGGCCTGGGACTATGTGATTGTTTTTAATACCTGGAACGAGACTGCGCAGCACACGTGGGATGAGCTGCGGACGCGGTCTTGGGATGGCGTGAAAGGAGAGGCATGGGCATGAGTGCGACTTCAAACCTTGGGCT
>OWID01000110.1_pt1 | contig 41789 bp, 42 predicted proteins | sample 1732661 | NCBI WGS metagenome assembly OWID01 (sample SAMN05065739, study PRJEB22554) | human gut metagenome | biome: ENVO:2100002; feature: ENVO:00000062; material: ENVO:00002003 | host: Homo sapiens | place: USA
AGATAGGCTCCGGTCTCGTGGGCTCGGAGATGTGTATAAGAGACAGGTGCTGGTGGTGGCAACGTCCGACCAGCCGGCCATGCTCCGCAAGCGGTGCCCTTCCGTGGCCACCGGCATTGCCGAGTATTTCCGGGACCAGGGCATGGACGTTCTGCTGATGATGGACTCCCTCACCCGGTTTGCCATGGCACAGCGGGAGATCGGCCTGGCGGTGGGAGAGCCCCCTGTGGCAAGAGGCTACACGCCCTCCATCTACGCGGAGCTTCCCAAGCTTTTGGAGCGCAGCGGCAATTTCCAAAAGGGTTCCATCACCGGTGTCTACACGGTGCTGGTGGAGGGCGACGATACCAACGAGCCCATTGCCGATACAGTCCGGGGCATCGTGGATGGGCATATCGTGCTCTCCCGGAAGCTGGCCAACAGCAACCACTTTCCCGCCATCGATATCAGTGCCAGTATCTCCCGACTCATGACAGACATCGTCTCCCCGGAGCACCGGATGCTGTCGTCCCGCATCCGGGACGTGATGGGGACCTACGAAAAGAACGCGGATCTGGTGTCCATCGGTGCCTATAAGGCGGGGACCAACCCCAAGCTGGACTACGCCCTCAGCAAGATCGACGGCATAGAGCGGTTTTTGACCCAAGGGGTGGACGAGTCGTTCACCTACGACCAGGATCTGGAGGCTATGCGAGGGCTTCTATAAAGAAAGAGTGAAAAAAGCATGAAAAGGTTTCAGTTTAATTTGGACAGCGTGCTGAATTATCGCCGACAGGTCCTGGATGGCTGCCAGGGTGAATATGCCCAGGCGCTGGACCAGGTCCGCCAGCAGGAGGCCCGCAAGGCGGATGCGGAGGACCGCTACGCCAAGCTCAATCGGGAGTTTCGGGATGCAGCGGCCGCAGGCATTACCGCGGCTGACGCCCTGACGTATGAGGGAGGTCTGCGGCTTTTGGAGCAGGAGATCGCCCGGGAAAGCCGGCTTCTGGAGGATTACCGCAGGGCTGCCGAGGAAAAGCGGGAGCAGATGATGCGAGCCCACATTGATAAAGCTGCGCTGGAGCACCTGCGGGAGAAGAAGTGGCAGGACTACAACCGAAGCGTGCAGAAGAGCGACGAGCTGTTCATCGACGAACTGGTTTCCTCCAGCCGCCGGGCTGCCGTTTGACGGCGCACAACAGGATACCATGAAAGGAGGTGAGATGAGATGACATATGCAGCACAGAGTTTGACACAGACAGCCGGCACCGGGTGGAACGTACCGGCCGCATCCTCCGGGAAAAACCCCGTTCAGGACACGGGAACGTCGTTCCAGACCCTGCTCCGGCAGGCGTGCTCGACTCACAACGGAACGGACACAGACCACACCCAGACCTCTGCGGAGGATACACAACCCCAGAAAGAGAATACGAAGGAGCGCCAGACGATCACCGTGGATCTGATGGCACTGGGGGCGGCGATGCTGGCAGGTGGAATGAGCCAGAGCCAGCCGGAGACCACCTGTACGGCCGCCGGGGCGCAGGTGCAGACCGTCCAGGCCGCTGTGGAACTGATCGCTGCCGGTACAGACATCGGCGTGACAGCGGGTACGGCAGATGCTGCGGCATCGGGCCTGTCCGATCAGGCGGCGGTGTCTCCAACGGCACAGCCCGCCGCCGATACGGTACAGGCTGTCCCCGCGGCAAAGCCCACTGCCCCGGCCGTGCAGGCTCCCGAGGAGGGAACGGCGCAGCAGAACAGTTCTGCTGAAGTCGGAGACGGCACGCTTGCCGCGTCCCGGGACCGGCAGGACGGACAAAGTGACCGGCGGGAGGCTGTGCAGGTGACAGACCGCACCGGTACCTGGCAGGCGCCGTTGTTCCCTCAGACAGAGCAGATGCCGGTGAAGGTGGGCGAGAGCGTCATGGTAGATACCGCCGCGCCCCCGGCCCAACTGGAGCAGTCCCTGGGAAAAGCGCTGGAACGCGGACTGGAAAACGGGGAGCAGCACCTGGAGATCCGGCTCTCGCCGGAGCACCTGGGCACGGTGACAGCGGCATTTGACCGCACCCCGGAAGGCGCGCTCCATGTGGTTTTGCGGGCGGAGAATCCTGAGGCAGCCAAGCTGCTGGAAGATCACGCCGGTGCCCTGGGACTGCTGCTTCAGGACGGGAATCACGGACAGGTCCGCGTGGAGGTCCCACAGCCCCGGCAGGACCAGCAGTCCTGGCAGCAGCAAAATCAGGAGGGCGGACGCCAGCAGCAACAGCAACAGCAGCGGCACGCGCCCCAACAGGACGCCGAGGCGTTCCTCCACCAGCTGCGGCTGGGCCTTGTGGATGCAGGGACGGAGGAGATCATGTAAGGAAGTGAACGAAAACCATGAGCAGTGAGTTTATGCCTCTTTCGCTGGACACGCGCTACGCATCCGGAACCTACGCATCCGACAGCAGTGGCGTGTCGAAGGAAGAGCTGGAGAGTATGGGCTATACCGTCAGCGATCCCAGTGAGGATCTGGGACTGAGCTTTACAGACTTCCTGCAGCTGATGGTGGCGCAGATGCAGAACCAGACCATCGACAGCGCTGCCGACCCCTCGGATATGGTGAACCAGCTGGTGCAGATGTCCGTGGTGCAGATGATGAATACTGTAAAGACTGGCCTGGACAACCTGACGGCTGCCAGCACGATGACCTATGCTGCCTCCCTGGTAGGCAAAACGGTCACTGTGGGAACGTATGACGATGAGGGAAATGTACAGGAGATCGTGGGCACGGTCACTGGTACCGGGACCTATCAGAATACGCCGGTGATCTTCGTCAATGACCAGATGTATCCCCTCAACAGCATCATGGCGGTGGGGACGCTGCCGCAGGTCCCCGATACGGGAGACGGAGACGGTACACAGACCGGCGGAGATACGCAGCCTGGCGAGGGAGATTCCCAGGCCGGAGCAGAGGCCGCCCAGGCTCTGTGAAAAACCAAAAGGAGGGATTCCGATGGTCGGATCGGTCCATTCACCGGTTCCGGGCTCCACGGTGCCGGGCGGCACCGGACGCAGCGCGGCCGCGGCGGATGGCAGCTTTGGCGCGGTGTTCCAAAAGGAGCTGGAGCAGGCACGGGCAAAGACGGTGGAATTTTCCAAGCATGCATTGAGCCGGGCGGAGGAGCGGGGGATCACACTGACGCCCACACTGCTGGACCGGCTGAACGATTCCGTGGAACGGGCGGAGGCCAAGGGGGCCAAGAACATCCTGGCCCTGGACCAGAGCCTGGCGTTTATCGTCAACATCCCCCATGGACGGGTCATCACCGCTTTGTCGGAAGACGAGATGAAAGAGAGTATTTTTACCAATATTGACGGCGCCGTGTTCCTGTGAGGCACAGAGGGCAGGACCGGAAGGAGGCTCTGGGGACCGCCGGAATGACGGTTTCCCGGCGGCGTACGTTTTTGAAGACTAAGATAAGGAGCGAAATATACCATGTCTATGACAGGAGCAATGAGCGCGGCCATTTCCGGCATGAAGACACATATGCAGGCGCTCAACGTTGTGGGCAACAATATTGCCAACGTCAATACATACGGCTATAAAGCCCAGCGGGTCACGTTCAAGGAGAGTATCTACAATACCCTCAGCGCCGGTTCCGGTGCCACGACCACCACCGGCGGCACCAACCCCCAGCAGATCGGCTATGGCTGCAGTGTGGGCACCATCGACCTGGATATGTCCACCGGCGATCTGAGTCCCACGGGTCTGTCCACGGACTGCGCTATCAAGGGTGACGGTTTCTTCCTGGTGGGTGCCAAGGGCACGGACATCGACAATATGGACAGCGTCAAGGGGCTGTCGCTGACCCGGGTGGGCAACTTTGAGTTCCGGGACGGATACCTGGTGGACAAGACCAGCGGCAGTGTGGTCTACGGCTTTTTGACCAGCGCCCTGACCGACCCCACTGCGGGCGGCGATGCAGGAACTACCGTGGGCAACACCAGCACGGCACTGGTGCCCATCCGGCTGCCCATGAAGTCCACTGCCGCCGATACGCTGGGTGACGCCGTGTACGTGGGCGTGGACAATGACACCGGCAAAAACGTGGACCCCACCACGGATGTGGACGGCTACATCGACTACGAAAACCTCAGCATCGACGCCAACGGCAAGATCACCTGCACCAACAAGGATACCGGTGACCCGGTGGTAGTGGGATACCTGGCTCTGGCCAATGTGGATAATCCCAACGGACTTCTCCACACCGACGGTCCTTACTACACCGCCGGCGATGCCGCCGGAGACATCACCCTCAGCGCGCCCAACAGTGCTGTCACCGGCTATTTGAACAACAGCAAGATCCAGGATGGAAACAACAACACCGATCCGGACACCATGCTCTCTGCCAAAAGCAGCACCGGCATCATGACCTCCTATCTGGAGGGGTCCGGCACGGATCTTGCAACGGAGTTTTCCAATATGATCGTCTATCAGCGAGGCTATCAGGCTAATACCCGAATCATCTCCGTCACCGACTCCATGCTGGAAGAACTGGTCAATATCAAGCGCTGATAAAATGCGGACTTCCTCGCCCGGGACCCCCGGGCGGGGCGTGTGAGAGGAGGATGCCTCATGATCGTACTGAAAAAGATGAACAACGAACGGTTTTTGATCAATCATAACCAGATCGAGTGCATCGAGCTGATCCCGGAGTGCAAGATCGTGATGATGAACCACGACTACTACATCGTGCGGGACACTGTGGAGGAGATCATCCAGAAAATCGCGGATTATAACGCCAAGGTGCAGGACATCCACCGGGAGATTTCCGTCATTGACCGGCGCTGATTCGATCCGCCCTGCGGGAAAAAGATAGAAGGGATCATCGTATGAACGTAGTGTATTTAATCGGAATTGCCCTGGCGCTGGTATTTACCGTGTTCGGCATCATCGTCAACATCGGCATCAACCCTGGGCAAAGTCCCATGTTTACCTTCAGCTTCACGCCGGACAGCCTCTGGCATTTCTTTGATCTGTCCAGCATCCTGATTGTCGTGGGCGGAACCTTGGCGGTCGTGATCGCGTGTTATCCCAAGCTGGCCAAGTCCTTTCCCAAGCATATCAAGATCATGCTCCATGCCCAGGCATTTGATCCTGCCGTGTATGTGGATCAGCTGGTGGAGCTGGCGCAGATCGCCCGGAAAAACGGCTTGCTGGCACTGGAGGAGAAGGCAAACGAGCAGTCCGATCCCTTCTTCAAGCAGGCGATCATGCTGATCGTGGACGCCAACGACCCGGACCGGGTGCGCAGCATTCTGGAAAACGACATCGAGCAGACCTCCGCCCGCCACCAGGAAGTGGTGGCCATGTACGAGCGGGGTTCCAATGCCGCCCCGGCTTTCGGTATGATCGGAACCTTGATCGGCCTGATCAATATGCTGAAAACACTGGACGGCGCCGATATGGATTCCCTGGGACCCAACATGTCCGTGGCATTGATCACCACCTTTTACGGCTCCTTCCTGGCGCATGTCATCTTCAACCCCATTGCAGCCAACCTGACGGCCCGGGACGAAGAAGAGGTACTGTGCCGTCAGATCATCGTAGAGGGCATCATGGCCATTCAGTCCGGTGAGAATCCGAAGTTCCTGCGGGAGCGGTTGATGACCTTCATGAACCAAAAGGACAGAGAGGACGGTGCGCAGAGCGACAATAGCGGCGGCCGCCGGAAAAAGCGCGGCAAGTAAAAAATTGGCCCTGCAGAGGGGGAGGTGTGAAGATGAAGAAAAAACATGGCGGAGGCGGCGGTGCCAACTGGATGGATACCTACGGCGATATGGTAACGCTGCTGCTGTGCTTTTTTGTCATGCTATACTCCATGTCCTCCGTGGATCAGCAAAAGTGGATGGCTCTGGTAGAGTCGTTCAATCCGGATGCCGAGGCCCAGCAAAATCCCGGCGGTGCCGCGGGTGCCGGTCAGCTGACTCAGGAGCAGGTGAACGCCGACATCCAGGCGCTCTACCAGGCCATGGAGCAATACATCCAGCAGGAAAACCTCACCAGCCAGATCAGTATTACCGCCGGCAGCGGCTATGTGTTCGTCTCCTTTGACGATACCGTGTTTTTCGACGGCGACAGCTATGTGCTGCTGGATGAGGGAAAGAGAATTTTGGATCAGGTGGCGCAGTCCATTGCTGGCGTCAGCGAGTCCATAGACGAGATCCGGGTGCTGGGCCATACGGCCCAGGCCAGTGCCGAAAAACCCAACCGACCCGAGGTGGACCGATTCCTGGCCACCAACCGCGCGGCGGTGGTAACGGTCTATCTTCAGGAAAAGAACATCATTGATCCGGCGCGGCTTGTGAGCGTTGGGTACGGGCAGTGGCGCCCGGTGGCGGACAACGCCACCGCCGACGGCCGGGCCCAGAACCGGCGGGTGGAGCTGCTAGTGACGGGACTGGATCTTCAAAGCGGGATCGGAGATGACATCACTCAGTATTACACAATGCGGTCCGGAGAGGACAGCGGGCTGGGCGAGGGCGTCAGCTGGGTCGCCGGCCAGGAGGGCCAGGAGAGCACCCGGACCGGCTCCGGCCAGGAGGAGTAGGCAATGGCGGAAGTATTGTCCCAAAGCCAGATCGACGCGCTGCTGAGCGCTGCCCGCAGCGGTGAGATGAAGCTTGGCCAGGAAGAACAAAGTACAGAGAAAAAATACCGAAAATACGACTTTTACAGTCCGCGGAAGTTTACGAAAGACCGGCTGAAGATGATTTGCGGTGTGTTTGAGAACTACACCCGCATCGTCAACTCCCGGATCAACGGACTGCTGCATACCACCTGCGAGATCTCGGTGGAGTCCGTGGAGGAGCAGCGATACTACGAATTTTCCAACGCCCTGTCCGACGGCGACGTGCTGACGCTGGCGGATGTGGAAATGGACGGGCAAACCCAGAGCGAAGAGTCACCTGTGCTGCTGCACTTCAGCACCGCTCTGATGCTCAACATGATGGACCGCCTCATGGGCGGAGACGGCGACGGAAGCGACGCCGTCCCCTCCGGCTACACCTTCACCACGGTGGAGCTGAAGCTCTACGAAAATATCGTCAAGGACTTTATCAGCGTGATGGGGAGCAGCTGGGAAAATTACATTGATTTGAATTTCGTTTATCGCCGGGTGGAGTCAAACCCCACGCTGGTGCAGCTGATCGGGCTGGATGAGACGGTGGTGATCATCGGCATCAACCTGCGATTCCCCAATGGCTCCGGGCGTATGAACATTTGCCTGCCCGGTACCATGCTGACAACGATTTTTGCAAAGATCGCCGCCATGAACCAGGTGGGGCGCGGATCGGGCGAGAACAACACCGAGGAGATCATGGGGATCCTTCGGGACTCCGATTTGGAGATCACGGCGGAACTGGGCCGCACCGATGTCACCCTGCGGGATATCTATCAGTTGAATGTGGGGGATGTGATCGACCTGGGACACTCCACCCAGGAGCCCATCTATCTTTATATCGGCGATCAGCCCTGGTTCAGCGGCAAGCTGGGGACCCAGGGCGGAAATATGGCAGTTAAGATCGCGGAGACCTGTCACATCCAGAAAAGAGAGGAGAAATAAGGAGCATGAGTCAAACAGTCTTTAATTCGATGGAGCTTGACGCCATCGGCGAGCTCATGAATATCAGCCTGGGTTCCTCGGCTACCGCCGTCTCCAATATGCTCGATCACCGGGTGGATATCACCACACCCAAGGTGCAGGTGGTTTCTGTGGAGGACTTTAGCATCGGGGAGCTGGAGCCCGCCATCGGCATCGAGATCAAGTACGTCTCCGGACTGGAGGGCAGCAACATCATGCTGCTCAAGCGCAGCGACGTAAAGACCATCGTGGACATTCTGATGGGCAGCGAGACGCCGGACGACGAGTTCGAGCTCAACGATCTGACCATCAGTGCCGTATGCGAGGTCATGAATCAGATGATGGGCGCGGCATCCACCGCCCTGTCGGATTTTTTGGGCTACCCCGTCAATATCTCCACCCCCCAGTCCTTTGCCCTGGACGATATCGAGCAGTTCAAAAAGGAGCATTTCCCTGCGGAGTCCGGGAACCTGGTAGTCGTCCGGTTCATGCTGGGCATCGAGAATATCCTCAAAAGCGAATTTGTCAATGTGATGTCCGTGGACCTGGCAAGGGAGCTGCTGGCGGGATTTGAGATGAATTTCGGTGACCCCAAGGAGGGCAGCGCCGGAGCGGCGGCAGCCCCGTCCAAGAGTGCTCCTGCAGAGCCTCCGGCTCCGGAGCAGACCCGGGCGCCTCAGCCTGCCCCTGTTCTGCCCCAACAGGAGGCGGCCCAGAGTTCCCAGAGCAGTGGGACGGTGCTCAGCCAGGAAGAGATTGAGCGGCTCTTGGCTGCAAACGGCACTTCCGGTGCCGGCCAGCCTGCGGCGCAGCCCGCGACACCGCCCGCCCCCGTGCAGGCGCAGGCCGCACCTGTGCAGCCTGCCTATGTGCCGGCACAGCCCGCCTATGCGCCGGACCCCAAGGTGATCAGCACCAAGCCGGTGCAGCTTTCGCCCCTGGATGCGGAGGAGCGACTGGGCAAGGAGCAGGCGGACAACCTGGAGATGATCATGTCCGTCCCTCTGGAGATCTCTGTGGAGATCGGACGTACCCGCCGGAAGGTGGAGGACATCCTGGCACTGTCCAAAGGATCGCTGGTGGTGCTGGACAAGCTGGCGGGAGACCAGGTGGACCTGTTTGTCAACGGGCTTTGCGTGGCCCGGGGCGACGTGGTGGTGATCGACGACAACTTCGGCGTTCGGATCACCGAGGTGCTCAAGCGCACGGAACTTTTCAATAAGAACTGACCCTGGGCAGGAGCCCGTTAATACAAAAATGTAAAGGATGAAAAAGCATGGCTAAGATTCTGGTTGTGGACGATGCGGCCTTCATGAGAAAGGTGATCCGGGATACGCTGACCAAGAGCGGCTATACGGATATTTACGAGGCAGTGGACGGCAATGACGCGGTGGAAAAGTACTTTGAGATCAAGCCCGACCTGGTGCTGATGGACATCACCATGCCCAACATGGACGGTCTGGAGGCCCTCAAGGCCATCCGTGCCAAGGACAGCAACGCCAATGTGGTGATGTGCTCCGCCATGGGCCAGGAGTCCATGGTGATGGAGGCCGTGCAGGCGGGCATCAAGGATTTCATCGTCAAGCCCTTCAAGCCGGACCGGCTGCTCAAAACCGTCAGCTCCATCGTGGGCAACCCGTGAGGATACGGACGTGAAAGCGTTGGAGGCGATCGGCCAGGTGCTCTGGGCACTGCTTCTGACCTGCGGCGTGCTGGTGCTGGCCTATTGGTCTACCCGCCATATAGCAGGCCATATGACACTCAGACGAAAAATGGGTGGGCGCATGGAGGTGCTGGATCAACTGCCCCTGGGGCGGGATCAGCGCCTGGTGCTGGCCCGGGTGGGCCAGACGGTTTACCTGCTGGGAGTGACATCCGGCAGCATCTCCTGTCTGCGGGTGCTGACCAAAGAGGAGGCCGGGGACTGGCTTGCGCCCGGTCCGGAGCAGGGGACCGGCGGAAACGGCGGAGAGGCGCTCCGGTTCGGAGAGGCGCTGCGCCGGGTACTGGAGCAGCGCAGACCGTAAGGAGGCAGGAAGTTGAGTAATAGCTTGATCAATGTAAACGGGGACAATGTGCAGACGCTGCAGATCCTCCTGATTACCACGCTGGTGATGCTGCTGCCCTCTATCATTGTGATGATGACCTCTTTTACCCGGTACATCATCTCCTTTTCCTTTTTGCGCTCCGCCATGGGACTGCAGCAAAACCCGCCCAACATGGTGCTGGTGGGCATGGCGCTGTTTCTCACGCTCTTTACCATGTCTCCGGTCATCAGCGAGATCCAGACCACGGCCTATGAGCCTTATGTGAATGAGCAGATCACCCAGGAGGAGTTTGTGGACCGGGCAGAGGTGCCGCTGAAGGAGTTCATGCTCCGCAACACGGAGCAAAGCTCCCTGAAGCTCTTCTGCGATCTGGCCGGACGGAGTGTTCCGGAGGACCAGGAGGGGGCGATGGCGCTGCCGCTGCGGATCGTGGTGCCCTCCTTTATGACTACGGAGCTCAAGCGGGCCTTTGAGATCGGTTTTTATCTTTACATCCCCTTTTTGCTCATCGACGTGGTGGTGGCCTCTGCATTGATGTCCATGGGCATGATCATGCTGCCGCCGTCCATGATCTCCATGCCGTTCAAGCTTTTGCTGTTCATCAGTCTGGACGGCTGGAACCTGCTGTTTTCCACGTTGGTGCAGGGATTCCAATAATGCGGGAGGATAGGCATGGAAACGGTGGATATTCTGCGGGAGGGCGTCGTGGTGGCACTGAAGCTGGGTGCGCCCATGCTGATTTTGAGCATGATGGTGGGTATCCTGGTAGCTATCTTCCAGGCAGTGACTCAGATCCACGAACAGTCCCTCTCCTTTGTTTTAAAGCTGCTGGTGGTGATCCTGGTGCTGCTGGCGGGCGGCGGCTGGATGCTGGAGACCCTTCAGGATTTCACCCGGTATCTGTTTACGCTGATGTGAGGAGCCTGCGGCATGGATTGGAACGCCCTGTATCTTTTTGAGCTGATTATCATGCGGGTGAGCGGCTTTGTGTTCACAAACCCGCTCTTTGGCAGAAACAATCTGACAAGCCTGGTAAAGGCGGGGGTTGCACTGGTGCTCTCCGTCTTTGCCTGGACCACGGAGGATGCCTCGGTGACGGTACCTGCCACGGTGGTGGAGTTGGTGGTGCGCCTTTTGCTGGAGCTGTGCGTGGGAATGATATTGGCCTTTGTGATGCAGCTTTTTTTCTCCGTGGTGCAGCTGGGCGGCGAGGTGATCGACGCACAGATGGGGTTGAACATGGCCCAGGTGTATGACTCCAGCAGCCAGGTGAACATGACGGTGACGACTTCGCTGCTCAATGTGCTGTTGGTACTGATATTTTTTGCGGAAAACGGGCATTACACGCTGCTGCGGATCTTTCTCACCTCCGGGAGCGTGGTCCCCTACGGGACCGTGTCCTTGGGATCGGCGGTGGTTTCGGGGATAGTGGAGGTGTTTGCCTCCTGCATGGTGCTGGCGGTGAAGCTGGCGCTTCCCATCCTGGCGGCGGAGCTGCTGGGAGAGCTGGGCATGGGTATTTTGATGAAGGCGATCCCCCAGATCAACGCCTTTGTCATCAATATGGAATTGAAAATCATCATCGGACTGATGCTGCTGTTGGCGTTCCTCACGCCCATCAACGAATTTTTGCTGGACGTGGAGAAGAACATGCTGGACACCCTGGGCGGGATGCTGCAGGTGATTGCAGGTGCCGGATAAGCGGCGCAGGTACCGCAGGAGGTGACGAGCGGTGGCGGACAGCCAGAAAACCGAAAAGGCGACTCCAAAAAAGCGGCGGGACGAGCGCAAGAAGGGCAATGTCTTTATGAGCAACGACGCGGTCTCCGTGGCGGTGCTCATCGTGGGAGTCGCGGTGCTGGCACTGAGCGCGCCGAAGGCGGGCGAGGAGATCGGCCGCTTTTTCCGCATGTGCATCTCCATGGCCGGATCTGAAAAGGGCAGGGAGCTCTCCGAAACCGGTCAGCTGACGGGGCAGTTTCTCAAGGCGCTGGCCTGGTCGGCCGGACCGCTGCTGGGCGCTTCCACGGTGGCTGGCATCGCGGCCACATTTTTGCAGACCAGAATGCTGGTGGCCGGCGAGGCACTGCGGCCCAAGTTCAGCCGGATCGATCCCATTCAGGGCTTCCGGCGCCTGTTTTCCATGCGGAGCCTGATAGAGGCGCTCAAGGGCGTTTTGAAGATCCTGGCGCTGCTGTACCTGATTTACAGCTTCCTCAAAGGTGTGGTGAACACTTTCCCCAAGCTGATGTTCACGGATGTGTTCACCGGCGGCGTGTATCTGATGGATCTGGCGGTCCAGATGGCCATCCGGATCGTTGTGGCCTATGCCGTGCTGGCTGCGGCGGATTTCCTCTACCAGTGGTGGGACTACGAGCGGCAGCTGCGGATGAGCAAGCAGGAGATCAAAGAGGAATTCAAGCAGACCGAGGGCGACCCCCAGGTCAAGGGACGGATCAAAGAGCTCCAGCGGAAAATGGCCCAGTCCCGTATGATGCAGAGTGTACCCGAGGCGGACGTGGTCATCCGAAATCCCACCCACTTCGCTGTGGCTCTGCGCTATAAACCGGAAAAGGATGCCGCGCCCGTAATACTGGCCAAGGGGCAGGACGCCCTGGCGCTGCGGATCGTCCAGGTGGCGGAGGAGGCCAAGGTGGCGGTGGTGGAGAATGTGCCGCTGGCCCGGGCGCTCTATGCCTCCGGAGAGGTGGGACGAGAGATCCCGCCGGAGCTGTATAACGCCGTGGCGGAGGTACTGGTGTACCTGTACCGCCTCAATAACAAGACGTAACAAAAAACGGATTGCTGAGGGAATATGAAACGAATTTTGAACAATGGCATATCGCTGATGGTGGTGGTCATCGTCCTGTTTCTGGTCATCCCGCTGCCTGCTCCGGTGCTGGATGTGCTGATCATCCTGAATATCGCGCTGTCTATCATGATCCTGATGATCACCATGAGCATCTCCGAGCCGCTGGAGTTTTCCATTTTTCCATCGCTGCTGCTGGTGACCACATTGTTCCGGCTGGGACTCAACGTCTCCTCCACCCGCCTGATCCTCCGGGACGGCGGCGAGGCCGGTGTCGTCATCAAGGCGTTCGGCAACCTCATCACCCAGGGGAATATCGTCATTGGCGTGCTGATCTTTCTCATCATCGTGCTGGTGCAGTTCATTGTCATCACCAAGGGCGCTGAGCGGGTGAGCGAAGTAGCTGCCCGCTTTACCCTGGACGCCATGCCCGGCAAGCAGATGGCCATTGATGCAGACCTGAGCTCCGGCCTGATTGACGAAAAAGAAGCCCGGATGCGCCGGTACAAAATCCAGAAGGAAGCGGACTTCTACGGCGCCATGGACGGCGCCACCAAGATCGTCAAGGGCGACGCCATCATGTCGCTGATCATCACAGCCATCAACTTTGTGGCAGGCCTCATCATCGGTGTGGTCCAGGGCGGAAGCGATATTGCCTCCGTGCTCAATGTCTACTCCATCGCCACCATCGGTGATGGCCTGGTGTCCCAGCTGCCGGCGCTGATGATCTCCACCGCCACAGGCATGATCGTTACCCGGTCCGTGTCCGACGGCAGCCTCAATACCGATGTCATCAGCCAGTTCAAGGCGCAGCCCCGGGCTATTCTGGCCACTGGTGTCATCTTACTGCTGCTGGGGATCTTTCCCGGCACCCCCACGCTGCCGCTGCTGCTGGTGGGCGGCGTGCTCAGTGCCGCCGGCGTGGTGGGCAGCCGGAAAATGGAGGAGGCCAAGGCCGCTGAGAGCACCCAGCTGGCCGCCGAGAATGCCCAGACTGCATCTGCGGCGGAGGCCGCAGGCGGAGAGGCGGAGTATTTCAAGGATATCAGCAATGTGTACTCCCTTTTGCCGGTAGAGCCCATCGAGATGGAGTTCGGGTACAGCCTGATCCCCCTGGTGGACGAAAACAGCGGCGGTAAGCTCATCAGCCGCATCGTCATTTTCCGGCGGCAGTATGCCCAGGACATGGGCTTTGTCATCCCGTCCATCCGCCTGCACGACGGCGCGGCGCTGGGCACCAACCAGTATGTGATCCGCATCCGGGGTGAGGAAGTGGCCCGGGGCGAGGTGCTGGTGGATTACTATCTGGCTTTGGAGCCTCCTAACCCCAGCGGAGAGATCGACGGCATCGAGACCATTGAGCCCGCCTACGGCATCCCCTCCAAGTGGATCCTGCCGGAGAACAAAGAGATGGCGGAGATCTACGGCTACACGGTCATCACGCCGCTGACGGTCATGCTTACCCACCTGACGGAGGTCATCAAAAAACACGCCCACGAGCTTCTGGGCCGGGCGGAGACCATGCAGCTGGTGGAGAACCTGAAAAAGACGGAGCCGGAGCTGGTGGCAGACGCCGTTCCGCCGGTCATCTCTTACAGTGGGCTGGAAAAGATCCTGCGCGGGCTGCTCAAGGAGGGGGTCCCTATCCGGGACCTAGGGCTCATTTTGGAGGCTATCGTGGACGCAGGTCCCAACCGGGACCCGGATATTGTCACCGAGCAGGTGCGCGGCCGCCTGAGCCGCACCATCACCCGGCGCTTCTGCGAAAACGGGCAGATGCGGGTGGTGACGCTGGACGCCGAGGTGGAAAAGAAGATCCTCAGCGCCCTGACGAAAAACGATCAGGGCGTCTACCTGGCCCTCAGCCCGGACGTCATGCAGCAGATTATGGCCCAGCTGGGCGAGCTGCGTAAGAAGTTCCAGGAGCTTTCCCAGACGCCCATCGTGCTCACCAGTCAGGTGATCCGGGTGTACCTCAGCCGGATGATCGCCCAGTTTTACCCGGACATCTATGTGCTCTCCTTCAGTGAGATCACCAGCAATGTGCAGATTCAGGCCATTGGCAATATCACCCTGCAGCCTCAGAAGGCGCAGTCCTAAAGAAAGGGGGACAAAGGAGAATGGAACAGACTGCGGCCATACGGGAGCTTCCCCAGAATATCCAGCCCTCTTTGTCCCGGGAGGAGGCGGAAAAGCTGGACAACCAGTCTTTGCTGCTCCTCTATAAAAAGACCGGCGACCAGGAATTCAAATGGATGCTGGTCCTGCGCTTTACCGACCTGGTGCGGAGAACGGCGGCCCAGGCGGTCGGAATTTACTCCAGCTTTGCCCAGCTGGACGACATCGTTCAGGAGGGGCTCATCGTTCTGCTGAACGCGGTGGATAAGTTTGATCCCTCCCAGAACGTCAAATTCGAGACATATGTCTCCAAGCGTCTGCGGGGCATGATCCTGGATCTTGCCCGCAAGCAGGACTGGCTTCCCCGCCAGGTGCGCCAGAAGGCCACCAGACTCAGCAGGGCGGTGGACGAGCTGGCCGTCAAGCTGGGGCGCGACCCGGAGAGCAGTGAGGTGGCGGAGTACCTGGGACTGACCCGGGAGCAGTACGACGCACTGGTGTCCGAGACTGCCGTGACGGGCCTAGTGTCGTTTGAAGCGGTGCTGGACGCCTGCGGCAGTGCTGCGGAGAAGTCCCTGGCCCAAGCGGATGAGACGGATTCCCCCCAGGAGGAATTTGAAAACCGGGAAATGCAAAGCGTCCTGGCCCAGCAGATTTCTTCTCTGCGTGAAAATGAGCAGATCGTACTTTCCCTCTACTATGAAAAAGAGCTGAACATGAAAGAGATCGCCCAGGTGATGGGCGTGAGTGCCGCCCGGGTCTCCCAGATCCACAGCCGGGCGTTGCAGCGCCTGCGTGCGGGGATGAAGCAGTATCTGGAGGGCTGAGGGCCCAGTGAAAAGGAGCGTCATGACATGACAAAGGGGTTTTATAATCTGACATCCGGCATCTTGTCCCAGACCCGGCGCCTGGATGTGATCGGCAACAATATGACCAATCTATCCACGGCCGGATACAAGGCGGAGACCTATACGGACAAGACCTTTGGGGAGGTCCTCATCAGCCGGATCGGAAACAAGGACAAAAGCGGCGCCCAGGTGATCGGAAGCGAGAGCTACATCCTGGCGCCGGACAAGCTCTATGTGGACTACACCCAGGGAAGCTTTACGGAAACGGGGATGCTGCTGGACTTTGCCATCCAGGGGGACGGGTTCTTTGCCATCCAGACAGAGGGCGGCGTAGAGTACACCCGGGACGGCAACTTCTCCCTTAACGACCAGGGGCAGCTGTGCCTGACCGGACACGGGCTGGTGCTGGGGCAGGACGGTGTACCCATCACCCTTTCCTCCGACCGCATCCGTTCCGACACCAGCGGCAGGCTCTACGATCAGGACTCAGGCAGCTATCTGGGGCAGATCGGCGTTTATACCTTCGCGGATAACGGCCAGCTTGCCAAGGGAGAGAGCGGACTGTTCCAGGCGGGCGGCCAGCAGGCCCAGGCGGCCCAGACGCCCACTGTGCTCTGGAAGTACACGGAGGACTCCAACGTGGACATGCTGCGGGAGATGACGCAGATGCTCACAGCCCAGCGGACGCTGCAGGGCGGTGCCCAAGTGCTCAAACTCTATGATTCCCTGCTGACCAAGGCCACCACTGAGGTGGGCAGTCTGTAAGAAAGGATGACGAACAACCATGATTCAGGGCTTTTACAGTGCCGCTGTGGGCGCACAGCAGCAGATGCGGAGCATGGATGTCCATGCCAACAATATTGCCAATATCAATACGTACGGCTATAAGGCCCAGGCCCCTGCGTTCCAGGCGCTGATGTACGGGATGCTGGACGGTGCCGATGGCAGTCAGCTGCCCAAGGGCAGCGGCAGCCGTCTGGCCCTGACCGGCAGCGACTTCTCCGCCGGCCCCTTGGAGCAGACCGGCCGCCAGCTGGACTACGCCATTGTGGGAGACGGCTTTTTTGCGCTCTATGATCCCGCCAGCGGAGAGGTGTCCTTCACCCGGGACGGGTCCTTTACCCTCTCGCCCCTCCAGGTGGAGCAGCAGTCTGATGACGGGGAAGAGCCAATCGTGGAGACCCAATACTACCTCTCCGACGGGGATGGCCGTCAGGTGCTGGGGCAGGATGGATATCCCATCGCCGTCACAGACCCGGCGGCAGACCTGCCGGTGGGCGTGTTCAATATCCAGTATCAGGACGGACTGGAGCGGGCCGGCAGCGAACGGTTCTTGATGAACGACAAGAACGGCGCGGTCTGGACCAGCGGCGCCAAGCTCCAGCGGGGCTATCTGGAAAGCTCCAACGCAGACCTTGCCACGGAGCTGACCGGCGTCATCGAAGCCCAGAGATCGTACAGCTATGCCCTGAAAATGGTCACCACAGCCGACGAGGTGGAGACGACGGTCAACGGTCTGGCCAACGTATAACGGAGGGCAGCTATGAAGACGTATGAGGAATTGGACGGCCTGGAGCTGGACACCATCCGGGAGATCGGCAGCATCGGTACAGGCAACGCGGCCACGGCGCTTTCCAGCATGCTGGAAAGCGAGGTGCGCATCAGCGTGCCGGAGGTGCGGATCATGGGCTATAATGAGGCCATCGACTGGATCGGAGGGCCGGAGGTCATCACGGCCGGCGTGCTGGTGCAGCTGTCCGGAGAGATCAACGGCATCATGCTCTCGGTCCAGCAGATGGACTTTGTGAATCTGGTGCTGGAGCGAATGGCGGGCCGGCGGGTCGCCGGATACGAGGAACTGACAGAGCTGGACCGCTCGGCACTGGTGGAGGTGGGGAACATCATGATCTCCACGTTCATCAATGCCCTGTCGGGCCTGGCTGATATCACCACCCGGCTAACGGTGCCTGCGTTTGCAGTGGATATGCAGGGCGCCATTTTGACGGTGCCTATGGCGGAGTTCGGCGGCCAGTCGGATTACATCATGACCATCGGCGCGGACTTCCTCTGCGACGGACAGAAGGTGCCCTGCCGGCTGCTGCTCTCCCCGGATATCCGCTCGCTGAATTTCCTGTTGAAGAAGCTGGGTGTTTTGGATGGATAAAAAATTGGTGGTCGGCATTGCGGACATGAAGATGGCCAGGGGAGAGGGAATGCTTATTACCTATGCGCTGGGCTCATGTCTGGGCATTTGCCTGTATGATCCGCTGATTCGGCTGGCGGCGCTGGTGCATGTGATGCTGCCGCTGAACATGGAGACCAACCGGAAATCCCCGCTGAAGTACGCGGACACCGGCATCCGGGAGACCTTGCGGCAGATGGAGGAGCAGGGGGCCATGCGGGGGCGGATCGTGGTCAAGATGGCCGGCGGCGCCAAAATGTTCGATGTGCCGGGCGGCGGAAGCCTGGGCAACATCGGCCAGCGCAATATCGAAAGTGCGCATATGATCCTGCGCAAGGAGGGCGTCCGCCTGCTGCGGGAGGATGTGGGCGGCAGCACTGCCCGCACGCTGCTCTTTGACACGGAATCCGGGCAGGCATGCGTCCGCAGCTATGGAAAGCCCGAATTGATTTTTTGACGCTTCCCCGGAGACAACACAATAGAAAGTTGGGATGAGCTATGGGAAATGAAAAGAAAGACGGCATTTTGCTGGAGACCGGCACGAACGAGATCGAGATCATGGAGTTTACCATTAATGATAACCTCTATGGCATCAATGTGGCGAAGGTACGAGAGATCATGCTCTCCGATACGGTGAAGCCCATGCCCCATGTGCATCCTGCGGTGGAGGGAATCTTCAAGCCGCGGGATATTGTCATCACCGTAGTGGATCTTCCCAAGTATCTGACAGGCCGGGAATGCACCAAGGGCCCTAAGGACCTGTTCATCGTCACGAATTTCAACAAGATGTTTGTGGCCTTTCGGGTGCATACCGTGGTAGGGATCAGCCGCATCTCCTGGAAGGACATCCACAAGCCGGACAACACCATTTCCGGCGGCACCGACGGCGTGACCACCGGCATTGCCCAGTGCGACGGGAATCTGGTCAGCATCCTGGACTTCGAGAAGATCGTGGCGGAGATCGCGCCCCAGACCAGCATCCAGCTTAGCGAGGTGGACGCTCTGGGCAAGCGGGAGCGCAGCACCAGCCCCATCTGGGTGGCGGAGGACTCCATCCTGCTCACCAAAATGATTCAGACAGCGCTGACCCGGGCGGGATATGAGAATGTGACCATGTTCCCCAATGGCAGTGAGCTCTGGGAGGCCCTGCACCAGCTGAAAGACTGTGAAGATCTTACGAGCCGTGTGGCGCTCATCATCACGGATCTGGAAATGCCGCAGATGGATGGTCACCGCCTTACCAAGCTCATCAAGACCGATCCCAAGTTCCGCTCCATCCCGGTGGTGATCTTCTCGTCCCTCATTACGGAGGAAATGCGCCGCAAGGGCAAACAAGTGGGAGCCGACGAGCAGCTGAGCAAGCCGGAGATCGGGCACCTGATCGAAATTTTGGATGAGCTCTTGAAAAAGAGCAGGGACAGTCAGCAGGGAGGTACGAACCAGTGAGCAGCAAGTACATCGTGCGCCAGCCCATCAAGGATCCATCCAACCGTATCATCGGATATGAGATCCAGTACCACGGGGAAAACCAGGCGTTCGGCGGCGAATCCGCTGAGCACGCCAACGACTTTGCGGCGGCGGATACCATTTATAATTTCCTTACCCTCAATACGGACAAGCTGCTGCGGGGCACGCTGAATTTCATGACCTTCACCACCACGCTCCTGATGAAAAAGACGCCCCGCCTGTTCAGCAAGGATGAGCTGGTGATCCAGATCGACGACAGCGTCATCATCCATCCGCTGGCCATGCACATGATCCATCAGTATGCCAAGGATGGCTACAAGATCGCGGTCAATGAGTTCCAGTTCGCGCCCCGTTATCTGGCTCTGCTGGACAGCATCGACTATATCAAGATTAACTTCGGCAATATGCCGGAGCTCACCCTCAAAAATATCATCGAGATCGCCCACAGCATGGACAAGCGGTGCGTGGCGGTGGGCATCGACACCGATGCATTGTACCAGCGGGCCATAAAGCTAAAGGTGGATGCCATGGAGGGCTCTTTTGTGGCGGAGAAGATGATGCAAAAGACCCATAACAGCGGCTATCTGCAAAGTAATTTTTTTCGCTTGATGGTAGCGGTACTGGCGGATGACCCGGACGTGGAGGAGATCGAGCGGATCATCTCCGTGGATGCCACGCTGACCTACGGGCTTTTGAAGATCGCCAACTCCCGCTATTTCTCCATGCGCCGGCGGGTGACTTCAGTGCGCCAGGCTATTATGACCGTGGGTCTCAAGGATCTCAAGCAGTGGGTGTATCTGCTCAGCGCCAGCAACGCGGAAAGTCAGATAGACGAGGGTGCGGAGGAATTTTTGCGGCTGTCGTTCATGCGGGCTATTTTTTGCAGCAGCCTGATGAACTATGCCAAAGACATGCCCATCTCCCGGCCTGAAGCATATCTGATGGGTATGCTTTCTACTCTTAATTCTCTCATTGATGCACCAATGGCGGAAATTCTGGAGCAGATTCCTGTCCGGGAGGAAATCAAAGAGGCACTGCTTCGCCGCGTAGGCCGATGCGGGATGCTCTATGATCTGGCGTTGCGCTATGAGCAGGCGGACTGGAGTGGAATCGAGCAACTGGCCGATGAATTGGAAATCCCAACAAATCTTCTTACCAGTCTGTATTTCAGCAGTATGGAAGAAGTGAACCATATTTGGATGGAATTGACGCAGCAGGCTGGCAACCAAGGCCTGATCGAGACATCCGGGCAGTAAAAATATGTTTCTGGGTGGTTGGAGAGAATAAGCGGCATTGAGTATGCCGTGGAAGGAGAGTCGCATTTGGAAGCGAATGAAAAAGACCGAGAAGCCATTCAAACACAGCTGGAAGTTCTACGTTTTTTGAGTGATAGTACCGATGATTATTTGTTTTCCTGGAATTTTCAGGAGGACCGCATTTATTTTCCCGGCCCCATCTGGAAGCGGTATGCCGTAATGGAGCAGGGAGAGACCATCTGCAGCGTGGATGACTGGTGCAAGGTGGTCTATGAAAAGGATTTGCCCATGCTGCAAAACGAGTTTGAGCGTCTGCGCAGAGGGGAAGTCAAAAAGCATAACATGGAGTATCGCCTGGTAGATCGGGAAGGGAACCGGGTCTGGATTAGCTGCCGGGGCCAGTGCCAGCTGGACAGGCAGGGAAACCCCATCCGTATGATTGGTCGTGTGTCGGATACAGTTTTGGCAGGGGAGGTCGATGCGCTTACTGGCTCGTTTACATCTGCCAGACTGCAAAAGGATATTAAAGTGGTGCTGGCGGAGGGAAATGCCTGCTTTTTAGTACTGCTGGGTGTTGACAATTTGAAGAACATCAATATCCGGCGCGGCCGAGATTTCGGTAACAAGCTGCTGCAAACAGTGGCAGATACGCTAGAAAAATGCGTGGATACGGGCCTGCGGATCTATCGAATCAATGGAGACTGTTTTGCAGTGAATTTTCCTGTTTTGGAACGGTCAGATGTAGAGGCGTTTTATGAGCGGGTACGGGGGCTATTGAAAGACTACTGCACTGTCTCTGCTGGCGCGGTGGCGTATCACAACCACCCCAGCGAGGACCCCAGTTCCCTGTATCAATATGCAGAGGAGGCGCTGGATAAGGCTAAGCGCACGGGAAAGGATACGCTGGCGTTCTTCTCTTCAAAGGACTATGGGGAGAAGCTCAGCACTATTGAGCTGCAGGAAGAGATCCGTCAGAGCGTTTTGAACGGCTTTGAAGGCTTCTATGTGTGTTATCAGCCGCAGATCCATTCCCGCAGTTATGACGTCTTCGGTGCTGAGGCGCTTTTGCGCTATACTTCGCCCAGCAGAGGCACAGTCAGTCCCCAGGAGTTTATCCCGGTACTGGAGCAAACGGGAATGATTTGTCAGGTGGGATTGTGGGTGCTGGAGACGGCGCTTCACCAGTGCTGTGTATGGCGCGAAGATATTCCCAAAATGCACATCAGTGTCAATATTTCCTATGCGCAACTGGCACAGAAAAATATCACGCAGACGGTGTTGGAAGCAGTTAAAGAAAGCGGCTTGCCTGGCGAGGCGCTGACTTTGGAGGTTACAGAGAGCATGCAGCTCCAAGACTATGCCCACTTCAACAAGATATTTTATCGTTGGAAAGAGGCGGGAATTGGAATCTCAGTGGATGATTTCGGCACCGGCTATTCTAGTCTTGGATATCTTAAAGGCATGGAGGTTGACGAGATCAAGATTGACCGGTGCTTTGTCAGCGGTATCCAGCACAGCGCGTATAATTACCGGCTTTTGAACAATATGATTGAGCTGGCGCATTCATCCCAGATTCGAGTGTGCTGCGAAGGCGTGGAGACTAGGGAAGAGTTGGCTACCCTGGAAAAACTTCACCCGGATATTTTGCAGGGCTTCTTGTTCCATAAGCCGTACAGCCCTGAGCAGTTTGAATCGTGCTTTATTCGAAAGGAAAGTCCTGCGTATATCTCCCGAAAGAGAATGCAAAAGAAGCTGCGGGGATTCCACTGGACACCGAACAGTTTCCTCGCAGATGTGGCTTCCACACCGGAGACGCTCAAGACCGTTTTGGATGCTATGGATGAGGTCATTTATGTCAGTGATCTGGAGACCCATGAGCTGTATTATCTAAACCCGGCTGGTCGGCGGCTGACAGGGGTCTATGATTATCAGGGACAAAAATGCTACAAGGTGCTCCAGGGGCTGGATGATCCTTGTTCGTTTTGCACAAATGACTGCCTGCGAAAAGATAGGTTTTACATTTGGGAGCGAGACAACAAGCTTCTTAACGGTCATTTCATCCTGAAAGACAAGCTGATTCCCTGGCGGAATAAAGTGGCACGTCTTGAAATCGCCATCGACGTGACAGAGCATGAGATGGTTAGCCAGCAGGTCCAGGAAAAGCTGGATTTTGCACAAAGTGTGCTTGCCTGCGCTCAGGTACTTGCCGAAGATAGGGATATGAAGCGCGCCACGCTCCATATGCTGCAGCTGGTGGGGGAGTTTTACCAAGCGGATCGCGCCTATATCTTTGAGCCGGACGAGAAAGATCAGAACTTCTGGAACAATACCTATGAGTGGAACCGGGAGGGCGTAGAGTCTGAACAGGAGAACCTGCAAAAGCTTCCCCGGTCAGTCCTGCAGCGCTGGCTGGACATTTTCAGTCATCAAAAGGCTGTTGTGATCTCAGATATGGAAGAATTGAAGGAGTCTGCGCCGGATGAGTGGGAGATTCTGCACCCGCAGGGGATCCGACGATTGCTGGCGGCGCCCATCTGGAAGAAGAAGACCGTGACATGCTTCCTTGGTGTGGACAATCCCCGCCATTGCATGGCAGATGACAGCCTCATCAGAATGCTGGTACTGTTTCTAAATAACCGCTTCCACCATAATGAGACGGAAGAGCGGCTGGGCGAGCTCTTGAATCTCCACTACCGTGATGTTTTGAAAAATACAGAACTGGGCCTATGGTCCGTACGTATGAATCCCAAACTTGGCCGGCGGGAGTTATTTGCAGACGAGACGATGCGGCGAGTTCTGGGGCTGAAAGAAGATCTGCCACCAGAAGAATGCTACCGATACTGGTACGAACGGATCAAGAAAAGTGAGTTCGAGTATGTTGATGGAGCCTTAAAGAAGATGATTGAGTCGAGGCGGGTAGTACAGTTGGAATATCCTTGGATGCATCCGACGCTGGGAGAGGTGATTGTGCGCTGTATCGGAGTGAGAGGCGAGGACACCGATGGCTTGATCTGTCTGGAAGGATATCACCGGATTGTTTCTGGAATGGAGCGTGCAGTCAGCCTGCCTGGCGAAGCCGCAGGAGACTCCTTCGAGTTTAATCGGAGCAAAAGCACCATCTATTTTCATACCCGGCGGATGCTGGTGGAAGGAAGTCAGTTGCGCCAGGAGAATTTCCCCCAGTGTTGGGTAGAGGAGGGCATCGTGCATCCCCACTTTGCCCAGCGATTTATAGAATTGTTTGAGGATGCGCCGCATCACTCCGACACGGACAGTGTGGAGATCTTGCTGCGAGGAAAAAGTGGAAATTACGAGTGGTTCAAGTTACGGATCTATCGAGTGAATGACAAGGAAGGGAACAGTGCTTCTGTAAAGGTCCTATTGGATGCTGCCGATCCCCAGCGGGTTTTGCAGCTGGAGAATATGCGGATCCGGGATTTTTACCGCGCCAGCTTGTCGGATGCCATTGCCTATGCGGAGGTGGATTTGGAGAGTAATCAGATCCGGGCAGCAGGGGGCCTGTGGACCGGATATGAAAAGGCGGTTCTTGCAAAAGGGGAAAATATCTTGGCTTTCATGATGGAGCGAGTAAAAGAGCAGGTGCGGCTGTATGATGAACTGCCTCCAGACAATGTGCCGGGAAGCAACTGGCGAGGCCTGCTTTCTGCACCACCGGATACACACCGGATGCGCTACCAACGTCTACTGGATGGCTGTTGGAACTGGGTGGAATTGGTGGCCCATACATTCCGGGAAGAATTTACCGAGAACAGATATGGGCTTTTGTATCTTAGAAACATTGACCTGCAAATGCGTCAGGAATTGGCCCACCGGGATGCAGCCCGTCGGGACCCGCTGACCCATGTGTATAACCGTGCCACTTTCAGAAGTGAAGTAGAGGAATACATGTCCGATGTGGGACAGAACCGGCAAGGCATCATGATTTTGCTGGATGTGGATAATTTCAAACGGATCAATGACCGTTTCGGACATCTGGAGGGCGATCGGGCCCTGCGGCGGGTTACGGAACTGCTGAAAAGCGTGTTCCGAAGCGATGATTTGATCGGACGTCTAGGCGGCGATGAGTTTATGGTATTCATCAAGGGAGGCATTCAGCGCGCTGCCTTGGAAGAACGGGTGCAGTCATTTTTGTCTGCCTTGCAAAAGGATGAGAGTGAACCCATTACTTGCAGCGCAGGAATCGCGTTTGTCAGCGGGGAGAACTTTTCTTTTGAGGAGAGCATCTGTCAGGCGGATATGGCTTTGTATAAAAGCAAGAAAATGGGAAAGAACCACTTTTGTTATTCGGAAAGTTCCTGTCCATAAGAGTACTGCCTCCGCAGATCCCGCTTTGCGGGCAAAAAGAGCACGGCACCGATCAGGGCCGTGCTCTTTTTGTATTTCTAACCGCACATGGTTACTCCCTCCAAGCGTCCATATACCTCTCGTGCGGCTTTTCTGGTATTGACGATGCACAAGACCTGGCTGTGGGTCATGAGCTGCGCGGCCAGATCGTCCCAAGTAAGTTTTCCTATGTGCTGAAACGACACCCTACGAAATATCTCCTGCTGTCTGATGTCCGGCGGGCACAGCTCCCGGATGGAGCAGCTGGGAAGAAATTCCCGGAAGACCGGCTCCAGCGCAGGCTGCGTGGCTGTGCACAAAACGGCTGAGACATTGTAGCGGGCGGTCACTTGGGAAACGGCCCAGACGCAGGGACGCAGATAGGGAATGGGGAGCATCTGTGCCTCGTCAAAAATCACCACGCTGCCGGCGATGTTATGGAGTTTGCGGCACTGGGAAGAACGGCAGGCATACAGAAACTCAAAAAACTGCACAGCAGTGGTCACCACCACGGGCATATCCCGGTTTTTCGTAGCCTTAGCCAGGCGGATGGTGTTGGTGTCGGCTTCTTGTTCCAAATCGTAAAGTAAGTTGGAGTGGTGATCCAGAACGTTTTCCCTGCCCAGGATCTCACAGCGTTGGCGATTTAGTTCCCCTTAGGCGGAAACCAGCCGGATACGTAGCTTTGGAGTTTGTTCCACAGCTGTTCCATACAAGTCTCGTTGTGTTCTCGGCTATGGCCGCCCATAAAAGATTCTGTATCCAGAAAGTCGGCGTCCACCAGGCAGGAGTAGAGCATCCGTTTGAAAAAGAATAATTCCAGGGTGGAGTTTTGCATTAAGAAACCCGGTACTTCAGGCTGAGGCAGAGCGATCTCTGCTTCCGGTGTTCGCAAGGTTCCAGCCGGCCTCGCTCCTTCCGCTTGATCCGCCCACAAAAAGTTGACTGGTCCGGTGCGTCTGTGGGACTGCCGCCGTGGTGCTGGCAACTGCAAATGCAGCAAAAGGCTGCCTGCGCTGCCAGCACTCCGTTGCCCCGGCGGTTGCATGATCTACCTGGATGGAGGAGCCATGCAGCCGCTGTTGGAATGCGGCGGAGTATTTTCCGATATCGTGGGCCAATCCGGCTAGCTCTGCCTGGGCCTCTGTGTTGAAGGGACGGGCAAATCCTTTGGACAAGTTGGCTGTGTTGATCAGATGCTCCGCAACGGTTTGCCTTCTTCCGTCCTCTGCAATGTGTGCAAGAAATTTGCTGGAATCCATGCAGCGTCCTCCTTTGCTTGATGTACGTGAGATTGAGATTTATCTAGAAAAATTGAAGAATACTGCTGTATAGAGGCTTTGTGGTTTCTTTTATTATATAAAATCACCGATAAAACGCAATAAAAGAGGGCGCCTGGTTGTAAATGCTTCTGGGCAACCAATCAAAGAAGTGTATTTTTTGGCACAAAGCAAATTCCGTTTGCGCATTTTTGAAAAAGGCGGCAGGAGCGCAGCGCTGCCGGGCAACATACGAAAAGCCCGCAACCATGGCGGTTACGGGCTTTTCAATCAGACGACATCATATCAAATTATATAAAAAATCGGAGTGACCAAATTTGGTCACTCCGATGGTCCGAGTGGCGAGACTTGAACTCACGACCCCTTGACCCCCAGTCAAGTGCGCTACCAACTGCGCTACACCCGGTTATTTTGTTCGCTGCCGTGTTTCCCGCGGTCAGCTTGTTTATAATAGCATGGGTTTCTGGAAAATGCAACCCCTAATTGCAAAAAAATTAAAAAAATTTTTTAAGGCCAAATCAGAGGGCAAATTGCCTCATAGCTTCTTGACAAACAGGGGAAAATAGAGTACCATGCCAAATAGTTAAAAAGGGAGTAGCTGGCACAATATTGTGTATCCGTTGGCGTCAATACGGGCTCTGCCCCGCTTCGGATTGAAACGGCGAGACTTTTGCAGCAATGCATGGCATTGACGCAAAGGCCTCGCCGTTTTTGCGTCTGGCCAGGAAAGGGAGTTAAATATGAAATCTGAGACGAATATTTGGCAAAAGGACAGGGAGACCTTGTTCCGGGAGCTGGAGTGCACTCCGGACGGACTGAATCAGGCGGAGGCGAAGCGCCGCCTGGAAAAGTATGGCCCCAACGAACTGCAGGCTGGCACGAAAAAGAGCGTGCTGCGGATCTTTTTGGAGCAGTTTGCGGATTTCCTGGTGATCATTCTGATCCTGGCCGCAGCGGTTTCTGCTATGCTGGGCGATGTGGAGAGCACGGCGGTCATCCTGGCGGTCATTACCCTGAACGCCATCCTGGGCACCGTGCAGACAGTAAAGGCGGCGGCCTCTCTGGACAGCCTCAAGCAGATGTCTGCTCCCACGGCCAAGGTGGTCCGGGACGGGCAGACCGTACAGATCCCCGGCCGGGAAGTGGTCGTGGGCGATGTGGTGGTGCTGGAGGCCGGCGACTCCGTCTGCGCCGACGGACGGCTTTTGGAGTGCGCCAGCCTCAAGTGCGCTGAGAGCGCCCTGACCGGCGAGAGCCTGCCTGTGGAAAAGGATACGGTTGAGATCCAGGGCGAGGCGGCACTGGGTGACCGGAAGAATATGGTGTTCTCCGGCAGCTTTGTCACCTATGGCCGTGCCCGGTTCCTGGTGACGTCCACGGGCATGGATACGGAGATGGGCAAGATCGCGACGCTGCTCAAGACCACCGAGGAGAAGAAAACGCCCCTGCAGGTGAGCCTGGACCAGTTCGGACGCAAGCTGTCCATCGGCATTTTGGCCATCTGCGCAGTGCTGTTTGCCGTGAGCGTGCTGCTGCGGGGCGAAAACGTGATGAACGCTTTCCTTTTTGCCGTGGCGCTGGCGGTGGCGGCCATTCCCGAGGCTCTGAGCTCCATCGTCACCATCGTGCTGTCCTTCGGAACCCAGAAAATGGCCCGGGAGAATGCCATCATCCGCAAGCTCCAGGCGGTGGAGGGCCTTGGCAGTGTGTCTGTCATCTGCTCGGATAAGACCGGCACGCTGACCCAGAATAAAATGACGGTGAAGAAGCTCTACGCCGGCGGGCGGATCATCGATGTTGCCGACGCGGATTTCCACGACCCCGTGCAGGAGCCTCTCCTGCGGACGGCCCTTTTGTGCAGTGACGCCACCGTGAACGAAAGCGGCGAAGTGGGCGATCCCACGGAGACGGCGCTGGTGCATCTGGGTGAGGACCACGGCTTTGACGAGGAGGATGTCCGCAGCCGCTGGCCCCGCCTGGCGGAGCTGCCCTTTGACTCCGACCGCAAGCTCATGTCCACGGTCCACCAGCTCTCCGGCGGCTATGCCATGGTCACCAAGGGCGCGGTGGACGTGCTGATGGACCGGTGCGTCATCTCTCCCCAGGCCCGTGCAGAGGTGGAGGAGGCCAACCGGACGTTCTCCGAGCAGGGATTGCGGGTGCTGGCGTTTGCCATGCGGCCCCTGGAGCGGCCGGAAGTGACGCTGGCGGATGAGAACGGTCTGGACTTTCTGGGCCTCATTGCCATGATGGACCCGCCCCGGCCGGAATCCAAGGCCGCCGTGCGCGAGTGCATCGCCGCCGGCATCCGTCCCATTATGATCACCGGCGACCACAAGGTCACCGCTGCGGCCATCGCCAAGGAGATCGGCATCCTCACGGAGGGCACCGAGGCAGTGGAGGGCGCTGTCATCGACGGCATGAGCGACGAGCAGCTGCGGCAGTTTGTGCCGAAGGTGTCTGTCTATGCCCGCGTGTCTCCAGAGCATAAGATCCGCATCGTCAAGGCCTGGCAGGACCGGGGCAATCTGGTGGCCATGACCGGCGACGGCGTCAACGACGCCCCCGCCCTCAAGCAGGCGGATATCGGCGTGGCCATGGGCATCACCGGCACGGAGGTGGCCAAGGACGCCGCCGGCATGGTGCTGGCAGACGATAACTTTGCCACCATCGTCCAGGCGGTGAAAAACGGCCGCAACGTCTATGCCAACATCAAGCGTTCCATCCAGTTCCTGCTCTCCGGCAACGCGGCGGGCATCCTGACCGTGCTCTATGCGTCCCTCCTTGCGCTGCCGGTACCCTTTGCGGCAGTGCACCTGCTGTTCATCAACCTGCTGACGGACTCCCTGCCCGCCATTGCCCTGGGCCTGGAGCCTCACTCTGACGCCGTCATGCGGGAAAAGCCCCGCCAGCGCAGCGAGGGCATTTTGACCCGTCCGTTCCTCATCAGCGTCGCGGTGGACGGCGTGATCATCGCCGCGGCTACCATCCTGGCGTTCCACCTGGGCCTTGCCGCCGGCGGCGCGGCGGTGGGCAGCACCATGGCCTTTGCCACGCTGTGCCTTTCCCGTCTGTTCCATGGCTTCAGCTGCAAGTCCGGCCGCCCCGTGCTGTTTACCAGAGCGTTCTGGAACAACCGCTTCCTGCTGGGCGCCTTCGTGCTGGGCGCGGTGCTGTTGACGGCGGTGCTGACGGTCCCTGTGCTGGAGCCGCTGTTCCAGGTGGCGCCGCTGACCATGGGTCAGCTGGGCACCGTGGCGGGACTGTCCCTGGGCTCCATGGTGCTGATCCAGCTGCGCAAGCTGATCCGCAAGGGCTGAATCCAAGAAAAGAGAAGCTCCGGCATGACCGGGGCTTTTCTTTTTGCCCTGGAGCGGTTATAATGGCGGAAAAGGGAGGGATGGATGTGATCAACTCCACCTTGTGCTATCTGGAGCGGGGAGACGAATATCTCATGCTCCACCGGGTGAAAAAGCGCAACGATGTGAATCACGACAAGTGGATCGGCGTGGGCGGAAAGTTTCTGGAGGGAGAGAGCCCGGAAGAGTGCATCCTGCGGGAGACGGAGGAGGAGACGGGCCTCCATCTGACGGAGTACCGTTACCGGGGCCTGGTGACGTTCGTATCCGATGAGGCGGAGGGTGAGTTCATGCACCTGTTCACTGCCACCGGCTGGACGGGCACGCCCCATCCCTGCGATGAAGGTGAGCTGCAATGGATCAAAAAAGCGCAGCTGCGGGCACTGCCCATGTGGGAAGGGGATAAGATCTTCTTAAAGCTCCTGGAAGAGGACGCGCCGTTCTTTTCCCTGAAGCTGCGCTATGAGGGCGAGCATCTGGCTCAGGCGGCGCTGAACGGACGCTTACTCACCTGACAGGAGAGTTATTTAAAGGAGGAAGCAACATGAGCGGAACGATCCTGCTGTTCGGCTTTGACTCTTTGCTGAATATTCTGGCGCTGAGCGCCGCCGTGTCACCCTTTGACGCGGAGGTGGTACCCGTGGCCAGAGGGGATTACAATAAACCCATGGGGGTCCTGGCCGGACTGGACACGGAGGCGACGCCCTCACTGCCCTATGCCGGCGGCACGCTGGGCGGACGCATGGTGGTGCTGTGCGGACTGGATGATCGGCTGGAGTCGGTGCTGGCGGCGCTGAATCAGGCGGGAGCGGATTGCATGAAGGCGGTGCTCACGCCTCATAACCGTACCTGGAGCGCCCTGAAGCTCTACGGGGAGCTGCAAAGAGAGCGGGCGGCCATGGAGCGGGGAGGCCGGCGATGAAGCTGCTGGTCTCGGCGTGTCTTCTGGGCTGCCGCTGCCGCTATGACGGCGCGGCCAAGCCCCATCCGGCCATGGAGGCCCTGGCGGAGCGGCACACGCTGGTGCCGGTGTGCCCGGAGCAGCTGGGCGGTCTCTCCACGCCCCGTCCCCCGGCGGAGCGGCAGGGAGACCGGGTGGTCACGGAGCGCGGCGCCGACGTGACGGAGCAGTACTGCCGGGGCGCGGAGGAGGCCGCGCGCCTTTGTACCCTGCTGGGCTGCCAGGCGGCGGTTTTGAAAGAGCGAAGCCCCTCCTGCGGCAAGGGGCAGGTATACGACGGTACCTTTTCCCGCACGCTGACAGATGGGAACGGCGTCACCGCAGATCTTCTTGCGGAGATGGGCATCCCGGTCTATGGAGAATCCAGAATCGAGGAGCTGCTGAAGTGACGGCAGCTCCTCCGTCATTTTCGACAATTTTCCCTGCGGATTTTCCCTGCCTTTTTAGCCGGACTGCCCTTGCAAAGCGGCGGCGGGGCCTGTATAATAAGGCGAACTGAGAAAGGGAGGTACTACCATGGAAACGATGTATGTTTTGTCTGCGGCGGTGTCCTCCGGGGCCTATTTGCCCTCTTATTTCTGAAACCGGCATTGTTGCCGGTATTTTTTTTGCGCATTTGTGCGTGACGAGAGGAGAAATCACATGAACGAGACAAAAAACAACGCTGCCCCCATCCGGGACGCCCGGACGCTGGGTCTGCCCAAGATGCTGATCCTGGGCTTGCAGCACATGTTCGCCATGTTCGGTGCCACGGTGCTGGTGCCCATTCTGGTGCAGGGCTACGGATTGCCCCTGTCCATCCAGACCACGCTGTTTTTCGCCGGATTCGGCACGCTCTTTTTCCATGTGTGCACCCGCATGAAGGTGCCTGCATTCCTGGGCTCCTCCTTTGCGTTCCTGGGCGGCTTCCAGGCCATGGCGGCCATGGACAGCGGCATCTACGCGGGCATGGCTCCTGCGGAGAAGCTCCAGTACACCTGCGGCGGCATCGTGGTGGCCGGCGCGCTGTACGTGATCTTGGCGCTCATCATCAAGGCGGTGGGCGTGCATAAGGTCATGCGCTTCCTGCCCCCGGTGGTTACCGGCCCCATCATCATCCTCATCGGATTGAACCTGGCGCCCTCCGCCGTGTCCAACGCCTCCACCTGCTGGTGGCTGGCCCTGGTGGCCATGGCCATCATCGTGGTGGCCAACATCTGGGGCAAGGGCATGATCAAGATCATCCCCATTTTGCTGGGCGTGGTCGGCTCCTACATCGTGGCTCTCGTGGCCGGCAAGGTGGACTTCACCGCCCTGGCCGGTACGGATCTCATTGGCTTCCAGCCCTTTGTGACGGACTTCGGCGGCTCCATCGCCAAGTTTGACATCTCCGCCATTCTGGTCATGGCGCCCATTGCCATCGCCTCCATGATGGAGCACATCGGCGACATGTCCGCCATCTCCGCCACTGTGGGCGATAACTTCATCGAAGATCCCGGCCTCCACCGCACCCTGGTGGGCGACGGCATCGCCACCGCTCTGGCGGGCCTCTTCGGCGGCCCCGCCAACACCACCTACGGCGAAAACACCGGCGTGCTGGTGCTCTCCCGGGTCCATGATCCCCGGGTGATCCGCCTGGCTGCCATTTACGCCATCGTGCTGTCCTTCAGCCCCATGTTCGCCGCCTTCGTCAGCTCCATCCCCTCTGCCATCATCGGCGGCGTCAGCTTCATCCTGTACGGTATGATCTCCGCCATTGGCGTAAGAAACGTGGTGGAAAACCAGGTGGACTTCACCAACTCCCGCAACCTGATCATCGCCGCGGTCATCCTGGTGTGCGGCCTGGGCTTCACCGGCGGCCTCACCTTCCATGTGGGCGGCGTGTCCATCACGCTGACCTCCCTGGCCATCTCCGCCATTGCCGGCATTGCCCTCAACGCCATCCTGCCCGGCAACGACTTCCAGTTCGGCCAGTCCGCCAACTCTGATACCGCCGCCTCCCTGGGCCGGTATTGAGCACTGAAAAAAGGCTGCCCCGCCTTTTGGCGCGGGGCAGCCTTTTTTGACGGAGAAGAGAAAAAACGGGAAAAACCACAAAAGGAGCAGGAAACGGTTGACATTTTTTCTATATCTTATATAATGTACACGCAACGAAACCCATGATAGAGGCGCGGGCTTCAAGAGTACCGCTTTCCAACGGCAGAGCACCGGGAAGGCGGGAAAGGGGAGACCGCCGAGGCGCCTTTCCGCTGCCTGGCGGAAGGAGGCCGGGCCGCCGGAGAATATCCGTCGGACTGTCACCCCCGCGGTGGAGCGCTGTCATGACCTGTGGGATCTTCCCGTGCTTATCCTGAAGTCATGATGCTGTATCATGGCTTCATTTTTTTATGTGAGGAGAGAACGACATGAAGAAGAATTTGCGCCGCCTGCTGCCCATGCTGGTGCTGGCGGCCCTGGTGGCCACGGTGCTGTCGGTCACCGCGCTGGCTGCCGATCCCACGGAGGAGCCGGGCACCAAGATGATCGAGTGCCCTGTCTGCGGGACCTCCGGCGCCTGTATGGACTGCTACGGTCTGGACGAGGCCTGCGAGAGCTGCGGCGGCACCAATGTGTGCAGCAACTGCGGCGGCGCAGGCTATGTGACCTCCCCCAGCCGGTTTTACAACACCGCCTGGGCCCTTTTGCCCCCGGTGATCGCCATTGCTCTGGCCCTGATCACCAAGGAAGTGTACAGCTCGCTGTTCCTGGGCATCGTGGTGGGCGGACTGCTCTATTCCAACTTCGGCTTTGAGGGCACGGTGCTCCATGTGTTTGAGGACGGCATCATCTCCGTCCTCTCGGACAGCTACAACGTGGGCATCCTGGTATTTTTGGTGATCCTGGGTGCCATGGTGTGCCTGATGAACAAGGCCGGCGGCTCCGCAGCCTTCGGCCGCTGGGCCCAGACCCATATCAAGAGCCGCGCCGGCGCACAGCTGGCCACCATCGTGCTGGGCTGCCTCATCTTCATCGATGACTACTTCAACTGCCTGACCGTGGGCAGCGTTATGCGCCCCATTACGGACAAGCACCGCATTTCCCGTGCCAAGCTGGCCTATCTGATCGACGCTACCGCGGCGCCCATCTGCATCATCGCCCCCATCTCCTCCTGGGCTGCCGCCGTGGCGGGCTTTGCCGAGGACGGCCAGGGCCTGAACCTCTTCATCCGGGCCATTCCCTTTAACTTCTACGCCATTTTGACCGTTGTGATGATGGTGGGCATGGTGCTGATGAAGGTGGAGTTTGGCACCATGGCCATTTTCGAGCGCAACGCCGAGGAGACAGGCGACCTGTTCTCCGGCCCCAACCCCTACGCCATGATGGACGAGGAAGTGGCCGAGGACAAGGGCCGGGTGCTGGACCTGGTGCTGCCCATCGTGGTGCTGGTGATCTGCTGCGTCACCGGCATGATCTACTCCGGCGGCTTCTTCTCCGGCACCGGCTTCGTGGAGGCGTTCTCCAATTCTGACGCGTCCGTAGGTCTGATGCTTGGCTCTGCCTTTGCTCTGGTGTTCACCGTGGTGTACTACATGATCCGCCGCAGCATGACCTTCCGCCAGATGATGGAGTGCATCCCCGAGGGCTTCAAGGCCATGGTGCCCGCCATCATGATCCTGACCTTTGCCTGGAGCCTCAAGGCCATGACGGACTCCTTGGGTGCCAAGTACTTTGTCCGCGACTTCGTTCAGGGCAATGCCGCCAGCTTCCAGATGTTCCTGCCGGCCATCGTGTTCGTCATCGGCTGCCTGCTGGCCTTTGCCACCGGCACCAGCTGGGGCACCTTCGGCATGCTGATCCCCATCGTCCAGAACGTGTTCTCCATGGACGATCCTCTGGCCATCGTGTGTATCTCCGCCTGCATGGCCGGCGCCGTGTGCGGCGACCACTGCTCTCCCATCTCCGATACCACCATTATGGCCTCCGCCGGCGCCCAGTGTGACCACGTGAGCCATGTGTCCACCCAGCTGCCCTATGCGGTTGTAGCCGCGGCTGTCAGCTTTGTGAGCTACATCGTGGCGGGCATGGTGCCCAACGCGTTCATCGCGCTGCCGGTATCCATCGTGCTGATGCTGTGCACGCTGGTGGTGATTCGTGTGATCCACGGCAGAAAGACTGCCTAATGAAATAAAAAAAGCGCCGCCCGGCCGGGCGGCGCTTTTTTATTACGTGTTCGGTTCCAGAGGCTGTACGGTAAAGTGCAGCTTTGCCGGAGAGTGGGGATACTGGCGGAAAAAGGCCCGGACGATCCGGTCGCAGACCTTGCAGCTGTTTTCGTAGTTGGCCTGGGGCAGCATGAGGATGTACTGAGACACGCTGCACCGGGCGGCGATGTCGCCCCGGCGGAGGCTGGTGCGGATCAGCTCCTGCAGGTTTTCCATGCACCGGTCCAGGCTGCGCTTGGCCAGCTCCTCGCCGGCGGCGTCCGTGACGGAGAGCAGGCAGATGTGCACCGCGTCTCCGCTGCGGGCCACGGCACGGGCCTCCGCATGGTAAATGACCTTGAAAAAGTCATAGTCGCAGAAGAGTGCGCCGCTGAGACCGTCAGGCTCCCGCAGCTGCTCACGCAGCGTGCCCATGGAGACGGCACGGTCGTTGACGGTGCGCACGGCCTCCCGGTACAATGCCCGGGACTCGTCCGCCGGCATGATGCCGAAGTTATCGAACAGCAGCTGGCTCATGTCCTCGTAGATGGAGATGACCTCGCGCTGCTGACCTAGGGCCAGAAGATCCCGCATCAGATGCTGGTAGATGAGCTCATTGTAGGGCTCGATAACGATGGCGCTGCGGCACAGCTCCGCCGCCTGGTCCATCTGCTCGCGCTCTTCCAGCAAAGAGAGGGCTTCCAGCAGGGTGTGGATGTAAAGGTTGTGGAAATAGGCGGAAATGGGGATGACCCATGCCTCGCTGGAGAGCTTCTGCAAAAAGTCGCCCCGGTACAGCGCCAGCGCCTGCAGATAGTGGTCCAGCCGCTGGGCATCATCCTGGACCATGGAGCCGGCGCGGCAGAGCCGCTCAAACTCGTCCACATCAAAAAAGAAGGGGACGTCCGGGTTCCAGGTGTAGTTTCCATCCCGGCGGATGATGAGGGAGTGTCCGGCGGTGCTGTCCAGCTGGTTGAGAGACGAGCGCACCCGATGGAACATGGTCTTGAGGGCATTGAGGGGATTGGAGCTGCTCTCTGTGTCGTTCCACAAAAGACCAACCAGCTCATCCTGGGTGATGGAACGGCTGCGGCAGTAGATCATGTATGCCAGCAGCAGCCATACTTTGCGGGAGCGGTTGTCGTTATCATTGATCTCCTGGTCTCCTTTGCGGACAGAAAAGTTGCCGAACATCCGCACTTCAAGGACATGATCCGCCATCTGACATCACCACCTTTTTCCGGAATCTTCCAACCATAACACGCCCAATATATATTTAAAACATAACACACTTGGAAAAACTTTGCAAGTAAAAGTGTCTGGATACAAGTTTTTGCGGAAAAAGAAGAAAACAAAGCAAAAAATACTTTACCTTCCAAAACAGATGTGCTATACTGAAACTGTAAAATTTTAGATATCACTTGGTAGATATAGAAAGGAAGACATATTTTGCAGATGATTTTCAAGCGTATACTGCCGCTGGCCTTGGCAGTGTGCCTGCTGAGCGGCTGCGCTCAAAAAGGAGAGGAGATCTCCGATGAGCAGTCCGGGGCGGACCTCACCCAAACGGAGGAGGCGGACTTGGAAGAGGCTTATGTGGATGAAGTCCTGCTGGAGGAAGTGGAGCTGGAGGATGAGGCGGTGGCCCTGGCTGCCGCGCCTGCGCTGGATACCCTGCTGATGCCGGAGGCCTCCGGCACCCAGACCAAGGAAAACAGCAAGGCGGTCATCGACTACTCCAACATAAAAGACGGCTATGTGATGGTCAAGTATACTGCCTCCACCACCAAGCGGCTCAAGGCCCAGCTCAAGGGCCCCACCACAACGTATACCTACAATATCAGCGCCGGGGAATGGGAGACGTTCCCCCTGTCCGACGGGAACGGCAGCTATCAGGTGATCGTTTACGAGAACATCTCCGGCTCCAAGTACTCCACTGTACTCTCTGCCAGCTTCTCCGCCACTATGACGGATGAGTTTGCCCCGTTCCTGCGCCCCAACCAGTATGTGAACTATGAAAACGCGCCCAATACGGTGGCCAAGGCCAAGGAGTTGACCGCCGGAATGACAGACCCGCTGCAGAAGGTGAAGGCGGTATACGACTTCGTGGTCTCCACGCTCTCCTACGACAAGCAGCTGGCGGCCACGGTGCAGAGCGGGTACCTGCCGGTGTTGGATTCCGTTCTGGCCAGCAAGAAGGGCATCTGCTTTGACTATGCGGCGCTGATGACCGGCATGCTCCGCAGCCAGGGCGTCCCCTGCAAGCTGGTGGTGGGCTACGCGGGCACTGCCTACCATGCCTGGATCAGCGTGTGGTCCGATGAGACCGGATGGATCAACGGTGCCATCTACTTTGACGGCACCTCCTGGCAGCGGATGGACCCCACCTTTGCCTCCAGCGGACGGCAGAGCGCCGCCATCATGCAGTACATCGGCGACGGAAAGAACTACACTGCCAAATACTTCTATTAAAGGGATTTTGTCTTTACGAACCGGCAGAATTGGTTTAAAATGGGTTTGCAGTTGATCTGCAAGCCCATTTTTTTGGATTTGAGGACTGACGATGAAAAACGAGAAACTGAGCAACGAACAAATTTCGGGCCTTTGCATGGAGCTTTCCCTGCTGCTGCACGCCGGCGTGCGGGTGGGAGACGGCCTGGCCCTTCTGGCGGAGGAGTCCCATGGCGGCGACCGGGCCTGGCTGGAGCAGATGGCCCATCAGGTGGATGAGGGCACGTCCCTGGCCGCGGCGCTGGGCGGCTCCGGCCGCTTTCCCGACTATGTCTCCGGCCTTTTGGAGATGGGAGAGCGCTCCGGACGGACGGAGGAGGCCCTGCGGGCGCTGTCCGTCTATTATGAAGAGCGCAGCCGGATGGAGCGCCGCCTGCGCAGCGCCCTTTTGTATCCGGCGGTCATGCTGCTTTTGATGCTGGCGGTGATCGTGATCCTGCTTGCCAGGGTGCTGCCGGTGTTTGACGAGGTGTACGCCTCCCTGGGCGGACAGCTCACCGGCGTGGCCGGAGGGCTTTTGGCCCTGGGCCGGGCCCTGGACGCGGCCATGCCGGTACTGTGCGTGCTGCTGGGCCTGATCGTGGTGTTTCTGGCTGCGTTTGCCGCCGTTTCCTCGTTCCGTGAGCGGATCATGACCCTGTGGCGCCGCACCTTGGGCGACAAGGGCATCTCCCGCATGATGCAGACGGCTCGCTTTGCCCAGGCGCTGTCCATGGGCCTGAGCAGCGGACTTCCCCTGGAGGAGGCCCTGACCCTGGCCGGACAGCTGCAAAAGGATATCCCCGCGGCTCAGGCCCGCTGCCAGGACTGCCTGGACCGGCTGGAGCGGGGAGAGGACCTGGCTTCTGCCCTGAACGGGTCCGGCGTGCTGCCCAAGGCCAGCTGCCGCCTGGTGGCGCTGGGCCAGCGCAGTGGCACGGGCGATACCGTCATGGAGGAAGTGGCCCGCCGTCTGAGCGAAGAGAGTGAGTATGCCCTGGAGACCCGGGTGGGCCAGGTGGAGCCGGCGCTGGTGCTGGTGACCTCGCTGCTGGTGGGCGCCATCCTGCTTTCCGTCATGCTGCCCCTCATGAACATCATGACGGCCATCGGGTGAGCGTATGAAGCGGCAGAGACGTTGGCCGGCCCTGTTGGCCGGCGTGCTGGCGCCGGTGGTGTTCGCCGTGGGCGTGCTGGCATTTTTCACGGCGCTGAACCACCTGGACAGCGGCCGTCAGACGGAGGGACGTACCCAGCTGGAGCAGTCGCTGCGCCGCGCGTCGGCGGCGTGCTATGCGGCGGAGGGGATCTACCCGCCGGATCTTGCGTATTTGGAGGAGCACTACGGCGTGCAGGTGGATGAGGCGCGGTACACGGTGGACTACCGGGTATTTGCCTCCAACCTGATGCCCGATATCACGGTGCTGGAAAACGAGAAATGATGCGAAAAAAACCGGTTCAACACCATATGGAAGGACTGTTGGTGCTGCTGCTGTTCGGCGTGTTCGCCGCCTGCGTGCTGTTGGTGCTGCTGATGGGCGCGGGACGCTACCGTGTCTTGACGGAGCGGGATGATGCGTCCTACTCCTGGCGCACCGCGGCCCAGTACCTGACCACCCGCGTCCGCCAGGCGGACACGGCGGACGGCGTGCGGGTGGGCGCGTTCGACGGCGGCGAGGGGGAGGATACCCTCTTTCTCACCGAGCAGATCGACGGCGTGGCCTACACCACCCGGGTCTATTGGTACGACGGGGCCCTGCGGGAGCTGTTCGCGGAGGAGGGCACGGAGCTGGACAAAGACGCCGGAGAGGCGGTGCTCGATTGCGGCGGTGTGCGCTTTTTTGAGACGGACAGCGGCGTGAGCGCGGAGCTCACCGGGGCGGACGGGGAGATCACCCGGCTGGATTGGACCCTCCGCAGCGGAAAGGGGGCGGCTTCATGAGAAGCAAGGCGCCTTTGGTGCTGATGGAGCAGCTGGTCATGGTGCTGGTGTTCGCCCTGGCGGCGGCACTGTGTGTGCAGGTATTCGTGCTTTCGGACCAGACGTCCCGGAACCACGCGGCCCGGGACCGGGCGGCGGTGGCGGCCCAGAACGCCGCGGAGCAGCTCAAGGGCTGCGGAGGCGACTATGCCGCCGCGGCTGAGCAGTACGGCGGCGACTGGAACGGCTCCATGTGGGGCGTTTCCTACGATGGGGACTGGCAGCTGTGCGACGGCCAGAGCCAGGCGGCCTACCATGTGCTGGTGACGCCGGCGGAGAGCGGACAGGACCTGCTGGGTCAGGCCCAGGTAACGGTATACACGGCGGAGGGAGAGATGCTCTTCTCCATCCCCGCGGCTTGGCAGGAGGTGACGGACGTTGGGTGAAAAAGATCGTTTTTCCCCGCCTGCCGTGGGAGGAAGCTCCCTGCTGGTGATCTTTGCTGTGCTGTGTCTGACGGTGTTCGCACTGCTGGGACTTTCCAGCGTACAGGCCGGCGGACGGCTTTCCGACGCGTCGGCCCAGGCTGTGACTGCCTATTATGAAGCGGACTGCCGGGCAGAGGAGATCCTCTCCGCGCTGCGGCAGGGCACGGTGCCGGAGGGCGTGGAGCAGGAAGAGAACGGCGTGTACGCATATACCTGCCCCATCTCCGATACCCAGACCCTGGAGGTGCGCGTCCGGGTGGACGGCGCGGACTGGACGGTGCTGCGCTGGCAGGCGGTGTCCACCGCTCAGTGGGAGGCGGACGAGAGCCTGGATCTTTGGGACGGCGGCGTCCCCATGAATTGAGAGAAAGGGGCGATTCCCATGCGTGAATTGCTGGATATTTTGGAACAGGTGGTGCAGGACCATGCATCCGACCTATTTATCGTGGCAGGCGGCCCGATTTGCGAAAAGCGGGACAAGCGCCTCATCCCCATCACGGAGGAGAAGGTGTTTCCCGGCGAGACGGAGCGTCTGATCGCAGGCATTTATGAGATGGCGGGCCGTCCCATGGAGCGCTACCGCCAGACCGGCGATGACGATTTTGCCCTTGCGGTGCCCGGCCTGGCCCGTTTCCGGGTCAACGCCTACCAGCAGCGAGGCTCGCTGGCCGCCGTGGTGCGTGTGGTGGCATTTGAGATCCCCGACTACACGGCGCTGCACATTCCCGAGTCGGTCATGGGCCTGGCGGACGTGACCCACGGCATGGTGCTGGTCACCGGCACCGCCGGCAGCGGCAAGTCCACCACCCAGGCGTGCATCATCGACCGGATCAACCGCACCCGGCAGGCCCACATCATCACGCTGGAGGACCCCATCGAGTACCTCCACAGGGATCAGCAGAGCATCATCAGCCAGCGGGAGATCGCCATCGACACCAGCGACTACCTCTCTGCCCTGCGTTCTTGCCTGCGCCAGTCGCCGGATGTGATCTTGCTGGGAGAGATGCGGGACCATGAGACTACCCGCGTGGCCATGACGGCGGCGGAGACGGGCCATCTGCTCATCGCAACGCTGCACACCAACGGCGCGGTGAACACCATCGACCGCATCATCGACTCCTTCCCCAGCGCCCAGCAGGCCCAGGTCCGCATCCAGATGAGCATGGTGCTGCATACGGTGGTCAGCCAGCAGCTGCTGCCCGACAAGCGGGGCGGCATGATTCCCGCCTATGAGATCATGCACATGAACCCCGCCATCCGCAGCATGATCCGGGACTGCAAGAACCACCAGATCGATAACGCCATCGCCGCCGGTGCGTCGGAGGGCATGTGCTCCATGGATCAGTCCATTCTGGACCTTTACCGGAGGGACTTCATCACCCGGGAGACCGCGCTGGACTACGCCGACAACCCGGATCAGATGCTCCGCCGCATGGGATAAGCGGATATGAAGAAGAAAGTAAGACTTGGAATCATGGCGGTGCTGGCCATCGTGCTGGTGGTCAGCGCGGTCATGCTGGTCCGCCAGCAGATGGAATACCGCCGGGGCGAGGAGATCTACCAGGAGGCTGAGTCGCTGGTGGAGCTGCCGGACCTGAGCGAGCTGCCCGCGCCGGAGGTCCAGGAGCCGGAGGAGGAGACGGAGGCGGAGGAAAAGCCCGTCTATGTGGACCCCTACGCCGACGCCCTGCGGAACATGGACTTTACCGCCCTGCGGGAGGTCAACGACGATGTGCTGGGCTGGATCCTCATCCCCAACACCGTGCTCTCTTACCCGCTGGTGCAGGGGGACGACAACGAATACTACCTCAACCACACCTGGAAAAAGTGGACCAGCGTGGTGGGCGCCATTTTCATGGAGAGCGCCAACAGCCCGGACCTGAGCAACTTCAATACCGTCATCTACGGGCATCGGATGAACAACGGCTCCATGTTCGCCTCGCTGAAGTATTATAAGGATCTCAGCTATTGGAAGTCCCACCCCTATGTGTATATCACCAACGACGCCGGAAGCCATCAGTATGAGATCTTCGCGGCCTATGAGGTCAGCACGGCAGGGGAGACCTACCGTTTGCAGTTTGCGGACACCCAGGCCCGGCAGGATTTCATCGACTACTGCATGGACCAGTCCGTCATCGATACGGGCGTGGTGCCCAACACCTATGACCGCATCCTGACGCTCTCCACCTGTACCGGCAACGGCCACGCCACCCGCTGGGTGGTGCAGGCGGTGCTGCGGGGCGAGGCCCCGTCGGACACGGCGGAGCAGGAGCTGGCAGCGCCCGAGACGCCGGAGACTGTGCCCGAGACGCCGGAAACTCCGGATACGCCGGAGGTCCAGGCGCCGCAGGAGACGGAGGGCTCTTCTCTGCTGGACGTGGCCGTAGGCAGCGTCACCGGCGGTGATGCTGCGGAGAACGAAGCCTGTCTCTTATACACATCTGACGCTGC
>OWID01000111.1_pt1 | contig 41788 bp, 38 predicted proteins | sample 1732661 | NCBI WGS metagenome assembly OWID01 (sample SAMN05065739, study PRJEB22554) | human gut metagenome | biome: ENVO:2100002; feature: ENVO:00000062; material: ENVO:00002003 | host: Homo sapiens | place: USA
GGCATACGAGATAGGCTCCGGTCTCGTGGGCTCGAGATGTGTATAAGAGACAGCAGACTCCCTGCGTAAAATAAGTTCGATTATTTTAGTTAAATATTTTTAATTAAAATAATTTACATTTCGACAAATAAGGAGTACCTCATATGGAATTCGAGAAAGTACGCGACATCATCGTGGAGACCCTGGGCTGCGACGCTGAGCAGGTGACCCCCGAGGCCAGCCTGGCTGACGATCTGGGCGCCGACTCCCTGGCTTCCGTGGAGCTGGTGATGGCTCTGGAAGAGGCCGCCGGCATCTCCATCGATGACGCCGATGTGGCCGGTCTGAAGACCGTGGGCGACATCCTCACCTACCTGAAGGCCCACCAGAACTGATCGTGACCCCCGCCGGTGAGCCCAGCTCCCCGGCGGGGAAACTCTTTCCGTCCAGAAAGGAACAATATGACCAATCAAGAGATTTTTGATCTGATGGACCGCTTCGAGCGCAGCAAGCTGCAATCCATGAAGCTGTCCTGCCAGGATTTTTCCATAGAGCTGTGCCGTCCGGAGCCGGCCCCCGTATACGCCGCTCCCGCGGTGGTGGCTGCGCCCGCGGCCCCTGCCGTCTCCGCTGCTCCGGCAGCCGCTCCCGCCGCCGCGCCTGCGGAGGAGGGCCCCGCCATCACCGCGCCGCTGGTGGGCACCTACTATGCCGCCTCCGCTCCCGATCAGCCCCCCTTCGTGGCCGTGGGCGACAAGGTCTCCAAGGGGCAGACCGTGTGCCTCATCGAGGCCATGAAGATGATGAGCGAGGTGCCGGCCCCCTGCGACTGCATCATTGAAGAAGTGCTCAAGGCCAACGGCGAGCTGGTCTCCTTCGGCGAGCCCCTGTTCCGTTACAAGCCATGCTGAAGCGGGTATTGATCGCCAACCGGGGCGAGATCGCCCTGCGGGTGCTGCGGGCCTGCCGGGAAATGGGCATCGAGACCGTGGCCGTCTACTCCCAGCCGGACGCGGAGGCGCTCCATGTCCAGCTGGCGGACCAGGCGGTGTGCATCGGCCCCGCCAAAGCCGCGGAGAGCTATCTCAACCAGGACGCCCTGCTGACCGTGGCCAAGGCCACCGGCTGCGACGCCCTGCACCCCGGCTACGGCTTTTTGTCTGAAAATGCCGACTTTGCCGACCGGTGCACCGAGGCCGGCATCAAATTCATCGGCCCCAGCGGAGACACCATCCGCAAGGCCGGGTCCAAGTCCGCCGCCCGTGACCTGATGAAGGCCGCCGGCGTGCCGGTGACCCCCGGCTCCGACGGCCCTGTCTCCTCCGTTCAGGAGGCGCTGGAGGCCGCCCAGACCGTGGGCTACCCCGTGCTGCTCAAGGCCAGCGCTGGCGGCGGCGGTCGGGGCATCCGCCGCTGCAACGGTCCCGAGGACCTGCCCGCCGCCTTTGCCGAGGCGAAGGCCGAGGCCCAGGCGTGCTTCGGCGACGACGAGATGTATCTTGAAAAGCTGGTGCTCTGCCCTCGCCACATCGAATTTCAGGTGCTGGCAGACCAGTTCGGCCACGTGATCCATCTGGGCGACCGGGACTGCTCCGTCCAGCGGCGCAACCAGAAGCTCATCGAGGAGGCTCCCGCCCGGTGCCTGACGCCGGAGCTGCGGGAGAAGATGGGTGAGGCCGCCGTCCGGGCCGCCCGGGCCGTGGGCTATGAAAACGCCGGCACCGTGGAATTCCTCCTTGACGCCGACGGGGAGCATTTCTACTTCATGGAGATGAACACCCGCATCCAGGTGGAGCACGGCATCACGGAGCTCATCACCGGCGTGGATCTGGTGCGCCAGCAGCTGCGCATCGCCTCCGGCCTTGCCTTGGACATGATCCAGGACGACGTGCATCTGGAGGGCCACGCCATCGAGTGCCGCATCAACGCCGAGGACCCGTCCAAGGGTTTCCAGCCCTGCCCGGGCACCGTCTCTTTCCTGCATTTCCCCGGCGGCGCCGGCGTACGGGTGGACTCCTGCCTCTACAATGGCTGCACCCTCTCCCCCTACTATGACTCCATGGCCGCAAAGCTGCTGGTCCACGCGCCCACCCGGCTGGAGGCCATCCGCAAAATGCGCCGCTGCCTGGAGGAATTCACCCTGGAGGGTTTCCCCACCAATGCGGAGCTGAGCTATCAGATCCTTTACCATCCCATTTTTGTCCGCGGTGCATGCACCACGGGCTTCCTGGACCAAAACCTGCCGTCGCTGCTGGACTTCAACCGGCGGCTGAGTGAAAGTGAGGAGCAGGCATGAACACGATCTTCGCCAAGCGCCGGGCACGGCTCCTGGCCATGAAGGCCATGCGGGACAACTATATTCCCGGCGACAAGCTCATCACCTGCCCCCAGTGCGGACAGGAGAGCGAGCGGCGCACGGTCGCCCAGGGGCTGTCCGTCTGCCCCAAGTGCGGCTACCACTTCCCCATCGGCGCCTATTACCGTCTCAGCACCATTCTGGACCCGGGCTCTTTCCGGGAGCTGAACGCCAAGCTGACGGCGGGCGATCCCCTGCACTTCCCCGGCTATCCCGAAAAGATCCGTGCCGCCCAGCGCAAGACCGGCCTGGGCGAGGCGGCCGTCACCGCCACAGGCACCATCGGCGGACGCCGGTGCGTGGTAGGCGTGCTGGACAGTCGGTTTTTCATGGGTTCCATGAGCTCCGTGGTGGGTGAGAAGATCACCCTGGCCATTGAGTTTGCCGCAAAGAACAAGCTGCCCCTGATCCTCTTTTCCGCCAGCGGCGGCGCCCGCATGCAGGAGGGCATCCTCTCCCTGATGCAGATGGCCAAGACCTCCGCCGCCCTGGCCCGGTTTTCTGAGAAGGGGCTTTTGTATATCTCCGTGTTGACCCACCCCACCACCGGCGGCGTCACCGCCAGCTTCGCCTCCCTGGGCGACATCATCCTGGCCGAGCCCGGCGCCCTCATCGGCTTTGCAGGTCCCCGGGTCATTCAGCAGACCATCGGCGAGACGCTGCCCGAGGGCTTCCAGCGTGCGGAGTTCCAGATGGCCCATGGCTTTGTGGACCAGGTGGTGCCCCGCACGGACATGCGGGACACCCTGTCCCAGCTGCTGCGGCTGCACGAGAAAGGAGGCCGCGTATGAGCGCTGCTCTCACCGCCGCCCAGCGGGTAGCCATTGCCCGCCACCCCCAGCGGCCCAACATCACCGACTTCATCGGCGCGCTGTTCACCGACTTTTTTGAGCAGCGGGGCGACCGCCTGGCCGGAGAGGACGCCGCCATTCTGGGCGGCGTGGCCCTCTACCACGGGCGGCCCGTCACCGTGATCGGCACCCGCAAGGGAAAGACCCTGGAGGAAAACCTCCAGTGCAACTTCGGCATGCCCGGCCCGGAGGGCTACCGCAAGGCCCTGCGGCTCATGCGCCAGGCGGAAAAGTTCCGCCGCCCCATCTTCACCTTCATCGATACCTCCGGCGCCTATCCCGGCCTGGAGGCCGAGGAGCGGGGCCAGGGCGAGGCCATCGCCCGCAACCTCTTCGAGATGAGCCGGTTGGAGGTGCCCGTCATCGCCGTCATCACCGGCGAGGGCAACAGCGGCGGCGCACTGGCCCTGGGCGTTGCCAACCGGGTGCTTATGCTGGAAAACGCCGTGTACGCCATTCTCTCCCCCGAGGGCTTTGCCTCCATTTTGTGGAAGGACGCCGCCCGCAGCGCCGAGGCCTGCGAGCTCATGAAGCTGACGGCGCCGGACCTTCTCTCTCTGGGCGTCATCGACGACATCGTGCCGGAGCCCGAGGGCGGCGCCCATCTGGCCAGCGCCATCGCGTTCCGGCAGCTGGACCGGGCGCTTACCCGCCATCTGGCGGAGCTGGACAAGCTGAGCGGCAAGGCTCTGGCCGCCGAGCGCTGGCAGAAATTCAGAAGCATGGGGGCCGCCGCTCCCAATAAGGAGGAGCTATGAACGGAATCAAGATCGTGGGCACCGGGTACGCTGCCCCGTCCAAGATCGTCACCAACGACGACCTTGCCAAAATCGTGGAGACCAACGACGAGTGGATCACCTCCCGCACCGGCATCTCCCGCCGCCGCCACATGGCCGAGGGTGAGACCTTCACCTCCATCACCGTGCAGGCCGCCCGCAAGGCGCTGGAATCTTCCGGCATTCCCGCCGACCAGATCGGCGCGTGCATCGTGGCCACGCTGACGCCGGATACCCTGGTGCCCTCCGCCGCCTGCTTATTGCAGCGGGAGCTGGGCCTGCCCATGGACATTCCCTGCTTTGACCTCAACGCCGCCTGCACCGGCTTTTTGTACGCCCTGCACACCATGGAATGCCTGCTGGCCGCCTCTGAGCGCAAGTACGGCCTGGTGATCGGCGCGGAGAATCTCAGCCGCATCATCAACTGGGAGGACAGAGGCACCTGCATTCTCTTCGGAGACGGCGCCGGCGCCGCAGTGGTGGAAAGCCGGGCGGAGTGGAACTCCATCTCCGCCGTGCTGGGCTGCCACGGTGACGGACAGATCCTGCGGGTGCCTGGCGTGGAGACCGAAGAGCGGAGCCTCATCTCCATGGAGGGCACGAAGGTATTCAAGTTCGCCGTGGAGGCGGTGCCCTACTGCATGGACCAGGTGCTGGAGAAGACCGGCCTGACCATCGACGATGTGGACTTTTTCGTCTTCCATCAGGCCAACGCCCGCATCATCGATCTGGTGGTGCGCAAGTACCACATTCCGCAGGAAAAGTATTACAAGAACATCGCCGAGTACGGCAACACCTCCGCCGCCAGTATCCCGCTGGTCATCGGCGAGCTGCATGAGATGGGCAAGGTGGGCCACGGCTCCCGGGTGCTGGTCGTGGGCTTCGGCGGCGGCCTGACCTGGGGCGGTGCCCTGGTGGAGTTTGCGTAAGAGGAGCAAAACATGAAAAAGCTGAACGAAATCCTGGGGACGGAGTTCCCCATCATCCAGGGCGGCATGGCCAACATCGCCACCGGTGAGTTCGCCGCCGCCTGTTCCAACGCCGGCGCCCTGGGCATGATCGCCACCGGCGCCTGGGACGGCCAGCGTCTGCGCCAGGAGATCCGCCGGGCCAAGGAGCTGACCGACAAGCCCTTCGGCGTGAACCTGATGCTCATGAACCCCTGTGCCGACGAGATCGCCCAGGTCATCATCGACGAGGGCGTCCAGGTGGTCACCACCGGCGCCGGCAACCCCGGCAAGTACATCCCCGCCTGGAAGGACCACGGCATCAAGGTGCTGCCTGTAGTAGCCGCCACGGTGCTGGCCAAGCGTCTGGTGCGCCTGGGCGTGGACGCCGTCATCGCCGAGGGTACGGAATCCGGCGGCCACGTGGGCGAGATGACCACCATGGCCCTGGTGCCCCAGGTCATCGACGCCGTGGACGTGCCCGTGGTGGCCGCCGGCGGCATCGCCGACGGACGGCAGGCAGCAGCGGCTTTCGCCCTGGGTGCCTGCGGCATCCAGGTGGGCACGTGCCTGCTGGCAAGCGAGGAGTGCCCCATCCACGAAAATTACAAGCAGGCCATCCTCAAGGCCAAGGACAGCGACACCACCGTCACCGGCCGCTCCATTGGCGGGCCTGTGCGGGTGCTGAAAAACAAGATGGCCCGGGAGTACCTGGCTCTTGAAAAGCGCGGCGCCTCTTTGGAGGAGCTGGAAGCCGTCACGCTGGGCGGCCTCCGCCGGGCCGTGCTGGAAGGCGATGTGGAGCACGGCAGCGTCATGAGCGGCCAGGTGGCCGGTATGCTCCACGAGATCCGTCCCCTGCGGCAGATCTTTGAAGAGCTGTACAGCGGCGGACGCAGTGTGCTGGAGGCGGCAGCGAAGGAATGGGCCTGACGATCCGGGGCAAACATCTGCCCCTCCCTATTTTGCAGGGCGGCATGGGCGTGGGCGTGAGCCTGGACCGCCTGGCCGGCGCTGTGGCCGCCTGCGGCGGCATGGGCACCATCTCCACCGCTATGTGCGGCTTCGAAGAGCCCGATTTTGCCACTGATCCCAAGGGCGCCAACCTGCGGGCTCTGGCCGCCCAGGTACGCCGGGCCAAGGAGCTCTCCCACGGGGCCGGTCTGGTGGCCATCAACGCCATGGTCGCCACCACCCAGTACGCCGAGAGCGTGCGCACCGCCCTGCGGGCCGGTGTGGACGCAGTGGTCTGCGGCGCGGGACTGCCCCGGGACCTGCCCGCCATCGCGGCAGAGGTGCCCGAAAGCGACGCCGCTCTGGCCCCGGTGGTCAGCGGCGGGCGGGCGGCGGGACTCATCTGCCGCCTGTGGGATAAGCACCACCACCGCATCCCCGATTTCATGGTGCTGGAAGGACCTCTCGCCGGCGGACATCTGGGCTTTTCCAAAGAGGAGGCCCGGGAGGCCCAGGCAGGCAATCCCAAGTCCCTCTCCGACCTTCTGCGGGAGGTGCTGGAGGCCATCGCCCCCTACCGGGACAAGTACGGCCGGGATATCCCCGTGTTCGTGGCCGGCGGTATTGCCGATGGTGCGGAGATGGCCCGCTACATGAAAGAGGGCGCCGCCGGTGCCCAGTTCGCCACCCGCTTCATCGCCACGGAGGAGTGCGACGCCTCCCCGGCCTACAAGCAGCGCCTGCTGGACGCCCGGGACGAGGACATCGCCATCGTGCAAAGCCCCGTGGGCCTGCCGGGCCGCGCCCTGCGCTCTCCCCTCATCCAGCGGGTGGAGGCAGGTACCCAGCCTGCGGTGGAGCGGTGCATCAAGTGTCTTTCCGCCTGCGACTATAAAACCGCTCCCTACTGCATCTCCCGGGCGCTCATCGCCGCCGTGCGGGGCGACTGGGAAAACGGGCTCTTTTTCTGCGGCGCCGGCGCCGGAAAGATCAACCGTCTTTCCACCGTCCGATCCCAGATGGAGCAGATCATGAGTGAATGGAGGGCCGCGCAATGAAGCTTGGCTTTTTATACGCCGGACAGGGCAGCCAGCACCCTGGCATGGGTGCCGACCTGTACCGGACCTTTGACGCCTTCCGCGCCGTACTGGACAGCGCGGAGGTGGACTTTGACCTGAAGAAGGTGTCCTTCGAGGACCCCGACGTCATTTTGAACCAGACCCGCTACACCCAGCCGTGCATGGTGGCGTTTGCCGCTGGCCTCACCGCCGTGCTGCGCCAGGAGGGCATCGAGCCCGCCGTGGCCGCCGGTCTTTCCCTGGGCGAGTACTCCGCCCTCCACGCCGCCGGCGTGTTCGACGCCGCCACCGCCGTGAAGCTGGTGGCCTTCCGGGGCCGCGCCATGGAGGAGGCGGCCGCCGGACGGGAGAGCGCCATGATGGCCGTGCTGAATCTGGATCGGGCACCGCTGCAGGCCTGCTGCGACGAGGCCAGCGACCTTGGCTGCGTGGTCATTGCCAACTACAACTGCCCCGGCCAGCTGGTCATCGGCGGCGAGAAGGCCGCCGTGGAGAAGGCCGCCGCCCTGGCCAAGGAAAAGGGCGCCCGCCGGTGCCTGCCCCTGAAGGTCAGCGGCCCCTTCCACACGCCCCTCATGGCCCCCGCCGGCGACGCCCTGCGGAGCTATTTCCAGGGCGTGGACTTTGCTCAGCCCCAGATCGACGTGATCTTCAACTGCCTGGGCGATGTGAAGGATGACTCCGTCACCATTCAGGACCTGCTGGTGCGTCAGGTGCAAAGCAGCGTCTTTATGGAGGACTCCATCCGCAAAATGGCCGCCATGGGTGTGGACGGCATCGTGGAGATCGGCCCGGGCAAGGCCCTGGCCGGATTTGTGAAGAAAACCCTGCCGGAGATGCCCGTCATCAGCGTGGAGACCGTGGAAGACGTGGAGGCGCTCAAGGCCTGGATCAAGGAGAGATAATATGAACTTTACCGGAAAGACTGCCGTGGTCACCGGCGGAAGCCGGGGCATCGGCAAGGCCGTGTGCCTGGAGCTGGCCCGGGGCGGCTCCAATGTGGTGCTCTGCTACGCCGGCAACGCCGCCTCCGCCGCCGAGACCGTGGCAGAGTGCGAGGCGCTGGGCGCCAAGGCCCTGGCCGTGCAGTGCAACGTGGCCAACGCCGAGGAGGTCAAGGCCCTCATGGACACCGCCATCTCCGCCTTCGGCGCCGTCCACATTCTTGTCAACAACGCAGGCATTACCCGGGACGGCCTGCTCATGACCATGAAGGACGCGGACTTCGACGCCGTGGTGGACACCAACCTCAAGGGCGCGTTCTACTGCATGCGGGCGGTGGCCCGGCCCATGATGCGCCAGCGCTACGGCCGCATCGTCAACCTCTCCAGCGTGGTGGGCCTGCGGGGCAACGCCGGACAGATCAACTACGCCGCCAGCAAGGCCGGCGTCATCGGCATGACCAAGTCCATGGCCAAGGAGCTGGCCACCCGGGGCGTCACCGTCAACGCTGTGGCTCCCGGCTTCATTGAGACCGATATGACCGCCGCCATGACCGACGCGGCCAAGACCGCCACCCTGGCCTCCATCCCCATGGGCCGGCTGGGCGCGGCGGAGGACGTGGCTCGGGCCGTTGCGTTCCTCGCAAGCGATGAGGCTGCCTATGTCACCGGCCAGGTGCTGGCAGTGGACGGCGGCATGGCCATGTAACAGGCGGGCGGGGGTTCAACTCCCCCCGCTCCGCGTCAGACGGTGCAAAGACCGCTTTTACTTTGAACGAATTTGGAGGTTACACTATGGATCGACGCAGAGTCGTCATCACCGGCCTGGGGGCCATCACCCCCGTGGGCCTTACCGCGCCGGAGAGCTGGCAGGCCGTCAAGGACGGCGTGTGCGGCGTGGCGCCCATCACCCAGTTCGACACCGAGGGCATGAAGGTGTCCCTGGCCGCCGAGGTCAAGGGCTTCGTGCCGGAGGACCACCTGGGCAAGCCCGAAGCCAAGCGCATGGGCCGCTTCACCCAGTTTGCCGTGGTGTGCGCCCGGGAGGCCATGGCCGACAGCGGCCTTGTGACTGAGGAAGAGGACCTGGACCGCTGCGGCGTCATCATCTCCAGCGGCATCGGCGGCCTCTCCATCACCGAGGCTGAGCACGACCGGGGCCTTGCCCGGGGCTGGGACCGGGTGTCTCCTTTCTATATCCCCACCGCCATCTCCAACATGGCGGCAGGCCAGGTGGCCATCGACACGGGCTTCCGCGGCATGTGCACCTGCCCGGTGACCGCCTGCGCCGGCGGCACCAACGCCGTGGGTGACGCGTTCCACTATGTGCGCGACGGCTACGCCGACGTGATGCTCTGCGGCGGCACGGAGGCAGCGGTGACTCCCCTGGCCATCGGCGGCTTCACCTCCATGAAGGCCCTGAGCCAGGCCACCGATCCCGCCCGCGCCTCCATCCCCTTTGACGCCGAGCGCTCCGGCTTCGTGCTGGGCGAGGGCGCCGGTGTGCTGGTGCTGGAGGAGCTGGAGCACGCCCTCAAGCGGGGCGCCCATATCTACGCTGAGATCGTGGGCTACGGCGTCACCTGCGACGCCTACCACATGACCGCTCCCCGGCCTGACGGCTCCGGCGGCGCCAAGGCCATGGCCATGGCCATCGCCGACGCAGGCATCGCGGCGGAGGAGGTAGGCTACATCAACGCCCACGGCACCTCCACCCACCTTAACGACGCCGGTGAGACCGCCGCGGTCAAGACCGTGTTCGGCGACCACGCCCGCAAGCTTGCCATGAGCTCCACCAAGTCCATGACCGGCCACATGCTGGGTGCTGCCGGCGCTGTGGAGGCCATCTTCACCGCCATGACCCTGAAGGACGGCTACCTGCCCGCCACCATCCACTACTCCGTGCCCGATCCCGAGTGCGACCTGGACGTGGTGCCCAACGTGGGCCGCAGCGCCGACGTGCGCTATGCCCTGTCCAACTCCCTGGGCTTCGGCGGCCACAACGGCAGCGTGCTTCTGAAGAAGTGGGAGGCGTAAGCATGGGACTCAAGCTCAATTCCAATGAGATCGCCCAGATCCTGCCCCACCGCTATCCCTTCGCCCTGGTGGACCGGATCATCGACGGCGAACCGGGCCAGTGGGCCAAGGGCATCAAGTGTGTCAGCGTGGGCGAGCCGGTGTTCTGCGGCCACTTTCCCCAGGAGCACGTCATGCCCGGCGTGCTGCTGATCGAGGCCATGGCCCAGGTGGGCGCGGTGGCCATCCTCTCCCTGCCCGAGTACCAGGGCAAGACCGCCTATTTCGGCGGCATCAAGAACGCCCGCTTCAAGTCCAAGGTCACCCCCGGCGACGTGGTGGAACTGGAGTGCGTCCTCACCAAGCGGCGGGGCCCCGTAGGCGTAGGCGAGGCCAAGGCCACGGTGGACGGCAAGGTGGTCGCCTCCGCGGAGCTGACCTTCGCCATCGGCGCAAAATGACGGTTGCGGATTTCCCGCAGGATTGCTATACTGTGGAAAAAGGGAAGAATTGCGGGAAAGTGAGCGCACGTGCTATGCTGGAGCAGGCTTTTTTTAACGTGTATACGAAATTCAAACTCCACTTCTACCAGGAGATCTTCCGTCGATTCCAGGACCGGGAGGCGAGCCTTACCACGGTGGAGACTTTCTGCATGGAGACCATCCTGGCCCTGGGGACTCCCACGGTCAACGAGTTTGCCACCTTCATGCGGATCTCCCCGCCCAACGCCGCCTATAAGGTCAACAGTCTGGTGAAAAAGGGCTACATCCGCAAGGTGCAGTCCCACCAGGACAAGCGGGAGTATCATCTGGAAGTCACCCAGAAATATATCGACTACTACAACATCTCCACCTCCTATATGGTGGAGGTCATGCACCGCATCGCCGATCGCTTTACGCCGGAGGAGTGCGCCAAGCTGATGGAGATGCTGACCGTGGTCAGCCGGGAGCTGATGCCGGAGGTAGACATTCCCGAGGCAAGACTCCCCGGTGGAAACTGATCCTTTGCACAACAACGCAAAACGAGGCCGCAGGCATTGCCTGCGGCCTCATTTCATCTCTATGCGTCTTTCAGGAAAACAGTCCCTGGGGAATGGGGATGTCCTCTTTGGGGACCTTGGCCCAGTCGAATTCTGCCAGCAGCTCCTCAGCGGACGCCGCAGCAGCGGAAGGATGGAACCCGCCCAGATAGGCAAGTCTGCCCAGGATCTCCTCCGGACCCAGCCGCCCCATGAGCACCTCCAGTCCTGCGTCGGCGTCCCGCTTGCTGAGCCTGCGTCCGTCGTGGCTCAGCAGCAGCGGAAAGTGACAGAACCGGGGCGATGGCAGATCCAGCAGCCGGTAGAGCAGCAGCTGCCGGGGGGTGGAGTCCAGCAGATCCGACCCCCGCACCACCTCCGTCACGCCCATGGCGGCATCGTCCACCACCACGGCCAGCTGATAGGCAAACATGCCGTCGGACCGGCGCAGGAGAAAATCTCCGCAGTCCCGGGCCAGGTTTTCCTCGTAGGGCCCCATGTGCCCGTCTGTAAAGGAGACCACCTCGTCCGGCACCCGCAGCCGCAGGGCCGGGGCGCGGACCCTGGCTTTCTCCGCCGCCTGCTCCGCCGTCAAATGCCGGCAAGTGCCCGCGTAGATGACCTGCCCGTCTCCCCGGTGGGGGGCACTGGCAGCGTGCAGCTCCGCCCGGGTGCAAAAGCAGGGGTACACCAGCCCCATATTCTCCAGCTTTTGAAGCGCCATCTGGTAAAGCGCCGTCCGTTCACTTTGAAAGTAAGGGCCGTCCGTATCGCCCGCGCCGGGACCCTCGTCCCAGGTAAGTCCCAGCCAGCGAAGGTCCTCCATGGCCTGGAGGGCATACCGCCGGGGACAGCGGGCCGTGTCCAGGTCCTCCACCCGCAGCACTACCCGCCCCCCCTGCTGATGGGCGCTGAGCCAGGCCAGCAGGCAGCAGAAAAGATTCCCCAGGTGTAGCCGCCCGCTGGGAGAGGGAGCGAACCGTCCCACCACCATATGCGTTCCTCCTTCCGCAAAAGGAAGCGGGCTGCCCCGCTTCCTCAAAGATTGATCTTCTCCTTGTTCACTGCCCGGAACAGCGTCATGAGCAGGATCTTCACGTCAAAGAGAATGTTCCAGTTTTCGATGTAGTAGAGGTCGTGCTCGATCCGCTCCCGGATTGAAGTGTCGCCCCGCAGTCCGTTCACCTGGGCCCAGCCGGTGATGCCGGGGCGCACCTGGTGCTTGACCATGTAGCGGGGGATCTCCTCTTTGAACTGCTCCACAAAGTGGGGCACCTCCGGCCGGGGGCCCACCAAGCTCATATCCCCCTTGAGCACGTTGAAAAACTGGGGCAGCTCATCGATGGAGAACTTGCGGATAAAGGAGCCGAAAGCCGTTTTGCGGGGGTCCACATCCCGGCTCCAGCCGGTCTGCTGCTTGGCATTGACCCGCATGGAGCGGAATTTGTACATGTAAAATTCCTTTTTGTTCTTCCCCACCCGCACCTGGCGGAAGATGATAGGCCCCGGAGACGAGAGCTTCACGCCCACGGCAGCCAGCAGCATCAGCGGCGAAGTCACCACAATAAGGATCGCCGCTCCCACGATATCAAAGGCGCGCTTTAAAAAGGCGTTGCCCAGATTCTCCAGGGGGATGCGCCTGAGGTTGATCATGGGCAGACCGTCGATGTTGTCCACCTGGGGGTTGGAGGGGATGTAGGCCGCGTAGAACGGGATGACAGATGCCTTGGTGCCGGTTTTTTCGCAGGCGGCAATGATCCGGGGCAGCCACGCCTCGTCGGCGGCCCGGACTGCCACCACCACCTCGTCAGGCACCAGAGAATCCAGTACCTGTTCCAGCTGGTCATAGCGTCCCAGATTGGAAAGCTCCTTCCAGGTCAGGCTGTCGGACACATAGCCGTCCACCTGGAACCCCAGGTTGCGATCGGCCGTCACCCGCTTCAAATAGGTCTCCGCCATGGGACCGTCTCCCACCAACACCACGTGCTTCTGGTTATAGCCCATGCGCCGGTAGCGCCGCAGCAAAATACGCATGGCCGCCCGCTTGCTCAAAAGCAAAAACGAGCTGACCAGGAAGAAGAACACCAGCGTCCAGCGGGACATGTGCTCCAAGCGGAACACGAACAGCACGCTGGTCAGGGCCATGGTGTCCAAAGCGTTGGCGCTCAAAAACCGGGCAGCCTCCCGGTGGAAGCGGATGGCCCGGTAGGAACTGTACAGCCCCGCCATGCCGTAGGAAATGAGACACAGTACCACTGCCAGCAAACCAAGACGGACATAATAGGCGAACGGAACGCCCTCAATACCGGAAAACACATAGAACCGGATAAAGTAGGCAATCATCATGGAGGCAAACACCAGCACGCCGTCCGAGATCACGTGCAGCTGATTGAGCAGCTGCTGATTTTCCTTGATCATGATCCAAGCTCCTTGCCATGTCGAACTTTGTCCCTATTGTACCGATTCTGGCGACCTCTGTCAATTTCCTTGCAATGACACTTTCTTCCCTCTATAATAAATGCATCCTGTTTCGGGAGGTCCTGCCATGCCGGCCGTCTTGTTTACCGCCTCCACCTGGTCCCACATCGCCCATTTCCACCGCCCCTATCTGCACGCGTTTCGCGCGTTGGGATGGCAGGTACATGCGGCCTGCGGCGGCGCTTCCCTGCCCATTCCGGAGGCAGACGCCTGCTTTGACGTCCCCTTTGAAAAAAAGATGACCGCCCCGGCCAACTTCCGTGCCCAAGCCCGGCTGCGCACCCTCATGGCAGAGCACCGCTATGATCTGGTCATCACCCACACATCCCTGGCCGCCTTTTTTACCCGCCTGGCCGCCGCCTCTGTGCGCCATCGCCCGGCGGTGGTGAATGTGGCCCACGGATATCTCTTTAACGCCGACACACCGCCGGTGAAAAAAGCCATCCTCGTGTCGGCGGAGCGCCTTACAGCGTCCTGGACCGATCTGCTTTTGACCATGAACGATTACGACACCCGCTTCGCCCGGCAGCACCGTCTGGGGCGCCGGGTGGAGCAGATCCCGGGTATGGGCGTGGACTTTTCCCGCTTTCCGGCAATTTCTCCCCAGGAGCGTCAGGCGCTGCGCCGGGAGCAGGGGGTCAGCCCCGATGCCTTTGTCCTGCTCTATGCTGCAGAATTTTCCCCGCGCAAGAGCCAGAAAACACTGTTGCGGGCCATGCCGCTTTTGCCGGAACGTGTGGTGCTGGCTCTGCCCGGCCAGGGAGCACTTCTGGACGAGTGCCGCCGCCTGGCGGAAGATCTTGGCGTGGGAGACCGGGTGATCTTTCCCGGCTACTGCGCTGATATGGCCCCCTGGTATGCCCTGGCGGACTGCGCCGTCTCTGCCAGCCGGTCGGAGGGGCTGCCTTTCAACATCATGGAAGCCATGCACGCCGGGCTCCCGGTGGTGGCCACCGCTGTCAAGGGCCACACGGATCTGGTAACGCCGGGCCAGACGGGCTTTTTGTTCCCCTTTGGAGACCAGTCTGCCTTTGCCAAAGGGATAGCGCAGCTTTTATCCGACCCCGCCCGTGCCGCCGCCATGGGCCGCTCCGCTTCCCAAGCTGCCAAGCCCTACGCACTCAATCGCGTACTGCCCCAGGTCATGAAGCTCTATCTCTCTGCGATAGAATAAAAAAGATCCCGCGCCTTTAAAGGCGCGGGATCTTTTTTACTGAGCAGACTCCTGAGGCAGTTCGGTCTTCTGCACTGTCAGATAGTCATCGGGAACCTCCCGTTCCTCCACACGCTGACTGCCATCCCAGCCGCATACCAAAACCTTGATCTTCACAGTTTCACCCCATAGATATTGATTTTTCCTCCCTGGGAAAACATCTTTCCGTTCTCCGCCACGAAATTCAACGTCTGTACTGCCGCCGCCGGGATCTTGTCGGGATGGGGACTGCCGCCAAACACATGGCCGCTTCCGGTATACCCGTCCACATCCATTCGAAGGCTCGTAATAAACCCTCTTTCCTCCATGAAATAGATTTGTGTGGCAGTGAACGCCGAAAGCGTTGGGTGAATCCCTCCAAAGGCCTGCAGGTATTGCTGATTTCGGTTATCCGATTTGTACACATAGTCTGTCTGCCCATTGACCAGCAGTTTGATTGTACCGGCCCCCTCCATCAGCTTTATTCTGAAAAGTATGTACGCATACTGACTCCACTGGAGCTGACTTACGTCCACATCCACTTGGTTGACTCCGCCCGGGTCCACCGTGATCTCCCGCAGCTTCACAAAAGGCATGGCATCCACCAGCGCCTGCAGCTGGGCCAGCGCCGTCTTGTCCGCCTTGCTGCTCTCCAGCGCACCGGTGGCTGCCGCCAGCGCCTGGGACGCTTCCTGCTTTGCGGCGTTCACAGCCTGGGTGGCTTCCTGTCTGGCAGCGCTCACCGCCGCCTCCCGGCTCTGAGTCTCCGTCTCCAGTCCCTGCTTGAGCGTGGTCAGGCCGCTTTCCACATTGGCGTTGTCCCGGTTGAAGTCCTCCCGCAGGATGCGGTCCTCCGGGTCCCATTGATTGAGCCGGTAATTCTCCGTATAATTCATCCACTCACCCCCTTTCCGCCCCCTTTGGGCTCACCCTTTCCCCACAGATCCGGCAAACGTGCACGCAGTCATACACGTTTGGGCAAAAAAACACGCGGGAAGATCGTTCCCGCGTGTTTTTTCTTGCTTTTTTAACGGTATTCCTGGAAATAGCCCTGCAATGCGTCATAGGCGCTCTGCCCATCGGCATCTGCCTGGGCCACAGCAGCATCCAAAAATACCTGATTTTCCTCCGTCAGCTGGATCATCTCCATACGGCCGGTGTTGTTGAAGTCCGAGAGCAGCGCACCAAGCTTAGAAACGCTGCCCAGATATTCCTCCATCTCCTCCGGCTCCAGCTGGGCGCCTGCCTGGATATACAGCCGGGTGATGCTGTTCCAGGCGCCCGGGTTGGACGCCTCCTGTGCAAGGCCTGTGCGGCACGCCTCGAAGAAGCCGTCAAAATCCCGCAGGGGCAGGTAGTAGTAGGCTGCCACATAGTAGCAGTTATCGAAATTTTCCGTCTCCAGCAATTGGGCTGCATAACGGTCCGCAACGCCCCGACCTGTGGTCGTGCCCAGCTGCAGGGCGTTGACCATGGCAGTAGCTTGGTACATGGAGTCGTCGTATACCTCCAGCCGGTCCATGGTCTGGAGTTTGGAGACGAACTGGGAGCGACTCAGCTCCTGATCCTCCACGCCCTGGAACATGGCAGCCGCCGCCATAGAACTGACCTGCAGCGCCGAAAATACCACCGTCACGCCCCAAAGGAGCGCCGCAAGGCCCGCTCCGCTCCGGACCGCCCGGCAGGATTCGCCGGCAGCGTAGTAGCGAACGATCATGGCACCCAGCAGCACAAATACAGCCACCTGATACATCTGGGTAGACCAGACCACTTCCGTCATGGAGTGGGCGATCATCATGGTCAGGCAAGCGGCAAAGAGCGCAAACTCTCCGCCCCGCTCGGCCTCCTTCCGGCGCCGCACCAGCAGCCAAATGGCGCCGCCCAGCATAAACAGAAACGCCGCCAGTCCCAGGACACCTGCCTCATCCATGATCTGGATGAACTGGTTATGGATATACTTGGACTCATAGTAGAAGCTCTGCACAGCCGTCAGACGGCCCTCCACGCCGCCGACACCCCAGCCGGTAAGGGGACGCTCCTGCCAGATCTTCAGACCGTCCCGGAAAAACACCAGGCGCTGGATGAAGTTCTGGTTGGCCCAGAGGCCCTGAAGACGGTTGGCCGCAAAGCCCGGCAGCAGCTTGTAGCCCAGGGGCACCTCTGTGCCGTCAGACAGCGTGACGGACTCCACCTCTCCATCGCAGGACATCTGGAACCACACCACGCGGGTACCCTCTTCCACGGTGATCTCCGCCTGAGAAAGGGGGCCCTCATAGAGTACGGTCTCGGTATGCATCATCAGCTGGGCCTCGTTCTGGGCGTAGATCCGCACCTGGGGGTCCGCACCCTCCACGGAGACGGTATACGTCCCGGCGTCGGGATAGATGGCCCGCTCCACCGTCTCATCCGCACTCAGCCGCAGCGTACCGGTGAGGTTGAATGCCAGCACGATATAAAGCACCACTGCAGCGGCCAGCACACCGCCGGACATGGCCACCGCCCGGTCCCGGCCCTCCATGGCCCGCACCAGCTTCTTTCCAACAAAGCGGTCCAGCGCCCAGATGAGGACGCCGCATACCACTGCCAGCAGCACCGGCACGATGCTGCCTGTCCCCAAAAACGCATACGCGCCAAAAGAGCAAACCAGCGTCACCAGCACGCACTCGACCATCAGCATGAAGGTCTCCAGCCGGGCGCCCCGGCCTACGCAGATAAGGTACACCACACACGTCAGGGCAAAAGAGCCCATGGCGCCCATGGAGAACGAGAGGAAGAAGGCCAGGGCCTCCACGCCCAGGGTCACCGCCGCGGCAGCGCGCTCTTTTTCACCGGCTGCCGTGCGGTAAAGGTACAGACCCAGCAAAAGGCCGAAGGCGATGAGACCGGCGGAGACGTTGGCGTTGGAGAAAATGCCCGTGATGCGGACGCCCTCCTCATAGCCCATGGTCTCCAGAGGATAGCTGCACCCCAGCAGGCCCATGAGAGCGGAAAATGCCCGGGTCAGCAGCTGGAAGCTGGCAGCATCGATACACAGAAGAGACACCGCCGTCACAACGCCGTGGAGGGACCAGAACAGTCTGCGCAGACTGCCCTGCCCCGACCGGGCCAGGACCAAGCCGAACGCGGCCAGCGCCGCCAGCATCTTGGTGCTCTCCTGGGCGGCATAGGCGCCGAAATCACACCAAAGTCCCGAAAGAAGATAGATCAGCGCGTAGACGACCACCGCCAGCGTCAAAACACCGCTGCGGCCGCGGAGATTCCCCCAGGGCGTCCGTCCCACAGACAGCACCAGGGCAACGGCCACGAGGCCCAGCACCGCCTGGCGGCTGATGCCGGTAATGGCCAGGAACAGCAGCAGCGGCAGCAAATACGGATACACAAGCCCCAGCACATCCCGGGACGGCGTCCCGCTCTGGGCCGGGCGTTGAAATTTAGCCAAGGAACTTCACTCCCATACACAATATAATAGCGGAGGTATTATACATGCTTTCGCCCATATTTTCAACCGTTTCCGGTAAAACCATACCGGATCAAAACAGGAAAAGCGCCCCCGGCAAAGCCAGGGGCGCTTTTCCTGTTCCTGCGATTATTCCGGCAGCGTCTGCACCACGCCCCGGATACAGTCCACGGAGACCCGCGTCCCGTCCTTGAGGCGGCGCGTGGCGTCCACGGCGCCCACGATCACCGGCTTATCCAGCGTCAGTCCCACGGTGGCCGTATGGCAGTCGGCGCTGGCCTCCTCACTGATGACCGCAGCCGCCCGGCGGATATAGGGCAGCAGGTCGTTGGTGGTGTAGGGCACCACCAGCACGTCGCCATCCCGGAACTTCTCGGCCACGTCCTCCAGCATACGGCAGACGCACAGCCGGCCGCTGGCCTTTTTCTCACCGATGCCGATGGCGTTGATGAGAGAGCCGCCCACCTGCTGCACCCGGATCATGTTGGTGGTGCCGGCCACGCCCACGGGCACGCCGGCGGTGACCACCACCAGGTCGCCCTGGTGGACGATGCCTGCCTTTTCGGCGGCGGTGACGGCAAACTCCACCAGTTCGTCGGTGTTACTGGCATAGGGCATGGTCACCGGCTCCACGCCCCAGTAAAGGGCCATCTGGCGGCGCACCTGTTCATCCAGCAGCAACGCTACTACAGTGGTGCGGGGGCGGAAGCGGCTGACCATCTGGGCGGTGACGCCCCGCTGGCTGACGGTGAGGATGGCGTCGGCGCCGATGTCCATGGCGGTGGTGCAGGCGGCATGGGCCATGGCGGTGGTGACGGACAGCCGCTCCTTGCCGGAGACCTTCAGGGGCTTGGCCCGGTCAATGTTGGCCTCCGTCCGGCGGGCGATGGCGTCCATGGTGTGGACGGCCTCCACCGGGTACTTGCCCGCGGCGGTCTCGCCGGAGAGCATGATGGCAGAGGTTCCGTCATAGATGGCATTGGCCACGTCGGTGATCTCCGCCCGGGTGGGCCGGGGGTTTTCGATCATGGAGTCCAGCATCTGGGTAGCGGTGATGACCGGTTTGCCGCAGGCAACGCACTGGGCGATCATGTCCTTCTGGATCACGGGGATCTCCGTAAAGTCGATCTCCACACCCATGTCGCCCCGGGCCACCATGATGCCGTCGGCCACGTTGAGGATATCGGGCAGGTTGCTGACGCCCTCCCGGTTTTCGATTTTGGCGATGATGCGGATGTGGGAGTCCTCCTGGTCCAGGATCTGCCGCAGCTCCCGGATGTCGGCGGCGGTGCGGACGAAGCTGGCGGCAATATAATCAAAACCCTCCCGGATGCCGAAGAGGATGTCATCCCGGTCCCGCTGGCTCACATAGGGCATGGACAGCCGGACGCCGGGAATGTTGACGCCTTTGTTGTTTTTCATGACGCCGCTGTTTTCCACATGGCAGCGGATATCCGTGTCGGTGGTATTCAGAACGGTCATGCGCACCAGGCCGTCGTCCAGCAAAATGGTGTCGCCGGCCTTCACGTCACCGGGCAGGTCGTTGTAGGTGATGGAGCAGCAGGTCTCATCGCCCACCACTTCCCGGGTGGTCAGGGTAAACTCGGTGTTGGCCTTGAGCTCCACCACGCCTTTGGCAAAGGTCTTCAGCCGCACCTCGGGGCCCTTGGTGTCCAGCATAGCAGCAATGGGCAGATTCAGCTCCTGGCGCAGCGCCTTCAGCGCGTCCAGCCGTGCCTTGTGTTCTTCATGGGTGCCGTGGGAGAAGTTGAAGCGCGCCACGTTCATGCCCGCCAGCGCCATCTCCCGCAGGATGCCCTCCCCGTCCGTGGCGGGGCCCAGCGTGCACACGATCTTCGTTTTTCTCATAGATATAAACCACCTTTCCCAAAGGTAATCGATTTCCAACGAAGTTTATTCTAGCACAAGCCGCCGTCTCACGAAAGAGGACATTTCGTAAAATTTGCATCAGCAGGTTTGGAGAAAAAGTCAAGAGAGAGGCGAGAGCCTCTCTCTTGACAGCGGCATGCTCACATGCCCAATTTTTCCCGCAATGCCCGGATCATATCCTGATATTCCTCATCCTTGAGATAGACCGGCTCCGAATTTGTGATCTGGAAGTTCCCGCCGAACTCAAAGCCGCCCTCGTACTTGGGCACGATGTGGAAATGCAGATGGGGGTTGGCATCTCCAAAGGAGGCCAGATTCAGCTTGGTGCAGCCCCACAGCTCCTTCACCGCGCCGCTGGCCCGGGCCAAATCCTCGGCAAAGTCCGCCAGCTCCCCCGGCTCGCACTCGCACAGTTCCCGCCGGTGGTTCTTCAGTGCCAGCACACACCGGCCCCGGTGCGCCTGGTCCTTGAAGAGGTACAGCATGCCCGCTTTCATCTCCCCTACGGGGAACATAATGGCCTCCCGGCCCTCGTGGTGCGCGTCACAGTAAAAGCAGCCCATCGAAATCTCCTCCTTTTATTTCTGTGGCTTCACCTTACTCCCATCCCGCCGCCTCCGTCAAGAAAAATTTCCATCGCCAGTGGACAGGTGTCACCGCCGCGTGCTATGCTGAAGCCATCAAGCATAAGGAGGGTCTTTCCATGAAACTGGGATTGATGACCGACAGCCTTGCCCATCTGCCGCTGGAGCAGGCAGCAGCCAAATGCCGCGAACTGGGACTGGAACAGGTGGAGCTGGGCTGCGGCAACTGGTCCAGCGCACCTCATGTGGATCTGGAGGCCCTGGTAAACAGCGCCGACGCCCGCCGTACTCTGACGGGCATCCTGGCGGACAACGGCCTGACCATCTCCGCCCTCAACTGCTCCGGCAATCCCCTCTTCCCCGGCGAAAAGGGACGCCAGCACCGCGCCGTGACGGAAAAGACGTTCCGCCTGGCCGGCCAGCTGGGGATCGAAACAGTGGTGATGATGAGCGGCCTCCCCGGCGGCTGCCCCCAGGACCACACCCCCACCTGGATCGTCACCTCCTGGCCGCCGGAGACGGAGGATATCCTGCGCTATCAGTGGGACGAGGCCATCACCCGGTGGCAGGAGATGGCCCGTCAGGCGGAGGAATGCGGTGTGCGGCACATCGCGCTGGAGTTCCACGGCTGGCAGCTGGTCTACAATCCGGAGACGCTGCTGCGGCTGCGCCAGGCCGTAGGTCCTATAGTGGGCGTGAATCTGGACCCCAGCCACCTGTTCTGGATGGGCGCCGATCCCCTGGCCGTGGCCCGGGAGCTGCGCCAGTGCATCTATCACGTGCACATCAAGGACGTGCGCACCGAGCCTGCGGCCGCGGTGAACTCCCTGCTGGACACCAAGGGCGTGCTGGAGTTTGCCCGCCGCTCCTGGAACTTCGTCACCCCCGGCAGCGGCCATGACGAAACCTGGTGGCGTAGCTTTGTGGATACGCTCCGCACTCTGGGGTACGACGGTCCCCTGAGCATTGAGCAGGAGGACTATACCATCCCACTGGACGACGCGCTCCAGCAGGCGTCCGCCCTTCTGCGCCGAATTGTGAAATCATAATTACGCCAATGAGGCGCCCGGCTGATGCCGGGCGCCTCATTTTTTCCTCAGTTTGTGCTCGTCTCCAAAAGTCCCTCGCCGGCGCCCTGGACCATCCGGTCAGCGGCGGAGATCAGCGTCTCCTTGGGCAGGGACATCCCCTGGTCGAACCAGGTCTTCATGAGGCCGATGAGGCCGTAGGTCACAAAGCTCAGAAGGTACTCCATCCGCTCCTGGGAGGACGGGTGGAACCAGGCCTGAGCCAGCGGCAGTCCGTTGGCGCGGATCAGCTGGTGGAGCCGGTCGGTGAAGTTGCTGGAGGAGTTGTTCACAAACAGCGCCTGACACACCTCCCGATGCTCCACCACATAGTCCAGGATCGGTTCGAACACCGGACGCAGCGTCCGCTCCTCCTTAGTCTGGGCCATATGGGCGTCGATGAGCGATTGCGCCTCGGCCAGCATGTCCGTCTCCACGCTCTGCAGCAGGGCAGTGGTGTCCGGGTAATGCAGGTAAAAGGTGCCCCGGTTCAGGTCCATGCGCTCCGTGATGTCCCGCACCGTGATCTCCGAAAACCGCTTTTCCCGCATAAGCGCCAGCAGTCCTTCCTTTAATAAGCGCCTGGACCGGCGGGACCGGCGGTCCTCCGTTTCGTTTTTCATGCCGCAGCCTCCTCTTGACACTTGGGCCAATGTGTCCATTGCTTTTCCCTCTGCGCAGTATTATAATCTCCCCCGTAAAATAAATCAACAATATTTTATTATTCAACATTTGTTGATAATCGAAAGGAGCATGTTCATGTACCGCTTTTCTGCCGTCGGCCGCCGCGCTTTGGCAGCAGCCGCCGCCATGGCGCTGCTCACCTCCTCGTCTCTGGCCGCGGAGCCAATCGGAGACGGTGTGGCGCCGGTCTACGATGAAGCCTACTATGCCACGCTGGACTACTACGGCAACCTGAAAGAGGGCAGCGTGGTCAAAAGCTATGTCCTCAACGGTGCCGACACCCTGGAAGACCACGGCACCTACGACGCCGTGAACAACCTGACCGACGGCACGAAGCCGATGCAGCAGGACGGCACCGTCACCTTCCGCTTCGGAGACGACGCCCCCTCCCACTTCTATTTCGAGGGCAAGACGGCCGCGCCCTTTGAAGCGCTGCCCTGGACGCTGTCCATCCACTATACCTTGAACGGCGTCCCCACCAAGGCAGAGGACCTGGCCGGCAAGACCGGCGTGGTGGAAATCACCGTGGACGCCATCCCCAACCCGAATGCCAGTGAGTACGCCCGCAATAACTACACCCTGGAGGCCATGGCCCTGTTCAACCAGGACGACATCTTGTCTCTGGAGGCGCCGGGCGCCCAGGTGCAGCTGATCGGCAACCTGCGCACGGTCTTGTTCCTGGCCCTGCCGGGTGAGGAGCAGCACTTCACCATCCGGGTGGGCAGCGACGATTTCACCTTTGACGGCATGACATTTTTGATGGTGCCGGCCACCCTCAGCCAGCTGGACGAGATCGCCAAGCTCTCCGAGCGCAAGGACCAGCTGGAAGATGACTACGACAAGCTCTCCGGCAGCCTTGACACGCTGCTGGACGCCTTCAATGGTATGCAGAGCAGCCTCAATGCCACCGCTGACGGCCTGGACCAGCTCAATGCGGCCCGGGGCACCGTCTCCCAGAGCAAGGACCAGCTCTACGCCGAGGCGGATGTGGCCCTGGGTGATCTTGCCTCCCTGGCTGACACCCTGGAGCCCCTGGCCGGTCATCTGGACACGGCCTCCCAGGCCCTGACGGATATCCAAACCCAGATCAACAGCCTGTGCACCACCGCCGTGAGCCTCCGGACCCAGCTGGGCGACCTGCGGGACGTGATGGACGATCTGGACGAGGACCTTGCCGACCTGCAGTCCGGCAAGGGCAGCGCCTCTGCTCTGCGCAGCGACCTCAACGACCTTGGCAGCGTGCTGGAAAAGCTCCAAAAGCTTTCAAGTACCGCCAAAAATGCGGTGGACACCCTGCGCAAGCAGGCGCCCTCCCTCTCCGGCGGGTCTGAGGTGACCGTAAACGGCATGACCGTGGACGAGATCCGCGCTGCCGTCAAGCAGCTGGACACAGCCTACGCCGCCAAGTACGAAGCGTATGTTGCCCAGATGACGGAGGCGGGGCTGGAGCCCTCCGAGGCGGAGTTCCAGGAGCTGTGGAAAGCCGGCCTCTCTTCGGAACAGTATCAGCTGTGGGCGTTTTCCAAGACCGGCGAGTACGAGGAGACACTGGACCAGGCGGACGCCGTCAACCAGCTGCTCACGGGCTTCGGCATCTCCGTGGACCAGCTCAAGGCCCTGGCCGAATCCATGGGCGGCGCCACCAGCACCCTGCTTGGACAGCTGGGGGACCTTTGTGACGCGCTGGGCGAGGACGGTCTCAGCGGCACGCTTTCGGTCATCCTGAAAAAGGCGGACAGCGCCACAGACCACCTGCGCGACGCAGGCAGCGTGGCCCAGACAGCAGCCAAAAAGCTCCAGGAGGTCCTGGACGAGACAGAAAAGCTCAACAAGACCGTGGATGAGTACATCCCCCAGGCCCAGCAGGCCTTGACCGACGCCAAGGCGCTGACGGAGGCCGCCGTCACCGGCACCCGGGATCTGCACACCTTCCTGACGGACCTGGAAGCGGTGACGAAAACCGCCGGCACCCAGCTGGACAGCGGCACCCAAAAGACCCTCTCCGGCCTTGCCGCTTCGCTGCGGCAGGCGGCCAAGAGCCTTTCCACCACCTCCGATGTGAAGGCCGCTAAAAACGACATCAGCTCCATCATTGAAGATACCTGGAACGAGCACACGGGAAAGATGGATAACCTTTTCAACATGGACTCCACCGCCCAGGCCGTGTCGCTGACCTCGGCAGAGAACCCGGCTCCTCAGAGCATCCAGGTACTCATCCGCACCCAGGAGATCCAGAAGTCCGAGGACGAAGCTGCGCCTGAGGCCGCCCAGGAAGCGCCCAAGTCCACCTTCTGGGGCCGCGTGGCCCAGATGTTCCGGGACTTCTGGAACGCCGTTACCGGGATCTTCTCCTGACCTTGGAAAGCGCAGGTGGATCACTTGATTGAAAAAATTGCCCATGGCCTCACCCGCAGGCCCAAGCTGGTGGCGATCGTCGCCCTGGTGATGCTCATTCCGTCCATCATCGGCTACGCCGCCACCCGCATCAACTACGATATTCTCTCCTATCTTCCCCAGGACCTGCCCTCCTCCCAGGGAGAGCAGCTGCTGGAGGACCCCTTCCAGATGGCCGCCACCAGCATGCTCATCGTGGACGGCATGCCCGCCGGCTACACCAACGATCTGGTGCGCAGCATCCAGGAAGTGCCCGGCGTGTCCAACGCCGTATGGCTGAGCAACCTGGTGGGTCTGCAGATCCCCGCCGACATGATCCCCGCCGCGTTCCGGGACCTGTTCTTCTCCGGGGACGCCACCATGATCATCATCCAGTACGACCACCCCGGCGCCTCCGACGAGACCATGGACGCCATCGCCCAGATCCGCAGCCTGTGCAATGAGGCGTGCTTCCTGGCGGGCTTCTCCGTGGTCATCAAGGACACCCGGGACGTGATGGACAGCGAGCTGCCCCTCTTCGTGGGGCTGGCCATTTTGCTGGCCCTGGCCGCTATGGCTGTCACGCTGGAATCCACGGTGCTGCCCTTCGTGTTCCTGGCCAGCATCGGCATCGCCGTCATCTACAACTTCGGCACCAATTTCTTCTTAGGCGAGATCTCCTACATCACCAAGGCCATCGCCGCGGTACTGCAATTGGGCGTGACCATGGACTACTCCATCTTCCTCTACCGCCGCTATGAGGAGGAGCGTGCCAACTACGATGACAAGCGGGACGCCATGGCCCAGGCCATCTGCGCCGCGTTCCGCTCCCTGTCCGGCTCCAGCCTGACCACCATCGCCGGCTTCCTGGCCCTTTGCTTCATGCGATTGACCCTGGGCCGGGACATCGGCATCGTCATGGCCAAGGGCGTGGTGCTGGGCGTGGCCACGGTCATTCTGGTGCTGCCCAGCCTGGTGCTGCTCTTCGACAAGCAGATCGACCGCCATAAGCACAAGGCCCTGCTCCCCAGCTTCCACGGCGTCAACGGCTTTGTGGTGCGGCACCGGCGGGCCCTGGTGGTGCTGACCCTTTTGCTGGTGCTGCCCGCCTACTACGCCCAGAGCCACGCGGATATCTACTACAAGCTGGATGAGTCCCTGCCCAAGGATCTTCCCTCCATCGTCAGCAACGAAAAGCTCAAAGAGGACTTCGACATGGCCACCTCCCATTTTCTCGTGCTGCGGGACGATCTGACTGCCACGCAGATGAGCGAGATCGAGGAGCGGATGGAAAACCTGGACGGCGTCACCTCCGTGCTTTCCTACCACGCCATGCTGGGCACCGGCATTCCGGATTTCTTCGTACCCGAGGAGCTGCGCCAGATGCTCCGCCAGGACGGCTGGCAGCTGATGATGGTCAACTCCTCCTACGAGCCGGCCACGGACCAGGTGTCCGCGCAGCTGGACGAAATGCAGGCTATCCTCAATGACTACGACCCCGACGCCATGATCACCGGCGAGGGCGCCATGTACCGGGACCTGATCAAGACTGCCGCCGTGGACTTCAACGTCACCAGCTACATCTCCATCGCTGCCATCTTCCTCATCATCGCGGTGGTGTTCCGTTCGCTGACGGTACCGGCAGTGCTGGTGGCTACCATTGAGCTGGCCATCTTCTTGAACCAGGGCTGCTCCTACTTCACCGGCGCCCAGATTCCCTTCATCGCCCCCACCATCATCAGCTGCGTGCAGCTGGGCGCCACGGTGGACTACGCCATTTTGATGACCTCCCGATTCCAAGAGGAGCTGCGCCGGGGCAAAACGGCCAAGGAGGCCATCGCCATCGCCGCCGACTCCTCCGACGCCTCCATCATCACCAGTGCCCTGGTGCTCTTCTGCGCCACGCTGGGCGTGTCCTTCGTCTCGTCCATCGACCTCATCGGCGCCATCTGCATCATGCTCTCCCGGGGCGCCTGCATCTCCGCTCTGGTGAGCATCTTCCTCATGCCCGCCATTTTGCTGGTGTGCGAGCCGCTCTTTAACAAGACCAGTCTCCACTGGCGCACCATGCCGCCCCAGCGCACCGCGCACGGCCTGCCCCGGAAGAAAAAAGAGCAGGTGTGAGCAAAATCGCATATTCAACGCCAACAGCAGCGGCCGGAGATAAGCTCCGGCCGCTGCTGTTTTGTGAAAGCGCCCTGCCCCTTATCGGGGCAGGGCGCTTTCGAGAGGGGAAAACAAGGGAAAACAAATGAGTAAACGATCGCTCAGGCGTACTGTTCCACAAACTCCAGCACCGTGCGGTTGAACTGCTCCGGGTCCTCCAGGAACATCACATGGCCCAGGTTCAAAAACTCGTGGAAGAAGCACTTGCCCTCCACCAGGTCACGGTAATGCCGGCCCATGGCAAGCCCGCGGGGGATGGCGGGGCTGTCGGCGCAGCAGATCATCAGGGGGATGGTGATCTTTTTGAGGGTGGGAGTATAGTCCTTGAAGAGGAAATCGTTATATAGGGCAAACGCGATGTACACAGGCAGCTTCTTCATCTCCGTGCTGACCCAATCCTCATCTTCCTTGCAGGGAGGCTCATGGAAGCAGACACGGGCAAAGGCCCGGGTATAGGCGTCGTGGTTGACCATGGCGTTTTCCAGGGTGGCAGTCATGCCGTCCATGTTGAAGCCCGCCAGGGAGTGGCTGTTCCAGCTCTCGGGAGAGAAGGGATACAGGGCGCTGTCGATGACGCCGATCTTTTTCAGGTGCTCCGCACCGAACTGCTCGTAGTACTCCATCACCACGCTGGAGCCCATGGACCAGCCCAGAAGCGTCACATTTTCCAGTCCCAGGTGCTCGATGAGCTCGTGGATATCCTGGGCGCAGCGCTCCATGGTCAGGTTCTGGAGGGTCTTGGAAGAGGAGCCGTGGCCCCGCCAGTCCACCAACACCAGCCGGTGGTTGGCGGAAAGGCCCTCAATGTTCTTATAGAAGAACTTGGAAGAGCACAGATAGCCGTGCAGGATGACGATGGGGTCGCCCTTGTCCTTTCCGTAGTCCTCAAAGTAGATCCAGGCGCCGTCGCTGACCTGGAAGAAATTGTCCCTGCTTTTGATCATGATCCGTTCCTTCTTTCACTCAATCCTTGAGGGTGTCCACCTTGGCATACTTCTCGTCGTAGTCGGCGCAGAAGAACACCTGGAAGTAGCCCAGCTTGATACGCTCGTTCTGGGTAGCCTTGCTCACCGCCACCAGCAGCACCAGGGAGATAATCCACGCGGGCAGGAAGGCGTGGACGCCGCCCAGAGAGGCAGCCCACCAGGCCTTGGTGACCGGGATGACGCTGGAGAGGAAGTAGAACACCACATAGGAGGCAAAGCCGCCCACGATGGAGGCCACCATGCCCTTGGCAGTGGCCTTCTTCCAGTACATGCCCACCAGCACGGGGAAGTACCAGGCCGCGCCCAGAGCCGCCAGCGCGAAGTTGATGATATACTGGGTCAGCTCAGAGGGCTTGAGGGCGATGAGGGTCGCGATGAGGGCGATGCCCAGCACGCAGGCCGTATTGATGCGGCTCTGGGTCTTAGCGGGGGTGGAGGGCTTGCAGCAGTCCACGATGAAATCCTTGGCCAGCATGGAAGCGCCCGCCATGGCAAGACCGGCCAGAGAGGACTGGACGGCAGCGAAGATGCCGCAGAAGATAATGCCGCCCACCCAGGAGGGCAGCAGGTTGGTGGCGTTGAAGATGGTGGTGTAGTCAGCGGTCTGCAGGTTGGGGTTGATAGCATAGGTCAGGGGGCCGGTGAAGCACATGATGCCCTGGACCAGGGTGAACACGCAGCAGGAGATCATAACGCCCTGCTTGAGCTTTTTATGGTTGTTGTAGGTCATGGTGACGGACAGGGCGTGCGGCACGGCGCCCAGTCCCACGCCGGCGAACAGGGCGGTGCCCATGGCGTTCCAGAAGCTGAAGCCCGTGTTGGCCTGGATGGCACCGGGGAACGCAGAGCCCAGGTACTCCATGGTGGCCCGGACGCTGCCGTGGTTTTCCACATTGGTGGCAATGAGCACACCGATGATGGCAAAGGTGGCCAGCAGCATAATGACGCCCTGGATGACGGCCACCTTGGCCATGGACTTGATGCCGCCGGAGAGGGTGTAGATGACCGTGATGACGATGACCAGCAGAATGCCCAGATAATAGGCGTTGGTGCCGGTAACGGCAGCGAACACCTTGGCACCGGCGGAGATCTGGCCGGCGGCGAAGAAGGTCAGGCCAAACGCGCCGGTGATGGCCAGAGCCGCCACCACAGCCTTGGACTGGAACCGCAGACCCAGCAGCTGCTGGAACGTGACGGCGCCGGTGCGGTCGCGGAGAATGGCCACCTTACGGCCCACACTGCCGAGGCCGTAGGCCGCGGTGAGGAAGCCGGCGTAGTAGACCAGGGCGGCGGTGAAGCCCACCTTGTAGCCCAGGCCCGGAGCGGTGATCATGGTGCCGCCGGCCATGGAGTTGGTGGCGGCGATCATGGCGATGGCGAAGGCGCCCAGTCCGCCGCCGCCGGTAAGGAAGGAGGCCAGGCCGTCCTGGCTGCCCTTCCGGGACTGATATTTAATATAAAATCCGAAGCCCACGATGACAACCGTGTAAATGGCGAAAATCACCAGCATCGTCCGGGACGTGGACGCGGTGATAGAAAATCCACCCAGATCGTAGCTCATGCCTTGTTTCCTCCCTTGTTCTTGTCAGACCGGTTTTTCTTGAAGCGGGCCGTCAGGGGGAATTCCTCCCACTTGGCCAGGTAGATCATGCCTGCCACGAACATGGCCAGGTAGATCAAAATGGCGCCGGACACCCACATGGGCATTCCCAGCAGATACTTCATCTCAGCCGGGTCGCCGGTACCGAAGGCGTACATCCAGATGGTGGCGATCACCGTGCAGGCGATGCCCAGCGCGTGGAAAAAGACGGCGTCCTTTTTTCCCGCCTCCAGGCGTTCGTCCAGATTGCCCACCCGGTCCACGTCATAGTCCGTGGACTCCAGGTCCATCGGGGCCGTGCTGCGTTTTTCTTCCATAATTCTTGCCCTCCTTGTTGCTCTGCCGCTCCTGCGGCCTTGTGTTGACGCTCATAATAAATAGCAATTTTTGTGCCAACTAGAGAATTGTAGATATTACACAAATGGTTCTTGCAATTTTGTGCGCTCTCATGGTATATTAAAGTAAATTTTCTTCATTTTTTGCATTTTTGCAAAACGTAATTTCGCATTTTGACGAAACGCGAAAAAGGAGACGTCATGGAATTTCCAAATCTCGCCACCGACCCCGCCGCCCAGCGGGAATATGAGCTTTTGAAGGTGCTGGCGGAGCATTACTTCGGCAGTATGCTGATCACGGACAGCAAGGGCCGCTTTCTCTATGTGAATGACGGCTGCTGCCGTCTGCTGGGCATCGACCGTGAGACCCTCTTGAACCTCTCCATTTACGACACGCTCCACGACTACTGCCACGCCACCAGCGCCTCGTCCATCAAGACGCTGGAGACGAAGAAGGAGTGCCTGAGCAACCACACGCTCCAGGACTCCGGCAAGCAGGTGCTGGCCCTCTCCCGGCCCCATTTCGGGCCGGACGGAGAACTGGAATACGTCCCCACCTACAGCTGGGATGAGCGGGAGCTCTATACGCTTTTGGAAAAATTCGACCAGGAGCGGGACAACATCCGCAGCGTCATCCGCTTCATGCAGGGCACGGACAAAACGCCGGACATGCTCATCGCGGAGAGCCAGTCCATGCGCAGCCTCCTGGAATACGCCGGCCACATCGCCGCCGTGGACTCCACCGTCATCATCTACGGCGAGTCCGGCTCCGGCAAGGAGATGTTCGCCAAGTACATCCACGCCAAAAGCGGCCGGGCCGACCAGGTGTTCATCCCCATCAACTGTGCCTCACTGCCTCCCTCCCTATTGGAAGCGGAGATGTTCGGCTATGAGAAAGGCACGTTCACCGGCGGCATGAAGGACGGCAAGATCGGCCTTTTCGAGTTTGCGGACAAGGGCACCGTGTTTCTCGACGAGATCGGTGAGATGCCGCTGGAGCTGCAGGCCAAGCTCCTGCGGATCATTGAAAACGGCGAGATCAAGCGGCTGGGCAGCAACCAGATCATCAAAAGCGATGTGCGCATCATCGCCGCCACCAACCGCAACCTTGCGGAGATGGTGCGGGAGAAGACCTTCCGGGCGGACCTCTATTACCGGCTCAACGTGCTGGTGGTGAATGTGCCGCCCCTGCGGGAGCGGACGGAGGACATCCGCCCCCTGGCAGAGCATTTTCTCAAGGCGTTCAACAAAAAATACGGCTATACCAAGCGCCTGGGCCCAGACACCATACAGGTCATGGAGCAATACGACTGGCCCGGCAACGTGCGGGAGCTGCGCAACACGGTGGAGCGCATGATCGTGGAGAGCAAGAATACGCTCATTGAACTGCAGTCCTTCCGCAAGGTGGATACAGTGGTGGTGGAGCGGCCCGCGCCGCCGGCCGTGGACCCGTCCCTTCCCTACCAGCAGGCCATGGATGAATACCAGCGCCAGTACATCACCGCGGTGGTGGACGAATGCGGCGGCGATCTGCGCCGTGCGGCAGCGCGGATGGAGCTGCATCTTTCCACTCTGTACCGGAAAATGGAAAAGCTGGGCCTCCCCCTCCACAAGGAAGAAACCCCGGAGACATAAAAAAGCGGACACCCGATCGGGTGTCCGCTTTTTTTGCAGGATGATTTACTTCTTGGCAAAGGCGTCCACGTCCGCCTTGGCAGCCTGATAGAAGAGGTAGGTGTCGCAGGTGTAGCCCACGAACTTGATGCCCATGTCACGCCACTTCTTGGCACCCTCCACGGTATCTGCAAAGCAGCCCAGCTTCACGCCCTTGGCGTTGGCCTTTTCGATGATGCCCTGGATGCAGGCGATCACCTCCGGGTGGTTCACCTCGCCCACGTGACCCAGGGAGCTGGACAGGTCATAGGGCCCGATGAACAGCACATCCAGACCGGGCACGTCCAGGATCTCATCCAGGTTCTCCACAGCCTTCTTGCCCTCGGCCTGGATGATGACCACGGTCTCGTTGGCCTGGGCGAAGTACTCGCTGCCGGGCTTGGCGCCGTAGCAGGCGGAGCGCACGAAGCGGTTGGTGCCGCGGCTGCCCACGGGGGCGAACTTGGCGGCGGAGATCACGGCGCGGGCCTGGTCGGCCGTGTCGATCTGGGGCACCAGCAGGGCACCGGCGCCCACGTCCAGGGCGCGGTCCACCCAGATATCCATGCCCCGGGGCACCCGCACCACCGGGCACACGCCCGCCACGTTGGCGGCGCGGATCAGGTTCTGCAGGTTTTCAAAGGTGCCGGGGCCGTGCTCCATGTCCAGCAGCACGAAGTCATATCCGGCATAGCCGGCGGCCTCCACATAAGCGGGATCAGACGTGATCATGAAGGGGCCCAGGGCACCCTGGTCGGAGTCCATCGCGGCCTTGAACCGGGCCACTGCGTCCATGGACGGCATTTTCATCGTATCCATCGCAATTCTCCTATCTTTGTTCCGGCGCACGCGCCGTTAATTCCTTATAGCGGAATTAAATTCCGCATCTTCCAATTCCTATTGTACGCGCGTTTCGCGGGATTTGTCAATGTCTCAGCGGTGTTTTCCCCCGGAAGTAAGAGAAATGCACACGGCTCCCAGGAAAATAGCGAAATCCGCCAGATTGAATACGTACTTTTTCAGCCGTCCCGGTGCCTTGGGAAATTGGATGTAGTCGAAGACGCCCTTGCCACTCAGCCGCTCATAGAGGTTGCTGGCGCCGCCGCCCAGCAGCAGGGCACAGCCCAGCCGGCTGCGCCGCCACAGCGGCAGCGACAGCACCATCACCGCCGCCGATACCACTGCCAGAGCGCAGCGCCCCAGGGGCAGAAGGCCGAAGGCGGAGCCCCGGTTGTAAAGAGCTGTCCGCACCACCCGGCCGTCCAGGTAGTGCACTTCCTTTTGCTCCGTGTGTTCCAGATGACGCCGGACGGCAGCGCAGGCAAACGCCACCGCCGCAGCTAGGATCAGTGTCAGGATCATGTCTGCTCCTCCCCCTCCATGGCTTTTTCCATGGCCTTGCCCAAAGAGCGCTGCCGATGGGGCCGGTTGTTCCGTTCCAGAGCCGCCGCCATCTGGCGCATGGTCTCCTCCATCTCAGCCCGGAACGCGGTGGCGGACAGGCGCAGCGCCCCGTGGCCCAGAATGATGAGCTGCTCCGGACCGTCGGAGGTGGCCACCTTCACCCGGTGCTCCCGGCCGATCTCATAGGTGGCCTTTTCGATATAGGCGTCCGCCGTCTCCGCCTCCTTGGTGTAGACCACGTGGATGTTGTGGTACTTTTCCACAGCCCCCAGGCCGCCCTTGACCTTGTAGGCGTCAAACACCACGATCACATGGCACTTGCGCACGCCCTGGTAATTGCAAAGGAGGTCGCACAGCTGCTTGCGTGCGGCGTCCAGGTTGTCCCGTGCCACAGCTTTCAGGTCGTCCCAGGCAAAGATGATGTTGTAGCCGTCCACCAGCAGGTATTCCTCCCCGCCTTTCTGGGGGCGGATGTGCCGCCTGTCCGGCTCGGCACTGCTCTCCGGCCGACGGGGCGGCCGGGGCGGCTGGAAGGAGCGCTGCTTCACCGGACCGTAGGTGCGCTCAAAGATGGCCATGAGCTCCTTGTCCTGGGCCAGAGTACCGGCGTACCGCTCGCCCCGGCTCCGGTCCGGCCCGGTGCTCTCCTCTTTCTCTTCCGGCTCTCCCAGGCGCACTCCGCTTTCCACATGGGCCCGGGCAGGCACGTCCTGCCACTTGACCGTAACGCCTGCTCCGTGCTCACAGAATACGGAGTCGGGGGGATTGTCCACATCCCGCTCGGGATCGTACCCGGCCGCCTCCACCACCGACGCTTGGTCGGCGCAGGGGGCGTAGCCCCGGAACACGCACTGGAGCTGTCCGGTGCCCCGGGTGTAGGCGGTGACCTCCCGGGCATAGTTGCGCATGGCGGATACCGGCGCCCGGCCGGTGAGGATGGTCATCTCCCCCTCGGTCTGGGGCGGCTCCGTCTCCCCGCCCATGCGCTGCACATCGCTCAGCGCCCGCCCCACCAGCGGCGCGGGCACCTCCAGCGTAAAGTCGTACCAGGGCTCCAGCAGGATGCTTTCCGCCTGCATGAGCCCCTGACGCACGGCCCGGTAGGTGGCCTGGCGGAAATCGCCGCCCTCCGTGTGCTTCACGTGGGCCCGGCCCGCCACCAGCGTGATCTTCATGTCCGTAATGGGCGCACCCACCAGCACGCCGGGATGCTCCCGTTCCGCCAGATGTGTCAGCACCAAACGCTGCCAGTTCCGGTCCAGCTGGTCCTCCGGGCACGCCGACGTCAGCACCAGCCCGCTGCCCGTAGGCAGGGGTTCCAGCAGCAGATGCACCTCCGCGTAGTGGCGCAGGGGCTCAAAGTGGCCAATGCCCTCCACCGGCGCGGCGATGGTCTCCCGGTACAAAATGTCTCCCTCGCCGAAGGTGACCTCCATACCGAACCGCTCCTGAATGAGATTGCCCAGGATCTCCATCTGCACCGGGCCCATGAGCTGGGCGTGGATCTGGCGCAGGTGCTCGTCCCAGACGATGTGGAGCTGGGGGTCCTCCTCTTCCAATTGACGAAGCTTCAAAAGGGCAGTGTGGGGGTCCACGCTCTCCGGCAGGCACACCTGATAGGTCAGTACCGGCTCCAATACCGGCCCGGACCAGTCATCCTCAAAACCCAGACCCTGTCCGGGCAGCGTATGGGTCAGACCGGTGACGGCGCAGACCGTGCCCGCCTCCGCCTGCTCGGTGGGCTGGAATTTCGCGCCGGAGTAAAGGCGCAGCTGGTCAGCTTTTTCCTCCCAGGTCTCCTCTTCCGCTCTGCCGGGACGGCGGTTGGTCACCGTCTCCTTGACGCGCAGCGCGCCGCCGGTGATCTTCATCCAGGTGAGCCGGGCCCCCTGGGCGTCCCGGGAGACCTTGAACACCCGGGCGCCGAACTCCGCCGGATAGTCCGGCATGGGGGCATAGCGTCCCAGGCCCTCCAAAAACGCATCCACGCCGGTGAGCTTGAGGGCCGCGCCGAACCAACAGGGGAAGATGGCCCGCCGGGCAATGAGGCCCGTAAGGTCCCCCTCCTCCAGCTGCCCCTGGGACAGATATTTTTCCAGAAGGCCCTCGTCGCACACGGCGGCCTCCTCCCAGAGTGCCTCCTCCGGCACGGCAAAGTCCGTAATGGCCGGAGACAGCGATGCTTTGAGTTCGGCGAGCACCCGCTCCCGGTCCGCTCCCGCCAGATCCATCTTATTGACAAACAGGAATACGGGCACATGATACCGTTCCAGAAGCCGCCACAGCGTCCGGGTGTGGCCCTGGACGCCATCCGTCCCGCTGATGACCAGCACGGCGCAGTCCAGCACCCGGAGCGTCCGCTCCATCTCCGCGGAAAAGTCCACGTGGCCGGGAGTATCCAGCAGCGTCACCTCCGCACCGGGCAGGGTCATGCGCGCCTGCTTGGAGAAGATGGTGATGCCCCTCTCCCGCTCCATGGCGTCCGTATCCAAAAACGCGTCGGCGTGATCCACCCGCCCCAGGCGGCGCACCGCGCCGCTGCGGTAGAGCATGGCCTCCGACAGCGTGGTCTTGCCCGCGTCCACATGGGCCAGGATTCCTACGACCAGTTTCTTCATGGTTTACCCCATTTCTCTTGGTAGTACGGCGTTATCATACCATATTCCGTCTCTGGGCACAACCCGACGGAAAACGGAGCGGCCTCCCGAGGAGGCCGCTCCGCTAACATTTCAGCACTGTTTTTCATCCGGGCGGCGCCGCCGGGGCAGCATCCGCACGATGGAGGTCACCAGCGACGCACCCACGGCAATGGCCGCGGCGGTGGAGGCTGTCTGCAGTCCCACCTGGGAGAACATGGGATAGTCCCCGTTGATGAGATAGTCCATGGTGTAGTAAAGTCCGCCGCCGGGCACCAGGGGAATGATGCCGATGATGAGAAAGATAGTGGCCGGCGCCTTGAGTACCCGGGCCAGTACCTCCGCCAGGACCGACACCACGATGGTGGCGGTGAAGAACCGGGCCGTTTCGCTCCCCAGCGGCTCCGCCAGAAGATACACCCACCAGGAGATGGCCCCGATGGCGCTGCAAAGCACCATAAAGAGAGGCTTTCGCACCTGGAAGATAAAACAGAAGCTCATACAGCCCAAAAAGGCGTATAAACACGGAAGAAAGCGCTCCACTTATATCACCCCCCAGAAAAACCGGGCCAGGCTCACAGGGATGGCAATGCCCACCGCCAGAGCCATGGAGATGATGAGCACCTCGGCAAACTTGGTCAGGGCCGTGAGGAAGTCTCCGGCCAGCACGTCCCGCATGACGTTGGTGATGGCGATGCCCGGCACCAGCAGCATGATGGCGCCGATGACCATCTTGTCCATGTGGATGGGCACACCCAGATAGGAAAGGATCAGGGGCGGCAGCACCATGGCCATGCTGGAGCAGACGTAGGTAAAGAAAATATTGGTCTCAAACCGGCTCAGATACCCCACCGACGCCTTCACCGCCGTGCCGCAGAGAAAGGCCAGGCAGGCGTCCAGCGCCGTGCCGCCCCAGAAGAGCGTAAAGAAAATGGCCACAAAGCCATGGGCCAGATAGCTCACAAGCTGGGGATAGCTGGAGGCGGAGGAGATGGTGTCCAGCAGGGAAAATGCCGCCTCCGGCTCAGGCCGCTCCCGGCACACCCGGCGGCAGAGACTATTGAGCCGCTCCAGCTTGTCCAGGTTGATAAAGGAGGAGCGGATGCGGATGGACTTGGTGTAGTTGTGTCCCTCGTCCAGAATATTCAAAATGACGCAGGAGGGGATGGCGAATACCTCGGTGTCCCGATAGCCGTAGGCGGTGAGCAGGCGGTTGATGGAGTCCTCCACCCGGTAGATCTCAGCGCCGTTCTGGATGAGCTGGCGGCCCATCTCGCAGCAAAAATTCAAAACCTGTTCCGTTTTCTCTGTTTTCATGTGCTCTCTCGCTTCACTGATACTTGGGCGGCCGGTCCGCTTCGGATTTCATTATGGAGCGGCCAGTCTGGAATGTCAACGCCTCGTTTGGTTTTTGCGGTTTTGAAAAAAAATATTCCGGCGCCCGCAGGCACCGGAATATTTCTTCAGCTTTCTTACAGCAGCGTATCCAGCACTGCCTTGAAGTCGGCGATGATATCCTCGGGGTCCTCCAGGCCCACGCTGATGCGGACCAGGCCCTCGGAGATGTTGGCCTCCTTCAGTTCCTCGGGGGTATAGGTAGAGTGGGTCATGGACGCCGCGTGCTCCACCAGGGTCTCCGCGCCGCCCAGGGATACGGCGATGGTGCACAGCTGCAGCTTGTTCAGCGCAGCAGCGGTGGCCTCCCGGCCGGCCTTGAGCTCCATGGAGATCATGCCGCCGGGCAGCTTCATCTGCCGCTTGGCGATCTCGTAGCCCTCAAAGCTCTTCAGGCCGGGATAGTAGACCTTCTCCACGGCGGGGTGGCTCTCCAGGAATTCCGCAACTTTCTGGGCATTGGCGCAGTGGCGCTCCATGCGAATGTCCAGGGTCTTCATACCCCGGGCCATCAAAAAGGCGTTGAAGGGGCTCATGACCGCGCCGGTCATGTCCTTGAGTCCGAACATACGGCACTGCGTGATGAAGTCGGCCTTGCCCACCACCATGCCTGCGATCACGTCGCTGTGGCCGTTGAGGTACTTGGTGGCGCTGTGGACCACCACGTCGGCGCCCAGCTCCAGAGGACGCTGCAGGTACGGCGTGCAGAAGGTGTTGTCCACCATGACCTGGATGGCGGGATTATAGGCGTGGGCCGCCGCGGCCACGGCTTCAATATCCACGATCTTCAGCGTGGGGTTGCAGGGGCTCTCCAGATAGACCACCTTGGTCTTTTCCGAGAGGGCAGCCTTCATAGCCTCCAGATCGGTCATGTCCACCAGACGGACCTTCACGCCGAACTTGGTGATCCCGTGGCTCAAAAGGGCAAACGTGCAGCCGTATAGGGTCTCGTCGGCCACGATCTCGTCGCCGGCTTCCACGCTGGACCAAAGGGCGGTGGTAATGGCGCCCATGCCGGAGGCGGTGGCCAGTGCGGCCTCGCCGCCCTCCAGCTGCGCCACCTTTTCCTCCAGGGTGGCCACGGTGGGGTTGCCGAGACGGGAGTAGATGTAGCCGCTCTCCTGGCCGGCGAAACGGGCGCCGCCCTGCTCCACGGTGTCGAACTCAAAAGTGGAGGTCTGATAGATGGGGTCGCAGAGGGCCCCTGCGGCGTTTTTTACCTTGCCAGCGTGGATCTGGCGGGTGGCAAAGCCAAGCTTCTTTTCAGTGTTCATAGATAGGGTTCCTTCTTTCCTGGGAATGCTGTGGATGGTACTTGAATCCCGCATTGTCTGCGGTGATCTCACAAATTTTCCGGTGTCAGCCGGATCAATAGCCGGACTTCTTGGCGCCGGGCTGACCATAGGACTTGAACTTCTCCATGACCTCGGCCATCTGCTCGTCGGTGAGGATGTTGGGCTGGCCGATGCACATGGCCCGGTACTGCAGCTCCGCGATATACTCCATGTTGCGGGCCAGGCCGTAGGCGCTCTTGATGTTCTTCCCGCACACCACCAGGCCGTGGTTGCCCAGCAGCACGGCGTTGCTCTCGCCGCATACCTTCATGGCAGCCTCTGCCAGCTCCTCCGTTCCGAAGGTGCAGTAGGGTGCGCAGGGCACAGTGGCCGCGCCTGCGTCGCCGATCACATAGTGGACGGCGCGGATGGGCTGGCCCAGCACGGCGAAAGTGGTGCAGTACATGGAGTGGGTGTGCACCACCGCACGGGCCTCAGGCTTGTGCTTATAGAAGGTGGTGTGCAGGGCCCACTCGCTGGAGGGCTTTCTGCTGCCGTCGACAATGTTGGCGTTCAGGTCGGTGATAACGATATCGGCGGGGGTGGTGGAGAAGTAATCCATGCCGGAGGGGCTGATGGCCATCAGGCCCTTTTCGGCATTATAGACGCTGATATTGCCGCTGGTGCCGGTGCTCAGCCGGTCCGCGCTCATTTTCTTGCCGTATTCAACGACGAGTTCTCTTTCTTCCTGCATCAACATAGCGGGTTCCTCCTGATAATCTGATTGTCACGGGGGCGAGAATTGCCTTTTCGGCATCCGTTCTGGTGCTCAGTAGAAAACTTTCACATCGGAATCGAAGTAGTGATCCAGCGTATAGGGCACATACACGCCCTTGTCGGTGACCACGCCGGAGATCAGGTGGGGAGGCACCACGTCGAAGGAGGGATAGATGGCCTTGACGCCTTCCACGGTGTTGGGGATATCCCGGTAGCTGAGCACCTGGCTGGGATCGCGCATCTCGATGACGATGTCGTCCTTAGTGTGCTTGTCCTTGTCGGGCACGCCGGTGACATAGTAGGGGATGCCGAAGTACTTGGCCAGGATGGCGATCTGGAAAGTGCCGATCTTATTGGCAATGTGGCCGTCCCGGGCGATGGAGTCGGCGGCGGAGGTGAACACGTCGATATGCTCGCGCTCCATGGAATAGGCCACCATGTTGTCGGTGATGACGGTGGTGTCAAAGCCCATCTGGGCAAAGCAGCTGGAGGTCAGCCGGGCACCCTGGAGATAGGGACGGGTCTCGGCGCAGAACACACGGAAGTCCTTGTTCTGCTTGCGGGCCGCCCGCATGACGGTACCGATGATGGTCTCGCCGAAGCACTGGGTCAGGATGGTGCCGCCCTGGGGGATCAAGGAAGCCAGCTGGTCGCCCACGATCTGCATGGTGCTGTAGCGGCGGTTGAGGGACTCCACGGTACTCTCCACGATGGCCTCAATGGGGTCCTTGCCCTCGGCCAGAGCCTTGGCGGCAAGCTCGGCGCAGCGATAGGTGATCTGGCCGTAGCGGTTGGCGGTGGTGGGACGGGCGTGGGCCAGGTCATAGGCCGCCTGCTGCAAGAAGGCGTTCTGCTCGCTCTCGCTCTTGTCCCGCACCTGCCAGGCAGCCAGGGCCATGCCCATGCCGACGGCGGTGTAAGGGCCGGCGCTCTGAGTCACCATGTCGGCGATGGCCTTGACCACCTCCTGATAGGTGAAGCAGTCCACAAAGCGGACCTCGGTGGGATAGACCCGGCGGTCCAAAATCCGCACCTTGCCGTTATCGTACCACGCTACATTTTCATACTGCAGCAAAAAGGGCATATCATTGTCCATACGTACCATATCTCATATCCTCCTTAATTTATGCCAGAATCATATCAAAGGCACGGACTACCGCCTGACCGGTGAGTCCCTGTCCGCGATGCTTGATGAGGAAGATGCCCATCTTGATGAGAGCACGTTCCATAGGGATGCGCTGTGCAGGATCGGTGACGGAGGTGACCTCCATGACCTTGGAGTCGCCCACCACCCGGCGGATGATCTCCGTACCGGCATAGCCGTAGGAATCGGCCATAACGCCGTCCAGATACGCCTTCTTGAAGCTCTCCGTCCGATAGAGGGGGAAGGTGACGATCTCGTCGTACTTTTTCTCCAGCTTTTCCGCCGTCAGGTCGCACAGCCGGGCGATGAGGCTGCGCACAGCCTGCGTCTGCTCCGCCCCGGCGCCGGTAAACGCCTTGTTGCCCCAGGAGAAGAACAGGTTGCCGATGACGTTGCCGATATCATAGCCCATGGGGCCGTAAAAGGCAAATTCCGGATCGATGATCTTCACGCCCTCCTCATTTGCGAAGATGGACCCGGCGTGCAGGTCACCATGGATGAGGGCCTGGGCATTGTTCATGAAGCCATTGCGCAGCATGCCCACCTGGGCATGAAGCTCCGCATCCTCATAGAGGAACGTGCGCACAAAGTCCTCGTTGCCCGCCGTGAGGGTGTTGCGGCCCTTGTAATCATAGTAGGGCTCCGTGAGCACCAGATCCTCCGTGATGTCGCACAGCTCCGGATTGGTGAAGAACTTCACCCGCTCCTTCTTCTCCCGCCGGTCCATCACCAGGTCCGTGGTGGGCAGCAGGGACTGGGCCAGAAAGTCCGACAGGTTCTCTGCCAGATGGCCGTAGATCCGGCCGGCAGCCAGCTCCTTGCGCAGGTTCTTGTAGGCGGAGATATCCTCCATGGACAGGGCCGCCATGGTCTCGTCGTAATAGTAGACCTCCGGGATGAAGGTGGGTGCCAGAGAGGCCTCCAGCTTCAGCGTCTCGGCCTCGATCTTGTTGCGATAGATGTCCAGGGGGCGGCCGGAAGAGCGCAGGAGCTTGTCCGCCTGCTTGACGATCACCGAGCGGCCGTCTTTGCACGAGCGCACCTGAAAAACGTAGTTGATATTTCCGTCGCCGATCTCCCGGCACTCGGTCTCCTCTTCCGGGTCAAAGCGGTGCAGCACTTCCACCACATAACGCTTTACATCCTCGGGCTTCATCAGAAAAAAGGTATTGAAATCAGACATATGTTTCTCCTCCCGATCCATCCTTCCGGTCAGCCCGGAGGTTGAAGAAAGGTTCCTTCCCTGTTCTGCCTGCTTCACCGTCCGCAATCGAAGGGCAAAGCTCCATCAATATAATCCGATAATATAACAAATATCAACATTTATCAACAGATGTTTTGTTGCTCTCTGCGATTTTCTCTATACTATCCAACAGTTATTCGGCATCTTTGCCTAATTTTCACAGGGGCTGTTGCTTTGTGCGTGTTGTTTTCTGTTGATTCTCTTTTTTCTCCCGTCCGCCGTTCCCCGCCGGAGCACCGGGGCCTCCTTTGGCCGTATCTGATGCCGCACTCAAGCGTTTGGTCATTTTTTATACAGAGATTTCCCAAAGTTAATCGTTTTACACAAGGATTTTCCCAAAGGCGCATCTGCACTTGACAGACTCTCCTCCCGGGCGGTATAGTCGGGGTAATCGGTTAACTACCCTGCCGGCTTCCGCCGGAATGGAGTCTGGAGGATACATATGGAAAAACAGGTCAAGCGAATCGGCATTCTCACCAGCGGCTGTCTCTTATACACATCTGACGCTGCCGACGACTAGTCGAGTGTAGATC
>OWID01000112.1_pt1 | contig 41542 bp, 36 predicted proteins | sample 1732661 | NCBI WGS metagenome assembly OWID01 (sample SAMN05065739, study PRJEB22554) | human gut metagenome | biome: ENVO:2100002; feature: ENVO:00000062; material: ENVO:00002003 | host: Homo sapiens | place: USA
CCCAGAAACCTGCGCCGGATAAGGGAGTTCTACCGAGCCTACGCAGATAGCCGGGGACTGCGGGCGCTGGCCCTAAAGCTGGGCTGGACGCAGAATGTGACCATTCTGGAGGGCTGTGAAGGCAGCCAGGAACGCACATGGTATCTCCGGGCCGCTCTGGAGCACCGCTGGACCAAGTCCGAGCTGCTGGAACAGATCCAGGCTGGGGCATGGCTGCAATCCACACTCGACGAACAGACGGATTCCTGCTATACTGAAGAAAATACAGAGAGTGTGGAGTGTCTGGAGCATGAAGAAAATCCTTTTTGTGTGTCACGGCAATATTTGTCGGAGCCCGATGGCCGAGTATGTCATGAAAGATCTGGTGAAAAAAGCGGGCCTGGAGGCCGAGTTTCAAATCGCCTCGGCGGCCACCAGCCGGGAGGAGATCGGCAACCCGGTCTACCCGCCGGCCCAGCGGAAGCTGGCGGAGCACGGCATATCCTGCGAGGGCCACGCCGCCCGGCAGCTCCGCAACCGCGACTACGAGGAGTACGACCTGCTCATTGGGATGGACAAGGCCAACCTCCACAATATGTTCCGCATCTGCGGCGGCGATTTCAACAACAAGACGCATCTCCTGCTGGAGTACGCCGGCCGACCGGATCAAGAGGTGGCGGACCCCTGGTATACGGGAGACTTTGATTCCACCTGGCAGGATGTGCTGGAGGGGTGTGAGGGACTTTTAGACAATTTAATGTAAAAAGGTTGAACCAAAGTCGATGAACTGATTGTCTGCGAAGCAAAAGTCGGTATCCAATGGAAAATGGAACGGGACAACTATGCCAGCCTGAGATATTGCAAATGTAAAGGGTCATCAAAAAACTGAACACCGTTATATTGCTGGCATTAAGGTTTCTCCTACGCCAAAACGTTCGTACAGCAAAAAAAGTATCGTCAATCAAAAGGAAAGGTATGTCCTAATAAAAATATTTAGATTGGAGTTTTTCCTGGAGCCCGCCGGAGTCCATAGATTCCGGCGGGTATTTTTTTGCAGTTCCCACACTCTGGGAACTGCTGGAGAGCATACTCATAATGTCCCTGATCACCGGAGTTGAGTCCTGGGCTCGGCAATTATGCTTGTACTGGAGAGTGCTGGTTAGCAGTAAGAAGCCGTGCATGGCTGGAATGGGAAGACAAAAATTATGCATACTATGGCAGAAAAATAGGGTGACAGGACGAAATATTCCATTGTGGCAGCGCCGGTTCGGTGCTATTTTGATAACAGCACACATAAAACGGGGGTGATACGCAGATGTGGATTTTGGAGGAAGGACAGATTTTGCCCTATCTGCGCAGCCATTACCCTGTGTTTGACCAATCGGGACCGGTTAATATCCAGTGCATAGGCGCACTGGAAGGAGAGGGGAAGCCTCGGGAACCGGATGAAGGCGGGCTGATCAACTATATATTTCGGGTTTCCAACGGGAAGCAGTCTGTCATCGTGAAGCAGGGGCGTTCCGCCAGCCGGAAGAACGACAAAATAGTTCTGCCCATAACAGCGATATGCGGTCCATCATGGAAGACTGGGTGTTTCTGCGGGATGCACCCTACCTCACCATAATGGAAACCCGGTGCTCAAACAGCTTATTGACCGGGATGAGAGTATCAGGGTTTGCTGCTACGAGCTGCGCCACAAATTTATGACCCGGGGAGAGGCTCTGATACATGGGGATCTGCATACGTCCAACGTGTTTGCAGACAAGGAGCGGCTCAAGGTTATTGACATGGAGTATACCTTTGCCGGACCGCTCTGCTATGATATCGGATACTTTGCGGCCAGCCTGCTGACCCAGTACTGCACAGCGTGTTTCCGGCCGTTCCCATCGGAAGGGGCGCGCCGTACCTTTCTCTCCTATCTCCTCTCCAGCCTGCTGGAGCTCTACCACTCCTTTGTGGAGCACTTTACGGAGTTTTGGAGAGAGGATGCCGATTTATCAGAGATCGGGCGGGTTTTGTGAGCACCTAGCCCGTGGGTTTCTGCCGGATGTGCTTGGGTTTGCGGCGGTGCCCTGTTTCCCCCAGATTACAACATCTCTGACCCCGGAGTTCGCTCAGTTGGACGGGAAGGCCAGAGGACAGGCGCATGAGCTCTGCCTGGTGCTCAGCCGGTACCTTCTGCTTGAGCGGGAGCAGTGGGATACGATGGAGGATGCGGTTCAGGCCATCGGAGCGGTTACGCAAATTTACCTGGATTGCCTGGAATAAACGCAGCAAATTAAAACACATGGCGGGCTTGCCGTGTGTTTTTTTCTCAAAAAAGTAATTATTTGGATAAAGTGGTGTTGCTCAAATGGACTTTTTTGTTATAATAGAGAAAAAACATGGCTGGTGCGCAAGTGGGTACCCACTTGCGCTACCGGATATCCGGTAGAGTAAAACCCTTTGTCTGCGCCGGGAGATGGGGCGGAACGGAAAATTGAGAAGGAGGATAGAGGGGCATGGAGGACGCAAGAAGATTGTCCGATTTTATTGATCTGGACCTGCTGCAGAACATCCAGGATAATTGCTCAAAAGCGATGGGCCTTGCATTTATCACGGTGGATTACAAAGGCATACCCATTACCAAATACAGCGGCTTCACATCTCACTGCATGCTGGGGAGACAGGCAAAGGGATTTGCAGAGATGTGTGAGCAATGCGACGCGCACGGCGGACTTCACGCCGCGATCACCGGACAGCCGTACATTTACCGCTGCCACGCCGATCTGGTGGATTTCGCGGTTCCTCTCATTGTCAATGGAAGCTATATGGGGGCGGTGCTGGGCGGGCAGGTGCGGCTACAGGAGGAGAGCGAGCGGGAGCTGGAGCACATCCTCCCACAGCGTCCCAATTGGAAACGGGATAAGGAATGGGAGGAGGCTTACCAGAAGCTGGAGGTCGTCACCTATGAAAAAGTGGAGGCATCTGTAAAGCTGCTGCGCGACATCATCGTGACATTTGTGGAAAGGCGGACTGGAAAGGGGGCGGATGGAGTCCTGAGAGAGAAGGAAAAGCAGCTCTCGGAGGAGCGGGCGGCCCGTCTGGACCTGGAAAAGCAGGTACAGAAGCAGGAGAGCAATACGGCCCGCCGCAGGACAGAGCTCCACTACTTCTTTTTTGTCATGAACATTATCTCAAAGTTAGCCTATGAGGAGAAGGCGGCCAAAACAGAGGCGGTTTCATACGATTTTGCAGACATGATGCGTTATGCAGCGGGGGCAGAGCAAAAAATTTCCACCTTGGGGGAAGAACTGAACTATATCGGGGCGCTTCTTCGGATACGGAAGGCTTGGGTTCGGGACAAGTTAGCCTATACTATTTCTGTCCCGGAGCAGTATCATCAGGTATCCTGTCCCTTTATGGTATTGCAGCCCATTGTGGAGTGCGCTCTGGAGGGGGCCGAAACGGAGGCTGCGGAGCCCAGAAAGCTGGATTTCTATGCGGAGGAGGAGAACGGCAGGCTGCTGTTTCAGATTCTCAGCAATGACACCAGCCGCTCGGTGGAGGAGCTGACGGAGGAGTTATCCGGGGCGGCGGAAGAGGGATACTTTCATACAGGCGGTGTGGACCGCCTGTTGAAGCAGACGCTGGGAGGGGGATACCGCCTGATGGTCAACCGGCGGAGAGACGGGCGGGCCGGTGCAGCGGTCAGCTTTTACCTGCCGCTGGAGCGGAACGGATAGCCGGCTCAAGAGTGCTGTAAACGGGAAGGAGCTGCCGCATGAAGCAGATTCTGGTTTTGATTGAAAACGAGTTGGAGCAGAGCATTACAGGGGATATTCTGCGCTCCGGGCTGGGGGCTGAGGCGGAAATCACCCTCACAGCCGGGGCGGAGCAGGCCATCCAGCAGCTTCAGAGCGGAGCGGTGGATCTCTTCATTGCGGATGTTGAACGGTTTGACGTGGCCCACTGCAATATGGTCACCACGGCGCGAAAGACGGCCCCGGACACTCCGATCCTGGTTACATCGGTGGGGACGCAGGAGGAAATCGCAGGGTATGTCTGGCGCCTCGGCGTCCGGGACTATCTGCTCAAGCCGTACCGGCCCACGTGGTTGTTGGCCGCGGTGCGCGCCTTGGTGCGTAAGGAGCGCAGCGGCGGATGCGCCGCCGATCAGCAGGAGATTTACCTGAGGCGCCTGACGGAGCACCTGCAGAGATTCCAGTATAAAAAGTGCACCGATGCCGCAAGAGAATACCTTGATTTGCTCTATCAAAGTACTGATAATAAGGGTGTTATCCGCACGAGTGCGGTCCGCTTTGCGGAGGGAGTGGCGAAAGCCGGAATCCCGTTCAGCAGGACCACCCAGTGGAAGCTGTCGGGAAGTCTGGAGCACTTTCGGGTCCGCTTTGACCAGCAGGAGCGGAAATATGCAACCTATGAGTTTATTGTCCGGATGCTGGACACGATCTTTGACGCCATAGAGAAGAGCGGGCTGTACGAGGTAGACAGCGAGCAGAAGATTCTGAATTACATTGACCGGAATATCCGGCGGGGGGTCAGCCTGGATGAGGCGGCGGAGTACGCGAATATGAGCTCGTGCTATTTCAGCAAGCTCTTTAAGCGGATGACCGGGAAAAACTATATTACTTATGTGACGGACAGCCGAATTGAAATGGCGAAGCGCATGCTGGTGGACACGGAAATGCCGGTCATCAATATCGCCTATGAGCTGTCCTATAACGAGACAAATTATTTCAGCAAGGCGTTCAAGAAAAAGGTGGGAGTGACACCCAGCGAATACCGGACAGCCCATTCCGAGCTGTTCAGGGAGCAGGGGGCGGGCTGATACCGGCCGCGCAGACGCCTTGCAGCGCCGGAAAGGGTGGAGAAACATGGAGGAATTCAGCTTCAGCACCAGAATCTTTTTTGGTGAGGGCGCGCTGGAACGCCTGCGCCGGGTGCAGGACAAAAAAGTTATGATTGTGACCGACCGTTTTATGGCGGGTATCGGTGTGCCGGATAAGGTGGCGGGGCACCTGACCCGGTGCCAGGTATCTGTATTTGACGGCGTGGTGCCGGATCCCCCCATCGAGGTGGTGGCGGCCGGCGTCCAGGCCCTTCAGGACTGCGGCGCGGAGGTCATGATCGCCGTGGGCGGCGGCTCCACCATCGACGCGGCCAAGGCCATCCGGGCGGTGGCGAAGGAGACTCTGCACATCGACACAGACCGGTGGGAGTGCTTTGCCGTGCCCACCACCAGCGGCACCGGCTCGGAGGTCACGGACTACGCCGTGATCACCGACCGGGCGAAGGGGATCAAGTATCCGCTGGACAGCCAGGCGCTGCGCCCGCCGGTCGCCATTCTGGACCCGGAGCTTACAGTTTCCGCCCCGGCCTCGGTAACGGCCGACGCAGGTATGGATGTGTTGACCCACGCGCTGGAGGCATACGTCTCCAAGGGAGCCAACGATTTCTCCGACGCGCTGTGTGAGAAAGCGGTTTCTCTGGTGTTTCGCTTCCTGCCGCTGGCCTTTCAGGACGGCACAAACCTGCTGGCCCGGGAAAAGATGCACAACGCCTCCTGTATGGCGGGCCTGGCGTTCAACTCGGCGGGGCTGGGGCTGAACCACGGCATGGCCCACGCCATCGGCGCCAAGCTCCACATCGCCCATGGCCGTATCAATGCCATGCTGCTGCCCCATATCATTACGTTCAACGCCGACTTGGGACGGATTCGGAATGGCGAGTACGCCCTCGCAGCAAAAAAGTATCAGCGCATGGCAAAGGTTTTGGACCTGCCGGCCCCCAGTGTGCGGCTGGGCGTGACCAACCTTCTGCGGGAGGTGGAGCGCCTGAACCGCACCCTGAAGATCCCGGCCTCCCTGAAGGAGTGGGGAGCGGAGCCCTCCAAGGTGAAGGAGCTGCGCGGGGAGATTGTTTCCGCTGCCCTGGCGGATGCCACCACCGCGGCCAATCCCAGACCGGCTGCGGCGGAGCATGTGGAGGCTCTTTTGAATAAGGTTATGGGGGGGTAATCCCGGAGCGAGAAGCGGCACCACTCTGTTTACAAAAAAGCACCCGAAGGGGTGCTTTTTTGCGTTGTTTATAGGAAAAGCAAACAAACAGGCTTTGAACAGGTGGAGGACTTCCGACAAAAAAGTATATACGGCAGCCAAGAAAACAGGGGAGGGTTTCCGGTATAATTTCGCCAGAAAGCGTGCGAATGCTGTTTCAGGCGCGCCGCGGACCACAATAAGGAGGTAGTAATATGCAACAGGAAGCCCTCGGAATGGTAGAGACGAAGGGCCTGGTTGGCGCCATTGAGGCCGCCGATGCCATGGTCAAGTCCGCCAATGTCAGTCTGGTTGGCTACGAGAAGATCGGTTCCGGCTTGGTTACCGTGATGGTGCGCGGCGACGTGGGCGCCGTCAAGGCGGCCGTGGACGCCGGGGCCTGCTCCGCCGAGAAGGTGGGCGAGGTCGTGGCCCAGCACGTCATCCCCAGACCCCACACCGACGTTGAGAAGATCCTTCCCCATATGGCGTAACCGACATAACGGAAACTTAAATTAGAGTTCGGAGGGAACATAGATGAAAGACGAACTGATCAGCAAGGTCATGGACGAGGTCATGAAGAAGATGGGCGCGTCCGACGCGACTTCCGCCCCCGCCGCCGCATGCTGCAACAATGGCAGCGCGAACTGCAACCTGACGGAGTTTGTGGGCACCGCCATCGGCCACACCATCGGCCTGGTGATCGCCAACGTGGACCATCAGATCCACGAGAAGATGGACATCGACCCCAAGTACCGCTCCATCGGCATCATCGGTGACCGTACCGGCGCCGGTCCCCAGATTTTTGCCGCTGACGAGGCGGTGAAGGCCACCAACTGCGAGATCGTGAAGATCGAGCTGCCCCGTGATACCGAGGGCGGCGCCGGCCACGGCTCCCTGATCATCTTCGGCGCCGAGGACGTGTCCGATGCCCGCCGCGCCGTTGAGGTCTGCCTGCGGGAGGTGGAGCGCACCATGGGCGACGTATACGGCAGCCCCGCCGGCCACCTGGAGTTCCAGTACACCGCCCGCGCCAGCCACGCCCTGAACAAGGCCTTCGGCGCTCCCATCGGCAAGGCCTTCGGCATCACCGTCGGCGCTCCCGCCGCCATCGGCGTGCTGCTGGCCGATACCGCCGTGAAGGCCGCCACCGTGGACGTGGTGGGCTACAGCTCCCCCGCCAACGGCGGCACCAGCTTCTCCAACGAGGTCATCCTGACCTTCACCGGCGACTCCGGCGCCGTCAAGCAGGCCATCATCGCCGCCCGCGATGTGGGCATGCAGGTGCTGAAGACCCTGGAGCCCAGCGTGGAGCTCAAGTCCACCACCACCCCCTATATTCTGTAATTGCCGGGAAGGAGTCAGACAGCTATGAAGTCAAAACGTTTTGAAGTTCTGGCCGCCCGTCCGGTCAATCAGGACGGCTACGTACAGGAGTGGCCTGAGGTGGGCCTGATCGCCATGAACAGCCCCTTCGACCCCAAGCCCAGCATCAAGGTTGAGAACGGCGTCATCACCGAGATGGACGGCAAGTGCCGCGCCGATTTCGATATGCTCGACACCTTCATCGCCGACCACGCCATCCGCCTGGGCAACGCGGAGAAGGCCATGGCCATGGATTCCCTGGAGATCGCCCGCAAGATCGTGGACATCAACGTCTCCCGTGAGGAGATCCTGGACATCACCCTGTCCCTGACCCCCGCCAAGCTGACCGAGGTCGTGGGCAAGCTGAACATCGTGGAGATCATGATGGGCATGACCAAGATGCGCGCCCGCATGATGCCCGCCAACCAGTGCCACGTCACCAACGTGCGCGACAACCCGGTCCAGATCGCGGCGGATGCCGCCGAGGCCGGCGTCCGCGGCTTCGCCGAGATGGAGACCACCGTGGCCGTCGCCCGTTACGCTCCCTTCAACGCCATGGCCCTGTTCGTGGGCGCCCAGGTGGGCCGCCCCGGTGTCATGACCCAGTGCGCCCTGGAGGAGGCCACCGAGCTGCAGCTCGGCATGCGCGGCTTCACCACCTACGCGGAGACCATCTCCGTCTACGGCACCGAGCCCGTCTTCATGGACGGCGACGACACCCCCTACTCCAAGGCGTTCCTGGCCAGCTGCTACGCCAGCCGCGGCCTGAAGATGCGCTTTACCTCCGGCACCGGCTCCGAGGTCCAGATGGGCTATGCCGAGGGCAAGAGCATGCTGTACCTGGAGGCCCGCTGCCTGGCTGTCACCAAGGGCGCCGGCGTGCAGGGCACGCAGAACGGCTCCGTGTCCTGCATCGGCGTGCCCGCCGGCGTACCCGGCGGCATCCGCGCCGTGGCCGCTGAGAACCTGATCGCCATGCTGCTGGATCTGGAGTCCACCACCTCCAACGACCAGACCTTTACCCACTCCGACCTGCGCCGCGTGGCCCGCACGGTGCCCCAGCTCTTCTCCGGCACCGACTACATCTGCTCCGGCTACTCCGCCACCCCCAACTACGACAACATGTTCGCTGGCTCCAACTGGGACGCCGAGGACTACGACGACTGGACCATCATCCAGCGCGACATGAAGATCGACGGCGGCCTGCAGCCCGTCCGCGAGGAGGACGTGCTCAAGGCCCGCAACAAGGCCGCCCGCGCCCTGCAGGGCATGTTCCGCGAGCTGGGCCTGCCCGAGATCACCGACGCCGAGGTGGAGGCCGCTACCTATGCCAACGGCTCCAACGACATGCCCGAGCGCAACGTCAACGAGGATCTGAAGGCCATCGAGGACATGATGGCCCGCAAGGTGACCGGCGTTGACTTCGTGAAGGCGCTGGACCGCGCCGGCTTCCCCGATGTGGCTCACAACATCTACAACATGCTTCGCCAGAAGGTGGCCGGCGACTACCTGCACACCGCCTCCATCTTCGACGAGCAGTTCCACGTGCTCTCCGCCGTCAATGTGCCCAACGAGTATCACGGGCCCATGACCGGCTACCAGATCAGCGAGGAGCGCTGGAACCAGCTGAAGAACATTCCCAACGCCATCCGTCCGGAAGATATCTAAGAGGGGTGAAGCAGTCATGACGTTTGATGAAAACACGCTGCGCAGTGTAATTGAAGAGGTCCTGAAGGAGATGGGCGAGGTAAGCGGCACCGCCGCTCCCGCTGCGGCGCCTGTCGCCGCGGCTGCGGGCAAGCTGACCATCACCGAGAATGGCGAGGCCCGGAAGGGCACCGCCGCCGACGAGGTGGTCATCGGCCTGGCGCCCGCCTTCGGCACCAAGCAGGTTAAGACCATTATCGACCTGCCCCACGACAAGGTGCTCCGCGAGATCATCGCCGGCATCGAGGAGGAGGGCCTGAAGTGGCGCATCATCAAGGTGTACCACACCTCCGACGTTTCCTTCATCGCCCATGTGGCCGCCGAGTACTCCGGCTCCGGCATCGGTATCGGCATCCAGTCCAAGGGCACCACAGTTATCCACCAGAAGGACCTGCCCAACCTGTCCAATCTGGAGCTGTTCTCCCAGGCGCCTCTGATCGACCTGGACACCTACCGCAAGATCGGCAAGAACGCCGCCAAGTACGCCAAGGGCGAGTCCCCCACGCCGGTTCCCACCAGGAACGACCAGATGGCCCGCCCCACCTATCAGGCGCTGTCCGCCCTGCTCCACATCAAGGAGACTGAGCTGGTGGACAACAACAAGAAGCCGCAGGCCGTTACGGTCTCGTTCCAGTAAAGGAGGCAGCACGTTTTATGGATCAGGAACTTTTGATGAAGCAGATCGTGGAGCAGGTTATGGCCGCCATGAAGAACGGCACGCCCGCTTCCGCGCCCGCCGCCGCTTCCAGCTGCGGCTCCAAGGTCACCGCGGCCAACTATCCTCTGGCCGAGAGCATGGCCGACCAGATCAAGACCCCCACCGGCAAGGACTTCACCTCTCTGAGCTATGAGAAGGTCATCAACGGCGAGCTCTCCGCCGACGACATGCGCATCGCGCCCGAGACCCTGGAGATGCAGGCCCAGGTGGCCGAGTCCGTCCACCGCGAGGCCTTTGCCGGCAACCTGCGCCGCGCAGCCGAGCTCATCGCCGTGCCCGACGACCGCCTGCTGGAGATCTACAATGCCCTGCGTCCCTACCGCTCCACCAAGCAGGAGCTGCTGGACATCGCCGGCGAGCTGGACGGCAAGTACGGCGCCAAGACCGCCGCTTCCCTGGTGCGGGAGGCTGCCGAGGTTTATGAGAAGCGCGGCCGCCTGAAGAAGTTCTAATCATACTCCAGAGTCAGGAGGCCCCAGAATGAAACTGGTCGCAGGCATTGACATCGGAAACGCGACAACAGAGACAGCATTGGCCCGCATCGAGGACGGTCACGCGGTCTTTCTGGCCAGCGGAACCGTCCCCACCACGGGCATCAAGGGGACCCGCCAGAACATCAACGGCATCTTTCACTCCCTGACCAACGCTTTGGAGAAGGCCGGGCTGGAGCTCAAGGAGCTGTCGGAGGTGCGCCTGAACGAAGCCGCCCCCGTCATCGGCGATGTGGCCATGGAGACCATTACCGAGACCATCATCACCGAGTCCACCATGATCGGCCACAACCCCGCCACACCCGGCGGAATGGGCGTGGGCGTGGGAGAGACGGTCCTCATCACGGAGCTGGAACAGGCTCCGGTCGGGCGGGACTATATTGCAGTGGTGCCCGGGACGGTGGACTTTGAGGTGGCGGCCCGGCTGATCAACCGGGCCACCGCCGGGGATCGCAAGGTCACCGCAGCCATTGTCCAGCGGGATGACGGCGTGCTGATTCACAACCGCCTGACCTGCAAGATCCCGATCGTGGACGAGGTGGCGCTGATTGACAAGGTGCCCATCGGCATGCGCTCCGCCGTGGAGGTGGCCGCCGTGGGCGGCGTGGTGGAGGTGCTCTCCAACCCCTACGGCATCGCCACCCTGTTTGGCCTGTCCTCTGACGAGACCCGGCAGGTGGTGCCCATCGCCCGGGCCCTGATTGGAAACCGCTCGGCGGTGGTGATCAAGACCCCGGCCGGAGACGTGAAGGAGCGGAAAATTCCGGCCGGCACGATTGAGCTGCTGGGGGAAAACCGCAGCGTCAAAGTGGATGTGGACGACGGGGCCGACAAGATCATGAAGGCCGTGGAGTCCATTCCCAGCCTGGAGGATGTGCGGGGAGAGCCGGGAACCAACGCCGGCGGCATGCTGGAGAAGGTGCGCCAGGTCATGGCGAATCTGACCAGCCAGCACCCCAGGGACATCAAGATTCAGGATCTGCTGGCGGTTGACACATTTACGCCCCAAAAGGTTCAGGGCGGCCTGGCCAACGAGTTTTCCCAGGAGAACGCCGTGGGCATCGCCGCCATGGTCAAGGCGGACCGCCTCCAGATGGAGGCCATCGCCCGGGAATTCGCCCAGCAGATCGGCGTCCCGGTCGAGGTGGGCGGCGTGGAGGCCGACATGGCCATCCGCGGCGCCCTCACCACCCCGGGCACCAACAAGCCCCTGGCCATTCTGGACATGGGCGCCGGCTCGACGGACGCCTCCATCATCAACGCCGAGGGACAGATCCACTCCATCCACCTGGCCGGAGCGGGCAACATGGTCACGCTCCTGATCCAGTCGGAGATGGGACTGCCCGACTTCGACACGGCGGAGGATGTGAAGAAGTATCCCCTGGCCAAGGTGGAGAGCTTGTTCCACATCCGCCATGAAAACGGCACCGTGGAGTTCTTCCAGCAGCCGCTGGATCCCAACCTGTTTGCCAAGGTGGTCATTCTCAAGGAGGGCAAGCTGCTCCCCCTGGAGGGTGACTGGAGCATGGAGAAGATCCGGCTCATCCGGCAGCAGGCCAAGCAGAAGGTGTTCGTCACCAACGCGATCCGGGCCCTGACCCGGGTCAGCCCCACCGGCAATGTCCGGGATATTCAGTTTGTGGTGCTGGTGGGCGGCTCCGCGCTGGACTTCGAGGTACCGCAGATGGTAACCGACGCACTTTCCCAGTACAAGGTTGTCGCGGGCCGCGGAAATATCCGCGGCACCGAAGGCCCCCGCAACGCGGTGGCCACCGGGCTGGTGCTCTCCCTGACGGAAGGGAGGGGCTGATATGCCCGTAATCCAAGAAAGGATCAAGCCCACCGTCCATGTCCGCTGTGCAGAGGACGCCCCGCAGGAGGTACTGCGGCAGCTCCAGTACGGCATGGAGGAGGAGGGCATTCCCTGGGAGGCCGCGGCCGGGACGGGCGACGCCCTGTCCCTGGCCTGGGAGGCCGCCCGGAGCTCCCGGCTGGAGGTGGGAATCGGCCTGGACCGACAGACGCTGGTTCTCCACTACTCCAAGCTGGAGCGCGAGCAGCCCCTGTTCCGTATTCCCGCCAATTCCGGTATGGAGACGGTGCGGGCGCTGGGGGCCAATGCGGCGCGGCTTGTGAAAAAGCTGCCGCTGAAGGCCCTGGACAGGAGGTGAGAGCATGCAGCAAAAAAGCCTGGGACTCATAGAGACCCAAGGCCTGGCGGCCGGCATCGAGGCCGCCGATGCGGCGGTGAAGTCGGCCAATGTGGAGCTGGTGGGCTATGAGCTTACCAAAGGCGGAGGCTGGACCACCATCAAGATCCTGGGCGATGTGGGCGCGGTGAAAGCAGCGGTGGACGCCGCGCGGATTGCCGCCGGAAAGGTGAGCCGGGTGGTAAGCACCCGGGTAATCGCGCGGCCGTCCATGGGGCTGACCGGCCTGATCCACAACACCGACACGGTGGGAGATCAGCCGCCGGAGCCGCCTGCGCCGCCCGCTCCAACGGATCCGCCGGAGCCGCCGAAGTCTCCGGCAGACGTGCAGTCCGCAGAGGAGGGGGCTTCGGGGACGACGGAGTCTCTGGAGGAGGCGCAGCCCGCAGAGGAGGGCGCTTCGGAGGCGACGGAGCCTTCGGAGGAGGCGCAGCCCACTGAGGAGGGTGCTTCGGAGGCGACGGAGCCTTCGGAGGAGGCGCAGCCCACTGAGGAGGGCGCTTCGGAGGCGATGGAGCCTTCGGAGGAGGCGCAGCCCACTGAGGAGGGCGCTCCGGAGGCGACGGAGCCTTCGGAGGAGGCGCAGCCCGCAGAGGAGGGTGCTCCGGAGGCGATGGAGCCTCCGAAGGAAGCCCCCTCTGAAAAGGGGAAAGAAACACCCTCCAAACGGCGGGGGAAGAAGTCCGCAAAACGCTGAACCGCGCAGAAAAGCGGGACGGCAGCACTGATTTTTCTGATATTTTCTAGGAGGTTATCACAATGGGTGAAGCTCTGGGTATGATCGAGACAAAAGGTCTGGTCGGCGCGATCGAGGCGGCCGATGCCATGACCAAGTCCGCCAACGTTACGCTGATGGGCTATGAGAAGATCGGCTCTGGCCTGGTCACCGTCATGGTCCGCGGCGATGTGGGCGCGGTCAAGGCCGCGGTGGACGCCGGCGCCTGCGCCGCCGAGAAGGTGGGCGAGATCGTGGCGCAGCACGTCATCCCCCGTCCCCACACCGACGTGGAGAAGATTCTGCCGAAGGGCCTGTAAAAAGAGGCTTGAGGCATGGACAAGAACAACGTGGTTTCAGCAGAGATTGTCCGCCAGATCACCCGCATGGTGGTGGAGGAGCTCCAGAAGCAGCAGCGGCTGGAGCGCTCCACCCCCATTGGGGTCTCCAACCGCCATGTCCATCTGGACCGGGCGGACATGGACGCCCTGTTTGGTCCGGGCAGCGAGCTGACGGTCAAAAAAATGCTCGGCCAGCCGGGGCAGTACGCCTCAGAGGAGACCGTCACCATCCGCGGGCCCAAAGGGGAGCTCAGCCGCGTGCGCGTGCTGGGGCCCCTGCGCGCTCAGACGCAGGTAGAGATCTCCATTGCCGACGGCTTCACGCTGGGGGTCAAGCCCCCGGTGCGCGAGTCCGGTCAGTTGAAGGATACCCCGGGCATTGAGATCATCGGGCCCTGCGGGAGTGTAAAGAAGGACAGCGGCGTGATCGCGGCGCTGCGGCATGTGCACATGACTCCGAAGGACGCGGCGCGCTTCGGCGTGGAGGACGGCCAGTATATCCAAACGGAGATCGACGGCCTGCGGGGCGCGATCCTCTGCAATGTGCTGGTGCGCGTCTCTGACAAGTACGCGCTGGAAATGCACATTGATGTGGAAGAGGCCAATGCTCTGGGCGTCAAAAACGGCGACCGGGCCTTTTTCCTTGACGATTGAGCCGGGAAGGAGGCAGGGCAGAGGTGGGCCAGGAGCTGACGCAGGCCAATGAGACCCTTCTGGAATTTGAGCGGCTGATTCAAACCGGAGGCTGCAATGCCTGGGAGGGTACGCTGCGTACCGGAGTGGATCTGGGTACCGCCAACATTGTGCTGGCGGTGGTGGATGAACAGAACCGGCCGGTGGCCGGGGCCTCTTATCCCTCCACAGTGGTCCGGGACGGTATCGTGGTGGACTATATGGGGGCGGTTCGGGCGGTCACACATCTGAAAGGACAGTTGGAGGAGCGCCTGGGCGTCATGCTGGACGCCGGAGCCTGCGCCATTCCGCCCGGCATCCTTGAGGGCAATGTGAAGGCTATCGGAAACGTCGTGGAGGCGGCGGGCTTCCGCCTGACCAACATCGTGGATGAACCCACGGCGGCCTCCTCCGTGCTGGGTATTTCCGACGGCGCGGTGGTGGACGTGGGCGGCGGCACCACAGGCATCAGCGTCCTGAAGGACGGAAAGGTGATCTTCACGGGCGACGAGCCCACAGGAGGCACCCACATGACACTGGTGCTGGCTGGCTTCCACGGCTGGAATACCCAGGAGGCCGAATTGGCCAAGCGGGATCCGGCGCAGGAGGCCAATGTGTTTCCTGTGATCAAGCCGGTTGTGGAGAAAATGGCGTCCATTGTCCGGAACTACCTCCGGGAGTACCCGGTGGAGACGGTCTATGTGGTGGGCGGCGCGTGCTGCTTCACCCAATTTGAATCGGTATTTGAGAAATTTCTGGGTGTCCCCGTGGTCAAGCCGGCGGCTCCGCTGCTGGTGACGCCCCTGGGGATTGCCGTAAACTGCAAGCTGTAAAGTAGGTGAGGACCGTTGACGACGGAGCAACTGCGCGGGATGGCGGACGAGGCGTTTGTCCAGATCCTGGCCCAGCGCGTTGTGGAGAAGCTCCTGGCGCGGCAGAAGCAGGCGCTGGTAGTCTACACCGGTTCCAACATCGGTGAGGCTGCCGCGCTGGAGGCCATGGGCCGTCTGCGCGGAGAGGGCTTCACGTTCCGGGTGCTCCTCTCGCGGGGGGCGTCCGGCCTGCTGGACGTGGAACGGCTCCGCTCCGTTCTGGAGCCGGAGAAGCTGTGGGTGGAGGCTCCGGAGGAGACTCCGGAGGCGCTGACCGCCCGGTACGACACCATTTTGGTTCCGGCCATGACGGTACATACCGCCGCCCACGTGGCCGCCTGCATGGCGGACACACCGGCGTCCGCCGTTATTCTGGACGGCCTGATGCGGGGAAAGAACGTTGTGGTGAACATCGACGGCTGCTGCCCGGATCACGCCGAGCGCCTGAAGCGCGGCTTCCATATGGCGGAGCCGCTGAAGCAGGCGCTTCGGAACAATCTGGAGACCTTGCGCTCCTTCGGCGCGCGCCTGACCACCTCCGGCGGCCTCTATGACAAGGCGCTGCGGGCGGTTGGCGGGGCACAGGCCCGGACGGCGGCACCGGCTGCGAGGCCGGAGGCCGCGCCCCGGAAGCAGGAGGGGGCTGCCCGCATCCGGCTGGAGGGCCGGGTTTTGAGCGGACGCCACGTCCAGGGATGTCCGCCCCACAGCACCCTGTGGGTGCCGCGGGAGACCCTGATTACCCAACTGGCCGCCGATGAGGCGCGCCGCCGGGACATCTGCATCCGAAAAGAGACGTAAAGCAGGTGGCAAAATGTATTTGGGAAGAGTGATCGGGACCGTGGTTTCCACCAGCAAGAACGAGCATCTGGTGGGAATGAAGCTCCTGGTTGTGGAAAAGCTGACGGAGCGCCTGGAGCGGGAAGGCACCAGCGAGGTGGCCGTGGACTCCGTGGGAGCGGGCACCGGCGAGATTGTCATTGTCTGCAAGGGCAGCTCCGCGCGCTATGTGTTCGGCAAGGGTGACGCCCCGGTGGATACCTCCATCGTGGGCATTGTGGATACGGTAGAGGTGGGCTGATGGCAAATCTTTACACCAAAACCGGAGACAAGGGCCAGACCAGCCTGGTGGGCGGCTCCCGGGTGAGCAAGTCCAGCCTGCGGGTGGAGTGCTACGGCACCATCGACGAGGCCAACTCCATGCTGGGGCTGGCGTATGCCCAGACCGACCGGGAATATATCCGCACCACGGTCCACCGCATCCAGGGCCGGCTGTTCGCCCTGGGGGCGGAGCTGGCCAGCGACGAGCAGGGGGCGGCCGGGCTGACGGGAAAGATCTCGGAGGAGGACGTGGCCTTTCTGGAGGGCGTGGTGGACAAGTGCACCGAGACCACCGGGAAGCAGACCCACTTCGTCATTCCGGGCGTGGACCCCGCCTCGGCGGCCCTCCATGTGGCCCGTACCATTGTCCGCCGGGCGGAGCGCCATGTGGTGGCCCTGGCGGAGAGCGAGCCGGTACGTGAGGTGCTGGCCCGCTACATCAATCGCCTGTCCGATGCGGTGTACGCGCTGGCCAGGCTTCAGGAGGATCTGACGCAGGAGGAGCGCCTGAGGGCGCAGGTGACTGCGCTGGTTCGGAAACAACTGTCCGCCCCGGAGGGCGGCCTGCCCCCCTTTAGCCTGGCATCGCTCCAGAGGATGGCCCAGCGGGCCGTGGAGCGGGCCGGACAGCTCGGGGTTCCGGTGGTGTTCTCCGCGGTGGACAGCGGCGGCAATCTGGTCCTGCTCCAGAGAATGGAGGGCGCGCTGCTGGGCAGCGTGGACGTCTCGGCCGGAAAGGCCTATACCGCCAACGCCTTCCAGATGCCGACCCATGAGCTGGGCCAGGCGGCCCGGCCGGACGGCCCGCTCTACGGCATTGACGCTTCCGCTCCCGGGAAAATCGTGCTGTTCGGCGGCGGCTTCCCCTATGTGGTAAACGGGAAAGTCGTGGGCGGCATCGGCGTATCCGGCGGTACGGTGGAACAGGATATGGACATCGCACGGTACGCGATGTCTCTCTAAGGAGGAACAGCAAATGAACATTGATGAGAATGTGGTCGAATCCATTGTGAAGCGGGTTGTATCCCAACTGAGCACGGAGACCGCTTCCGCCCAGACCTGCCCGTCCGGCGGGGACTGGGGTGTATTTGAGAGCATGAACGACGCGGTGGACGCGGCCGTGGAGGCCCAGCGGGAGTATCTGAACCGCTCCATGCACGACCGGGCCTGCTATGTCCAGGCCATCCGCGACGTGGTGCTGGACCAGGAAAATCTGGAGTATATCTCCCGCCTGGCCGTGGAGGAGACTGGCATGGGCGGCTATGAGTACAAGCTCATCAAGAACCGTCTGGCCGCGGTCAAGACGCCCGGCATCGAGGATCTGACCACCGACGCCATGAGCGGCGACGACGGCCTGACCCTGGTGGAGTACTCGCCCTTCGGCGTGATCGGCTCCATCACCCCCACCACCAACCCCACTGAGACCATCATCTGCAACTCCATCGGCATGCTGGCGGCGGGGAACGCGGTGGTGTTCAGCCCCCATCCCCGGGCCAAGAAGGTGTCCCTGCACCTGATTCAGCTCATCAACAAGGCCCTCTGCAAGGCAGGCGCGCCCGCCAACCTGGTGGTCACCGTGTCCGCCCCCTCGATTGAGAACACCAACGCCATGATGAGCCACCCCAAGATCCGCATGCTGGTGGCCACCGGCGGCCCCGCCATCGTCAAAACGGTGCTCTCCAGCGGCAAGAAGGCCATCGGCGCCGGCGCCGGCAATCCCCCCGTCGTGGTGGACGAGACCGCCGACATCGAGAAGGCCGCCAAGGATATCGTGGACGGCTGCTCCTTTGACAACAACCTGCCCTGCATCGCCGAGAAGGAAGTCATCGCCGTGGACTCCGTGGCCGACTACCTGATCTTCAACATGAAGAAGAACGGCGCTTACGAGGTCAAGGATCCCGCCGTGATTAGCCAGCTGGTGGAGCTGGTGACCAAGGAGGGCAAGAGCCCCAAGACCGAGTTTGTGGGCAAGAGCGCCAAGTACATCCTGGACAAGATCGGCATTTCCGTGGGAGATGACGTAAAGGTGATCCTCATGGAGACCAAGGAGGATCACCCCTTCGTGCAGGTAGAGCTGATGATGCCCATCCTGCCTCTGGTGCGGGTTCCCGACGTGGATCAGGCCATTGAGATGGCCGTCCGGGTGGAGCACGGCAACCGCCACACCGCCATGATGCACTCCCGCAACGTGGAGAAGCTGACCAAGATGGCCAAGCTCATCCAGACCACGATTTTTGTGAAAAACGGCCCCTCTTACGCCGGCATCGGCGTAGGCGGCGAGGGCTATACCACGTTTACCATCGCCGGTCCCACCGGAGAGGGCCTGACTTCGGCCAAATCCTTTGCCCGGCGCCGCAGATGCGTGCTCGTCGGAGGGATGGACGTCAGATAAACGGAGGTTTGGGCCATTATGCAAGAGAATCTGCTCGGCCTGGTGGAACAGGCCGGTGTGGTGGGCGCCGGCGGCGCCGGATTTCCCACCCATGTGAAGCTCAAGGCCCAGGCGGACACCGTCATCATCAACGGAGCGGAGTGTGAACCGCTGCTCCGGGTGGATCAGCAGCTGATGGCCCTCCAGGCCGGCGACCTGCTGGACGCCCTCGATCTGCTCGTGGAGCAGGTCGGGGCGTCCCAGGGCGTGGTGGCGCTCAAGGAGCACTACCACGCGGCGGTGGAGGCGCTGGAGCGGGAGCTGTCCAGGCATCCCAGGCTGAGGATTCACCGGATGGGCGCATTTTATCCCGCCGGTGACGAACAGGTGATCGTCTACGAGGTGACCGGACGCGTGGTCCCGGAGGGGGGCATCCCCCTGAATGTGGGCGTGGTGGTCAGCAATGTGGAGACGGCCCTCAATGTGCTGGCGGCCGTCCGCCATCAGGCCCCGGTGATTGAGAAGTATGTCACGCTGACCGGTGCGGTGCGCACCCCCAAGACCGTGAAGGTGCCCCTGGGCATCACAGTGGCGGAGGCGCTGGCCCTGGCGGGCGGCCCCACCGTGGAGCACTATGAGGTCATCAACGGCGGGCCCATGATGGGGCGTGTGGTGAGCACCGGAAGCGCTATTACCAAGACCACAAAGGGACTCATCGTAGTCCCGGAGGGCCATTCCCTCCTCCAGAGCCTGAACCGGCCCGTGCCGCGGATGCTCCAGGATGCCCGGGTGGCCTGTATGCAGTGCTCCCTGTGCTCCGAGGTCTGCCCGCGGGGCCTGCTGGGGCACCGCATCCAGCCGCACAAGATGATGCGCCTGGCCGCCTATGGCGCCCTCTGCGACCCGGAGTATACCCCCATGAACGCCTTCCTGTGCTGCGGCTGCCGCCTGTGCGAGTACGCCTGCGTGATGGGGCTTCAGCCCTGGAAACTGAACGGGATGCTCAAGGGCGAGATGGGAAAGAAGGGTGTCCGCAATGCGCTGCACAACCAGCCGGAGGCGGCCGCGCCGTTCCGGCAGTACAAGCGATACCCGGTTCACAAGCTGATTCACCAGTTGGGGCTGGACGGCTATGATGTCCCCGCCCCGATGGAGGACAGCTCCTGCGACTATCAAATGGTGACCCTGCCGCTGAGCCAGGGGGTGGGCGCACCCGCCCAGCCTGTGGTGCGCGCAGGGGACAGAGTGGAGAAGGGAGCCCTGATTGCGGCGGCCCCAGAGGGAAAGCTGGGGGCAAACCTTCACGCGAGCATCGCGGGCACGGTGACCGCAGTGACCGAGAGAGAGATTACCATCCAACAATAAAGATTGGAGAGGAACTGATTTATGGATATCTTGGCTCTGATCGCCGCATTTGGCGGCGGCATTATCGGCGCTTACATGGGCGCCCTTCCCGCCTTTATTATGACTGGTATCTACGCCCTGGTGGGCGGAGTCCTGACGGCTGCCGGCGTGGGCGGCGATGTTGCAGTCAACTACCTCGCCTTTGGTTCCTTTGTCGGCCCCCACATCGCCTTTGCCGGCGGCGTGGCCGCCGCCGGCTATGCGGGCCGCAAGGGCAAGCTGGCCTCCGGCACCGACATCCTGTCCTCCCTCAACGGCCTGGGTGAGCCCGACGTGCTCCTGGTGGGCGGCATCTTCGGCGTGCTGGGCTTCCTGATCCACTACTGCATCGGACTGCTGCCCGTCATCGGCAGCGCCGGCCCTGCCACCACCGACCTGCCCGGCATCACCGTCTTCATTCTGGCGGTTGTCACCCGTCTGGCCTTCGGCAAGACCGGCCTGACCGGCAAGTACACCGGCTCCGGAAAGCGCGAGTGGTTTGCCACCGGGAAGGGCTTCGTCTATAACGTGGTACTGGGCGGCGGCATCGGCATTGTGGTGAGCTTCATCGCCGCGTTCCTGTACGAGAATGAGTTTACCGCCGCGTTCAGCATCTTCCCGATCGTGTGCTTCGGCTTTGCGGCGATCACGCTGATCTTCACCCAGACCGGCTTCGCCACGCCCGCGACTCACCACATTTTCCTGCCCTCCGGGCTGGCTGCCGTGGCCGGCATCACCGCCTGGGGCCCTGCGGGCGCTCTGCTGGGCGTGCTCTTCGGCATCCTGGGCTCCCTGCTGGGCGACTTGGTGGGCAAGAGCTTGAACAGCCACTGCGACACCCACATCGACCCCCCTGCTACCACGATCTTTATCCTGACGATTGTGATCAACGCTGTCAGCAGCGTGATCAATGCCTGAGCCAACAGAGGAATCCATAGGAAAAGAGGCCAGTTATGGGAAAGTCCATCGGATTACTGGAATTGAAAAGCATCCCCGTCGGCATTGAAACCGCCGATGCGGTGCTGAAGGCCGCCAATGTGGAGCTGCTGACCGCGACCCCCACCTGTCCGGGTAAATATGTCATTATCATCTGCGGCGCGGTAGGCGCTGTGAAGAGCGCCATGGAGAGCGGCCGCCAGACAGCGGGCATCTATCTGGTCGGGCACCACACCATCAACAACGTGCATGCTTCCGTCCCGGAGGCGATCGTGGGCACGTCGGAGGTGGGACACATCGCCTCCATCGGCGTGATTGAGACCATGACGGCTTTGACTGCCGTTGAGGCAGGGGACTATGCCGCCAAGGCGGCGAACGTCCGCCTGATGGAGATCCGCATTGCCCGCGGCCTGGGCGGCAAGGGCTTTGTTATTCTCACCGGCGAGGTTTCCGCGGTTCGCTCTGCGGTTAAGGCCGCGATGAATCAACTGGAGGAGACCGGGGATATTACAAGCAGCAGCGTGATCGCATCGCCCCATCCGGGATTGATTGACAAGCTGACGAACTAAGGGAAACAGGAACAGACGCGGAAAGGAGGGCCATCAGTATGGCTTCACAGGATTGTCCCAACTGCCACTATCCAGCACCCAACCGCAAAAAGCCTGGGGAGGGGGAGCGCGTGCCCCGGGGTATGTACCACGCCCCCGACAGGAGCGGTGAGCCGGAAGAGTGCCCCCAGTGCTTTTACCAGCCGGAGGCAGTGGAGGAAAGGCCGGAGGAGGAGTGTCCCCAGTGCTTCTACCAGCCCGAGGACGGGCAGAAGCGGGAGGAGGCCAAGGAGGACGACTGCTCTCAGTGCTTCTATAAGCCGGATAAATAAGAATTGGTAAGAAAGGATTGTGAGCTCTGTGGAACGACTCATTGGAAAGCAGGCGCCCTATTTTTCCATGGAGGCGCTGTCGGCGGACGGAGAACATTTTGTGCGCGTTGCGCTGCCGGACTATGCCGGGAAATGGCTGGTGCTGTTCTTCTACCCCATGGACTTCACCTTTGTCTGTCCCACAGAGCTTACAGCCTTCTCAGAGCACCGGGAGGCCTTCCGTGCGGCCGGAGCGGAGCTGCTCAGCGTGAGCACGGACAGCGTCTACACCCATCAGGCCTGGCAGCGCAACGGCCTGGGCGGGCTGGGTTACCCCATGGCGGCGGATCAAACTCTGCGGGTCTGCGCCGATTACGGGGTGCTGCTGGAGGAGGAGGGGGTGGCTCTGCGTGGGCTGTTCCTGATTGACCCGGAGCAAAAAGTGCGCTACAGCGTAATCCACGACAACAACATCGGCCGCAATCCGGAGGAGGTGCTCCGGGTATTGGCCGCGCTGAAAACCGGCGGCCTGTGCGCAGCCGGCTGGAAGGCCGGGGAGGAAAACCTCCGCCCGGACATGGCGGAACGCGAGGCTCCGGTGCTGGCGGGTACGGCGCCCGTGCGCATCTATACGATGCCCGGTTGCAGCTACTGCCGCAGCGTAAAGGAGTTTTTGAGACAGGGCGGGATCTCCTATGAGGAGATCAACCTCGCGGAGGATAAGGCCGGGCAGGCCTTTATGGAGAGCCGCGGCTATACGGGCCTGCCGGTCACGGTGATCGGCGCGGAGGAGATTGTGGGCTATAATATGCCCAGAATCAAGGCGGCGCTGGGCCTGAGCGGAGCAAACGAGGTGAAATAGGATGGACTTAATGGACTTTGGAACCGTGCAGGAGGGGAAGATGCGGCTTGTTCAGGAGATGGTGCCCGGCAAGCAGGTCACTCTGGCCCATATTATTGCAAGCCCGGATGAGATTATTTATCAGAAGCTGGGCCTCAATCCCAATGTGGACTACCAGCAGGCCGCCATCGGAATTTTGAGCATGACGCCCTCTGAAATTTCCGTAATCGCGGGCGATATTGCGACCAAGACCTCCAAGGTGGAGATGGGGTTTATTGACCGCTTCAGCGGAACCCTCATTTTTACCGGACGCATTTCAAACGTACAGGCCGCAGTGTCCAGTATCCTGACCTATCTGAAGAATCACCTGGGGTTTACCATCTGTGAAATTACGAGGACATGAAGAAAATTATTTTAATGGGCCGGAGCGAATGCGGAAAAACCACCCTCACGCAGGCGCTGAAGGGCGATGTGATCCACTATCACAAGACACAGTACATAAACCATTATGATGTGGTGATTGACACGCCGGGGGAGTATGCAGAAAACGCCAGCCTGGCGAAGGCGCTGGCGCTCTATACCTATGAGGCCGACGTGGTGGGGCTGCTGCTGAGCTCCACCGAGCCGTACTCGCTCTACCCACCCTGTGTGACGGCCTGCTGCAACCGCCCGGTGATCGGCATTGTGACCCAGATTGACCATCCGGACGGTGATCCGGACCGGGCGCAGGGCTGGCTGGAGCTGGCGGGATGCCATCCGATTTTTCGGGTCAGCTCCTATACCGGGGAGGGGATCTGGCAGATCCTCAACTATCTCCGGGAGCCGGGAGACATCCTGCCCTGGGATTCGGAACAGGCGGCGGAGCGTCCCCGGGTGGTTCTCTCGAACAAATATGGGAGGCTGCCCGAAGAGGGCGGCGGACACCCGCAAACAGTTTAGGAAAAAACAGGAGTGCTCCTGCCGCGGGAGAGACTGCGGTGGGAGCTTTGCTGTTATGATACGTTAGGCGATACAATTTGCAGAAGGAGGGCTGTCCATGGAAGCGTTGACCTTTTTTTCAGCGATGAACCGGGGACAGTTCCGGGAGGAACAGGGGATTGGGGGCAGCTCTTACTGTATCTTTTTTGCCCCGATGGAGGAGCTGGTCACCCAGGACCGTATGACCGGAAGAGAGGACCAGGTCGTGCTGGAGCTGCTCTACGGCGATGAAATGCTGCCCGGCGCCCTGCGGGTGAGGCAGGTGGGGAGCAACGCAGTTGTCGAGGAGTCCACACAGGGGGCGTTTCGCGCCTTCCTGGAGGAGAAGCCGGTCAAGTACATCGGACAACTGCTGATGTACGCGCTTCAGTTCAAAATACAGGATCTCTCTCTGCGCATTGAGGGCTGCACAGGCGAGATGAAGCAGTTGGAGGACGCCCTGGATAACTGCATCGACAACAGCGGCACCTATCGTCTGCTGGATTTCCGCAGGCGCTACACCGAGTGCGGGAATATGGTGCTGGCGGTAAAGGAGATCCTGTCGCGGATCGACAAGGGCTACTATCCGATGCAGATGCAGAACAGCTATGTGCTTCAGGGCGAGGTGCTGCTGGAGTTCCGCTTCCTGGAGGAGCGGTATGAGCTCATCAAGAGCACGGTTCTCAAGGACTTTGATACCTATACCTCCATCATCAATAACAATATCAACCGGAATGCCCGGTTGCTGAGCATCATCTCGCTGGTGGGGGTGGTTCTCAACTTCATGTTCGGAAGTCTGCTGGCCGCCAATCCACTTCTGGGAATCATCGGCGGCCTGTCGGTTGCGGGCCTGTCTGTGGGGGCCACGGCGGTCTACCATGTCAGCCGCCGCGGCAATGCGCCGCTTCCCTCCGGGCGAGGTCCGATTCAGACGCCCTCCCTGCCGAAATTCCACAGGAAAGAGAAGCGGGAGCGGGATCAGTGGGAAAAATGAATATGGAGCGGTGACAGAGAGGGTGTGCCGAACCCGTGCCGCCAAAGACCGGAATGGGCCGGAGAGGACGAATGTCCTCTCCGGCCCATTTTGGTTTCACTAGGAAGCAGATGTTCCGGATTGCCGCCGTTTTTCCGGCGGCCTCAGTCCATCACCTCGCCGCCGGGCGCATCATGGGCGTCGGACCAGACTCGCTCAAGAGCGGCCCAATCGCGCTCCGTCAGCCTGCCGGTCCACTCCTCCGTGTCTTCCCCTTCTGTCCAGATATAGTCATGGGAGTTAGTGGCCTCCTGCATGGCTGCGTAGTACCAGGCGGAGGTATTGTTGTCCGGCCAGGTGAGCATCTCTCCGCGGGGCAGCAGGTGTGCTTCATGAGGGGCCCGGCCCAGGGTGCGGTTGACGATGGTGCACGCCTCGGCCCGGGTGATATTGTCCAGCGGGTGGAAGGTGCCGTCGGGCATGCCCTCAATTAGTCCGTACTCCACCGCTGCGGCCAGGAAGGTCACATACCACTCGGTTCCCTCCACATCGGAGAATCGGCCGTCGTATGTCAAGTCCCCTTCGGTAAACTCGAAAAAGCTCACTGCAATTTTGGTAAATTCAGACCGTGTGATGGGTTCGGTAGGGCGGAAGGTGCCGTCCGGATAGCCGTCCAGAATACCCATGCTGGTCAAGGTGGATATGGCGTTGTTGTACCAGTCGCCGGAAGCCACGTCGGAGTATGGATTGCTCTGACTCCAATAGGCCTCCCTGGCCTCGTCGGTGAGCAGACGGAAAAAGATAGTGGCCACCTCGCTGCGGGCGATATCGCCCTCCGGCCGCACAGTGCCGTCCGTATAGCCGATGATATAGGCCACGTGGTCCTCGGTATTCAGAGACTCAGGCTCGTCGTCGCGGTCCGGGCGGTGAGAGGGGCGGCCGGGGTCGGGGCGGCTGGTCTGAATGGTGTAGGACACGGTTGGCCTGCGGAAGTTCTCCGGCTGGCCGGGCCGGCTGTTGCTGTCCACCGGATACAGGGTCGCGCTGTTGTTGGTGTAAAGGCCGCTGTAGTTCTCGCTGCCGTCCGCATCGTACTGGCCGTAAGTCCCCTCGGCAGTCTGGGGATTCGTCAGCTTCACGGTGTAGGTCAACTGAACAGGGGCAAAGTTGGAGACGGGGACGTTGATCTCCCACACAAAGCACTCGTCGGACGCACCGTCCTGGCCTTTGGCGTAGTATTTGAGCACAAAGTAATAGGCTGATTCGTCCGCGTTTGCCGCGTCGTTGAAGCCGAAGCCATAGGCGCTGGTGATATAGGGATCATTGAACGAAGGGTCAATCAATTCGGTCTTGTCGAGAACCTCTCCGCCCACGGTCAGGGCCAGCCGGTCTATGTCGTTGACAAAATCAAAGTCGTACCCGTTGCTTTTGTTGTCGGTGCCGGAGCCAATTTCATCCACCACATAGCTGCCTTTATCAAGCAGGTAGTAGATGTCGTTCTGGATGTCGGCAAAATCAACGGTTTCGCCGCCGGCCAGGTAGTCCATGAAACTGATGCCAAAGCCATAACTGTCGACACCGCTCTCAGCTTTCAGCGCATAACAATGGTACTCTTTGCTCATTTCCTGATAGAGCGCATTACTATTGTAGAGAGACAGATCAACGTTGATTGGATAGCCGTTCCTATTTACATAAGGGATGGAGCCTTCAGAATCCAAATCACTTGTTTTTGGACGATTCGGATCGTTCAAAGAATATTCATATTTGGTGTATTCACTATCCAATACGCCTTTTACTGCATCAAGGTAGCTGGCCCAATTTTCCGGGACATAATCAGAGGAATACTTACATTCCCACGCGGACAATCCGTCATTTGGCTGTTCGTTCCTTCCGCCCGTTCCGGTATCACCGCCGTTTCTGGAAGAAATTGTGTATGCCTGATCGTAGTTTCCGCCTTTGCAATAATAATACGTTAAACCATCACTGACAAGGATTAAATATTTCCGAGAGCTATCAACACTTGTATCTGCGTCCAGCATTGCCTTGCCAGCCAGCAGTCCGGCGTGCATATTGGTTCCACTCTTTAGTGTCTGCTGGATCGCGGCTTCAATGTCCGCATATTCGGTAGCCAGATCAAAGAATTCACCATTATTGGCGACATTGGCAACCGCATTAAAAATAACTACACCGACATTGATCTTCGCGCCAGTGTTCTCAAGCTGATCCTTTAGGGAACGAAGCATCTCCAGAGACTTGGCCTCAACCGTTGCACTCGTAGATTTGTCCAATACAAAGACCACATCTGTAACGAGCTGTTCCTCGGCCGCGGGCAGGGACAGGGTCACGTCGGACTCAAAATTGCTGTCCAGATTGGTTGCGGTCTTGGATTTGGAGGTGTCCCATCCGGTTTCTTCGCCGGGCTCCAGAGGGCTCAGGCCATGGGCTGCTTTCAGCGCCGTAAGTCCGGTTGCAGAGGCAAACCCGGTCAGCGGCTCAAAATCCGTGAACTCCACCGCGTGATAGGGCTCCTCATGCGCCTCCCAGCGGGCGCCCTCGCTGTCGTCGTACCAGCCGTCTATGGCGTCAATGCAGTCTCCCTCCCCTCCGTCAAGGGTCCAGCCGGAGCCCACTTTTCCGAAGGTGAGAGAGGGCCCGCTGACACCTTCGGAAACATAGATATCATCGCCTGCAACAAGTGCATGATTGTTGCAGATTATGGCATCGGCGGGCAGAATTACAGTCGGGTCATAGTTATTGCCATAGCCGACATAAATTCCGCCGCCGTAGCCATCCAGCAGGCTGTGCGAAACCTTGTTGCCGGTGATCTTGAGGACAGCCCCGTCCTCTACCGTCAGATTGCCTTGCCGCACATACAGTCCGGTGTTGTTGTTATCCTCAATATAAAGCTCGCTGGTACTATCCACTGTGAATGGATAGTCGTTGTAGAGCCGTACAGCAGCATAACCATAGCTGGAATTCCCGGCGTTTCCGGTCACAGTAACAATGGAACCGTTCTCGACGGTAAAGGCGTTGTTTACGGTAATCCCCATACCGTTGTTATTTTTTGTGTTGACGGTGGAGTTATCGATACTCAGTTCACCGGCAGAAAGGCCATGGGAACCGTTGTTGTTGAAATTGACTTCGGAATCCTCGATAATAAAGTGAGAGCCATTGGAGCCATTTCCAAGGCTGTTGACAACATCCACCTTAGAATTGGTAATCGTGGCATAGAATGTACCCGTGAAGCCGGAGCGGTTGTGGTCGGAGATGAAGGTAGAATTAGTGATATTGACGTTATACCCGCCATCACCGCCGTCCCACTCCAGAGCGTCGTTCGGGTAGTTTTTAATCGTCAGGACAGAGCCGTTTGTCAGATTCAGCTTATTGTTGCTACAGAAGTAAATCGCATGGGGGGAACCGGTGCTACCGGTTGCATCCATGGTCATATTGACGTTGTCCAGCGCGAGAACGGCATCTTTGCTGGCGCAGATCGTCATCCAGGTCCATTCTCCATACGGTGTGGAACCGACCCCGTTCATGACAACGTCGATGCCCTTAAAGGTCAGTGTCTTGCCCCACAGGGCAATGCCGTCCTTTTCAAAGGTTACGATCGGCTTTTCCGCCAGATCCGGGGCCGACGTAATGGTAAGACTCTTGGTTAAATTCCATCCCTTGGTCGTGGCATCGGCCAGAAGTTCGATGGTTGCACCGTCCTCCGCTGCTTCCACTGCTTCGTCCAGCGTGGGGTACTCGTTTTCCTCAATTTTCGCCACATTGTCATCCGAGAGGAGAGTGGTTAGTTGATTCGGGGGCGCGTCCTCGGCCGCCAGGGCACTCACGGGTAGCATGCTGAGGCACAGGGCCAGCACACAGAACAAACCCGTGAATCGCTTCAAAATTCTTCGCATACTTATCCTCCTTTTTTCAAATATGCTGGGACTCTATTGTTCAAAAAGACCTGCTGCAATCACCTCGCTTTGTATGGCAAAATAAATCTTTTGTCCTAGGTTCACCTGTGTATTCCGGCAGGATGCGGCATAAAGGGCGATAAAAAAAGCCCCGTGCCGAGGCACGGGGCTAAAAATGGGCGCAGAAGATGGGCCGGTGAAGCATAATTGCTTGCCCCGGTCTGCTTTTCCATGTCCAAAACAGGCTGCACTTCTTGAAAGAGAGCAAAAGATGTGGTAAAATGAATACCGTTCTATGTACTGAACATTTGCTTTTCAAGCCGTATATAGGACAAAAGATTTATTTTGCCGCTATGATATCAGCCCCAGACGGGCAAGCTGGCGGGCGTGCTCCGCGCCGGTGGAGAGCAGGTAGATCCGGGTGGTCTCGATGGAGGAGTGGCCCAGTACATCGGCCAGCTTGACCACATCCCGGCTGGCCTGGTAGAAGGCTCTGGCAAACAGGTGGCGCAGGTTATGGGGAAACACCTTGCTGTCTGCCACTCCGGCCTTCCGGCACACCGCTTTCATCTCCGCCCACACCTGCTTTCTGGATATGCCTCTGCCGCTTCTGGTGAGAAAGATCTCGCCGGAGGCGATTTTTTGTGCCCGCCCGTATTGCAGCAGCTTGCGGCACAGCTTACCGGGGATCAGGATCGTGCGGATTTTCCCCTTCAGCGACACCTCCGCCCGGCCGCGGCGGGCGGCCTCCATGGTCAGGTATTTCACCTCACTCACCCGGATTCCGGTGGCGCAGATGGCCTCCATGAGCAGGCCCAGACGCTCACGGCCCAGTCCCCGGGCGGCGGAGAGCAGGCGGCCGTACTCGGCCCGGCTCAGTTCCCGGTCGGGGGAGCGGAAAAGCCGCCGCTGGAGCCGCAGTGGTTTGACCGTGCAGTCCATCCAGCCCAGGAAACGAAAAAAACGGTTCAGCCCGGCCAGCTTGCTGTTAACTGTGGCAGGGGAGAGGCCCCGGCGCAGCAGCTCGGCCTTCCAGCCGCCCGCCGAACCGGCGGCCACGGTCTCCGGTGCCAGCCAGGCGGCAAACTGACGCACCGACCGCGTGTACTGTTTGATGGTCTCTGTGCAGCGCTCCTCTGCCCGGAGCGCCTGGGCGAATGCAGCCAGCGTTTCCACGGTAATGCTTCGCAGTTCCATATGGTTCTGCCCCCCATTGAATCAAATATTTTTTATTTTACCCAACTACGCGGGATGATATGAAGTAGCGGAGGCGGGTTCGGGAGAAGGGGGGGCCGCTGCCGCGGGAATTGTGTGCCGGAACATTTTATGGTATAGTTGTAAAGTAGAAAAAACAGGTGTGTCGGCAGAGCGCTCCCGAGGAGGGCAGGCTGGCGCGTGATTTCCGGCGAGGTGATGCCTGTGATAGGGAAATGGCTCAACTACATGTCCAGACTGCACGACGGTGTGGATGCGATTCTGATCGCAGACCGGCATGGGACCATCGAATACTCCGCCATGTTCTCCGAGCAGGAAAACGGGCTGGCCGACGAGGGCTTTATCGGGAAGAACATCCTCGAAGCCTATCCGCAACTGACCGAGGAGACCTCCAGCCACTTCCGGGTCATGCGGACGGGGGCGCCGGTGCTCAATGAAAAGCAGGAATTGACGGACTTTTACGGCCGGCGGACCATCTTGGTCAGCTCCACCTTTCCGCTGGAGTACAGCGGCGAGCTGATTGGGACGATGGAGACCTCGGTTTTCTACCACAAGGACGCTCAGTTGGATGGGAAAAACCACTGGCTGGCCAATCCGCACAAGGGGCTGTTCCGGCTGGACGACATCATTACCCAAAACCCGGAGATGCTGACGCTCAAGGATACCGTTCAGCGGGTGGCGGCCAACACCTCTCCCGTGCTCATTTGGGGAGAGACCGGCACGGGGAAGGAACTCTTTGCCCAGTCACTCCATAGCCACAGCTCCAGGGCCAGGGGACCGTTTGTGGCGCAAAACTGCGCGGCCATCCCAACCACCTTGCTGGAGAGCACCCTGTTCGGCACTACGCGTGGGAGCTATACCGGGGCGGAAAACCGGAAGGGACTGCTGAAACAGGCTGAGGGAGGCACTCTGTTCCTGGACGAAGTGAACTCCATGGATCTGTCCCTCCAGGCCAAGATTCTCAAGGCGATTGAGGAGAAGCGGTTCCGCCCTGTGGGCGGGGAACAGGATGTGCACAGCGATGTGCGTATTGTCTCCGCCATGAATGTGGATCCTATCACCGCAGTACGGGAGGGGCTGCTGCGGCGTGACCTGTTCTACCGGCTGGGTGTGGTGCAGTTGGCGCTGCCACCCCTGCGGAAGCGGCCGGAGGACATTCCGCTGCTCACCGATTTCTATGTGGAGCAGTACAACCGGAACATGGGGCGGGCGATCTCCGGCGTGAGCGAGCTGGTGCGCAATGCCCTGCTGGCCTATGACTGGCCGGGCAATGTACGGGAGCTGCGCAATGCGGTGGAGTCGGCGTTCAACCTCTGTACCGGGGCCACGGTACAGCTCAATGATATTCCCCGCTATATCTTTTACCACGAGGAGGAGGCGGGGGAGAGGCAGGAGCCGTGGCCTATGCCGGAACATATGGGGCTTCAGGAGGCGGTCCGCCGCTATGAGAAGGGGTTGATTGTCCGTGCGCTGGAGCAGAGCCGGACGGTTACGGAGGCCGCGGAGAAGCTGAGGCTGACCCGGCAGGCACTTCAATACAAGATGATGAAGTACCATCTCAACGGATAGGATTGTAGAAAGCAAGAATTTTTGCATTTTGCGCAAAAATTCTTGCTTTCTTTTTGCCGGGCCTGTCCCGCGAGGCGGCCGCGTTCCGCGCAACCCCTGGCAGTGCAGGCAGTTCTAACTATGTTTGCCTCTTTTGACAAGCTGGCATCCGGCTTGCTTATTCTAGGGGCAGTGGTTATGCGTGGACCACATATCTGAAGTTAGGAGAGGGTTAAAGATGACACCAAAGAAAAAAGGTATCCGTATCCCCCACATGTTCACGCTGCTCCTGCTCATCATCGCGGTATGTACCATTCTGACCTATGTGATTCCTGCGGGCCAGTACGAAACCTACGTGGATGAGAACGGCGTGGAGATGCTGGTGGACGGCAGCTACCACCGCATCGAGCAGGCCCCGGTGACCCCGATGAAGGCTTTGATGGCCGTACAGGAGGGCCTGATCGAAACCGCTTATATTTCCGCCTTTATCTCCATCATTGGCGGCGCCTTCGGAGTTGTGGCGGAGACCAAGGCCATTGAGGCGGGCATCGGACGCATCATCAAGAACCCCCCCAAACGGCAGGAGCTGCTGATCCCCATCATGATCTTTGTGGTGGGCTTCGGCGCCGGCTCCTTCGGTATGTTTGAGGAGTGCCTGGTCTTCATCCCCTTCCTGGTACCCATCTGCATCGCTATGGGCTACGACTCCATCACCGGCCTGGCGGTGGCCATCGTGGGCAGCTCCAGCGGCTACGCAGGCTCCTTTGTCCAGGCCGCCAACGTGGGGGTTTCCCAGAGCATCGCGGGTCTGCCCATGTACTCGGCCATGTGGTACCGCCTCATCGTCCTGGTGGTCATGCTGACCATCGCGGCGGTGTATATCTATTTGTATGCCCAGCGCATCAAGCGGGACCCGACCCGCAGCCTGATGTACGAGTTCGACCGCCAGCGGGAGGAGAAGGTGGATCTAAACGATCTTCCGGAGCTGACGGGCACCCGGAAGCTGGTCTGCTGGTCATGGGCGCCACCTTCGCCCTGCTGATCGTGGGCGTGCTCAAGTGGGGCTGGTATATCAACGAGCTTTCTGCCCTGTTCCTGGGCATGGGCATCGTCGTGGGCTTTGTGGCCCGGGTGGGCTTCGACGGCTTTGGCCGCCTGTTCAGCCGCGGCGTGGCCGACTTCGCGGCCGGCGCGCTGGCGGTTGGCTTTGCCCGCGGCATCCTCATCGTACTGGAGGGCGGCAACATTCTCCACACCATCCTGTACGGCGCCTCCGGCCTGCTGACCTCGCTGCCCTCCTCTCTGACAGTGCTGGGTATGTACGTTTTCCAAAACTTCCTTAACCTCCTGATTCCCTCGGCCAGTGGGCAGGCGGCCACCTCTCTGCCCATCCTGCTCCCCATGGGCGACATGGCCGACATTACCCGACAGACCACCTGCATCATCTTCCAGATCGGCAATGGCCTGTCCAACATCCTGGTGCCCACCTCGGGCACCTTCATGGTGGCCCTGACCATGGCAAAGGTTCCCTACGGCAAGTGGGCCAAGTGGTTTATTCCCCTGTTGGGCCTCCAGTTCGCGGCGGGCGCGGTGCTGGTGCTGATCGCCAACGCCATCCGCCTCGGGCCAATGTGAGCAGAAAGAAGGTATTTCGATGAAAGAGACAATACAAACAGCGGCGGAGAGCTTCCTCCCCGCGCTCTGGGCCATGTCCCGTGCGATGTACGACCACCCTGAGCTGGGGCTGGAGGAGGTCAACTCCTCCCGCATGCTGCGGGAGTGGCTGGCGGAGCAGGGCTTCAAGGTGGAGGAGAACTTCCACGGCCTGCCCACCGCCTTCCGGGCAGTCTACGGCTCCGGCAGGCCGGTGCTGGGCTTTCTGTGCGAGTACGATGCGCTGCCTGAGGTGGGCCACGGCTGCGGCCACGACCTCATTGGCGTCGTCTCGGCGGGAGCTGCGGCTGCCCTGCGGCAGACGGTGGACGCCGTCGGCGGCACCCTGATTGTCTACGGTACGCCCGATGAGGAGGTCACCTGTACCAAAGTACAGCTCACCGACGAAGGGGCCTTTGACGAGCTGGATGTGGCCCTCATGCTACACCCCTATCAAAAGACCTGCGGCCGGATGGGGAGCATCGGCATCTATCCGGTGCAGTACGAGTTTTTCGGAAAGAAGTGCCATGCCAACGAGGCCGGGCCGGGCAGCGACTGCATCAACGCCCTGGACGCCGCCGTTGCCGCCTACCTCAGTGTCAACCAGGTCAAGCAGTACCTGGACGCCAACATCTACGGTATCCTCAACAGCGGCGGCACCCTGCCCAACATCATCCCCGACTATGCCAGCCTGCGCTACTACATCCGCTGTGACCAGGAGTGGAAGACCCGTCGGGCGGTGGAGCGCATCAACCGCTGTGTCCAGGGGGCGGCGGACAGCATGGGGGCGGAGCTGAAGATCACCCAGTACCTGTGTCCCACCCAGCCGCTGCTGCTCAACGAGCCGCTGCTGGATGCCTATGAGGCGAACATGGCGGCGCTAGGTGAGCCGGTCGTGGTGGAGGAGGCCAACCGCCTATCTACCGACGCGGGCAACGTGAGCTTCCGGATACCCACCCTCCACGGGATGCTCGGCATTCACGGATGTGGGGGTGTCGATCTGCATACGGAGGAGTTCGCCGCCCGAACCGTGACCGAGGAGGGCCGGGAGGCCACCCGGCTGGGAGTCTGTGCCCTGGCGGGTGTGGGCTACGACCTGCTCACCCGGCCTGAGCTGCTGGAGGCTGTCCGGGCCGACTTCCAGCGGGGCATCCGGGAACAGGACGAGAAAGGAGTTTCATCATCATGCTATTGAAAAATTCTATCACGGAGGACAAGACTATCTGGGCTGGCCTGAACCACCCGGAGCTCCCCCTGGAGGAGGCCGACATAGCTGTGTTCGGTATCCCCTACGACGGCGGGGTCAGCTTCCGCTCCGGCACTTGTGAGGCGCCCCAGGAGCTGCGGAAAATCACCCACACCATCTCGCCCACCACCGAGGATTTCCGGGATATCTCCCCTGTGAAGGTCAAGGATCTGGGTGACTGCGTGGGGAAGGACCGGGACGAGATGTTTGCCAAGGCGGAGGAGCTGGCCTATCAGGCCGTGAAGGCGGGAAAGTTCTTTACCATGATCGGCGGCGACCACTCGGTGACGATCCCCGTCCACCGGGGCGTCAACCGGGCGGTGGAGGAGGACTTCGGTATCATCCACATCGACGCCCACTTCGATCTCTGCCACGAGATGCACGGGGACATTCTGTCCCACGGCTCCACCGAGCGGCGGGCCACCGAGCTGTCCCACGTGGGGGACAGTGACCACCTCTACTTCCTCGGCATCCGCTCCATCGAGTCCGACGAGCTGGAGTTCTACCAGAACAACAAGATCAACGTCCTCTCCGCCGCTGATGTGGACCACCTGGGGGTGCCGGCGGCACTGGAGCGGATGGTGTCCCACATGAAGCGGTTCTCCAAAGTCTATATCACTCTGGATATTGACTGCCTGGACCCCGCCTATGCCGCCGGTACCGGCACGCCCCAATTCGGCGGCCTCACCGCCCGGCAGCTTCTGGACCTGCTGAAGGGCCTTTTTGACGGCCTCAACATCATCGGCATGGACGTGGTGGAGGTGGCCCCCAGACTGGACCCCTCTCTGGCGGCGCTGTTCGCGGCCCGGAAAATTATTACCGAGTGCTGGGCCCACCACTACTTCAAAAACCTCGCCCGTGCGTAAGCAGAGAGAAGAAGACCAATCGCATAAAACACGGCCTCCGGTTCAGGCGGAGGCCGTGTTTTATGTGCTCAGAAAAACTTTTCAGACCGTTCATCCGTCTAATGTTTAACAGCCACTGCGGCGGTATACGTTTGGATGAGGTGAGCTTAATGAAGCGAATAGGTGCGCTGCTGCTCCCGGCCGCCGGAGCTTCCGGCACCCCTTGGCCGGCCTGGGCAGCCGAGGCGCTGGCATGGGGACGGGAAAAGTCGGTCAGCCGGGCATTTCTGGCCTCGCCGGGACAGCGTTTGACCCGCGGAGCGGTGGCCCGGCTGCTCTATGAGTCGGCAGGGCAGCCCGCTGCGCATGAGGAGTGCCCTTTCTCTGATGTGTCTGAAAAGGATGCCGCAGCCGTGGGCTGGGCAGCAGGGCAGGGCTATCTCACTGGCGTGGGAGATGGAACCTATGAGCCAGGCCGCCCTGTCACCCGGCAGGAATTTGCCGCTATCCTCTGGAGACAGGCGGGAACACCCGAGGTACCGGTCCAAGGACTCGAGCGTTTTGGGGATGCCGGCACTGTGTCGGAATGGGCGAGGGATGCTGTGCTCTGGTGCCAGCAGGCCGGGGTAATGACAGGCCGGAGCGGGGATAAACTGGCCCCAGAGGATACCATCACCACAGCGGAGGCGCTGGTCATGCTGGAGCGGGCCGCCGGGCTGCCCGATGTCGGGCAGCTCCGGGACGATCTGGAGATCCTTGCCGCACACCACCGGCCGGTGGGCTCCCAGGGGGAGGCCGATGCAGTCCGGTATCTGAGGGATCGCTTTGAGGAAATGGGGTACAGCGTCACTCTCCAGCCCTATACCGACGGCCAGGGCCGCACCGGGCACAATGTCGCCGCGGTAAAGGCGGCCTCTGTTCCCGATGCGGATATCTTGGTGCTGTCCGCCCATCACGACAGTGTGCCCACTGCCTATGGGGCAAATGATAATGCCTCGGGTGTGGCTGCCCTGCTCTATACGGCGGAGGCGCTGAGGAATGTACCGACTGATACGGAGGTGCGCTTCCTCAGCTTCACCGATGAAGAGAACGGTAAGAATGGATCCCGGACCTACACCGCCTCTCTGACAGAGGAGGAGCGGACTCGGATAGTCGGTGCGATCCAGTTCGATATGCTGGGCGGACTCGGTTCCACAGGGACTTTGGTGTGTACTGTAGACGGGGAGGCGAACTGGGTCAGCGACCTGCTTCAGAAAAAGAATCCGGGGTTGGAGAGCGGAGTGGAGACCGCCAGCGACCATACCTCGTTTCAGCTCTCCGGAATACCCGCTGTCCTGCTGATGCAGAGGGGGCAGGGCTACCTGTACCACTCGGCGGCGGATACGGCGGAACAGTTGGATCTGTATGCCATTGCGGCTGCCGCTGACAGCGCAGCAGCCGCGGCGGAGGAGATCTGCTCGACCGATACCCCCTCCTACCGGGCTCTGGCCCGGGAGCAGGGAGAGAGAAGCGCTTACCGCCAGACCAGACAGAATATGATCTATTTCGGCAGTTCCAGAGCGGATACTGAGGCGTACATCGGAGCGGCGGGAGAGCCCGTAGGCGCCAGTGAGATATCCGGGGAGGGGTGGACCGACACCTATGAGACCTACCACTACTCCATGCGCTGGTTTGACAGCAAAGCTCCTATGAGTACCTATTACCAGTACCGCAACGGTTTTCTAGAGCGCATTGAGCTGCGGCCGGAGGAAACCGGCTATACAGGGGAACAGGTACGGGAACTCATTGAGGCGATGTATGGCTCCCCCGTATCAGAGGAGGGGGGACAGACCGACTGGTCCGACCCCATTTACAGCAAATATATCACGCTGTCCCGTGACGAGGAGGGGTGTCTCGTCACGGTGGGAAATTACTCCGTGGGCATCACCAATGTGCTGGCCTCCTATCCGGTGAGCGGCGGTCAAGCCGTCATCAGCGATCCGGAGGATGCGGCGGTATGGAACTATCTGTGTTCGATCCTCCCGCTGGAGGCCAGACAGAAGCTGGCCGAGTTCAACCTGTTTACGGACGGTACCAGTAATGTCCTGGCCTATACCTCTCCCATTCGGGAGGAGGGCGTTACGGACAACACCCGCTTTTCCATCAGCATTGACTACTTCGATGTGTATGATGAAAACGGGGAGAAGCGGGACTGGAGCAAACTGACCTACACGATTTTACACGAGTATGGCCACGTCCTGCTGGAGGACGAGACACAGATAGACCTGACCGTGGGCAGGGACACTCATGACCCGGCGGGATTTGTGGAGGGGGCCTTCCGCAGAGCGTTTTACGATGCGTTTTGGAGGGAGCTTGGAGTCAGCGGCGCGGGTGATTACGACAGATCGCCTACTCACTATGTGAGCCGTTACGGGGCCAACTACTTCCATGAGGATATCGCTGACACCTTTGCCATCTTTGTGTTGGGTGGGGAGCCTGGAAAAAACACTGTGGCAGAGGAGAAGCTGCGCTTTTTCTGGAGGGACCCAGATATGACGGCGCTGCGGTCCGCTGTCCGGGAAAACCTGGGGTTGGAGTGGCCGAAGCGAGCTGCCCATGGCTGTTAAAAACCTGTACTACAGCATCTTATCCGACCATCCGGAGTACAAGTATGCCTATGATCTCACTTCAGAGGTAGGGGAGGACGGACTGCTCCGCTGTAAAGTGTCCTATATGCCCTACCGTACCGGCGCGTATCCCGCCGGATTTCAGGGAATAGAGGTGGATGGCCTGGATCGTCTGGTGGAGGTGGCGCGGGGTGGACTGTCACAGGAGAGTATTCCCATCCGGATTACCGAGCCCACTCTGACAGTGGATGCCATGAACCGGGCGCTTCAGCAGGTGGGCGGCGGTTGGCTGTTGTGCCAGCTCAGCCGTGACGGCACCGCTATCACGGTCACGCCCCAGGGTGGCCTGAGCCGAGAGGAGGCCCTGAACCGGCTGGCTCAGTCAGAGTGCCTGGCAAGGCAAGTTTATGAGGAAATCGTCACGGCGGAGATGGGGAAGGCTGCACAGGCTGAGGCGCTGTATGCTTACTTGACGGAACAGGTACGTTACGACTTCCGCTACTACAGCCAGCCCGGTGAGATGCCCTACAGCGCTACCACCGCATACGGGGCGCTCCATGACCATCTAGCCATCTGCGGCGGCTATGCCCAGGCGTTCCAGATGCTTTTACAACAGGCGGAGATTCCCTGTATTACCGTCAGTGGGAAGATGGGTGGAGAGAACCACATGTGGGTTCTGGCCCAGGTGGACGGCCAGTGGCTCTATTTTGATCCCACCAGCGACCGGGGCAGGGTTGATTACGGTTTTCAGTACTTCGGAGTGGGAGAGGATGCTCTGTTCCGCTATACCTGGGACCGGGAGGGGGCGCGCAGCTTAACGGAGGCGCTGTTTCCCTAATCGGGAAAATTGGAAAACGGCAGTGACGCATACCCCTGTATACGTCACTGCCGTTTTCGGCTGCCCGGCGAATCATCGTCATGGCCTCGGCGCAGATGATAGGCATCGCATTGAGCAGGCGAAAGAAGCGTGTGGCGGTTTCGGCTTGGATGATGTTGTCCAGAGCGCGTACTGCGCCGCCCCATCAGCCGGGCTGAGGGCTTGTCTCCCGAAGGGATCAGCGCATGCCTGCTGTGCAATATGCAGATATGCGGAATCAACATTTTGACTTCCCCACTGGGACAGTGCTCTCCGCCGGACTCTATATTGATCACATCCGGGGCAAAACGCAGCCAAATTTCTGATTTTGGGTATGCAAATTAAGACCGAGACGTTTGCTCTATCCCAGCCCCTGTCCTTCTGCATCCCGGCAGTCCTCCCAATCCGGGAGACGAATAGGCGGTTGAGGACGGCCCACGTCTGCCGAGAGAGTCAAGCTGCCATGGCTCAAAGCGCCGTGCCCCTCTTGGGGACGGACAGGCGGGAGAGCTCCACGCCCTCGTGCTCCAGCAGTCGGAGCTTAGCGGCGATGCCGCCGGCATACCCGGTGAGGCTGCCGCCGGAGCCCACGACCCGGTGGCAGGGAATGATGATGGAGATGGGGTTGTGGCCCACCGCGCCGCCCACTGCCTGGCTGGACATGGAGGGCCTTCCCATCTGCGCCGCCAGCGCCCGGGCAAGAGCTCCGTAGGTCGTGGTTTCTCCGTAGGGTATTTGGCACAGCAGCCTCCATACCCGCTGCCGGAACTCCCCGCCGATGGGGCACAGGGGCAGTTCGGAGGGCATCGGCTTTTCTCCAGCAAAATACCGGGCCAGCCAGTCCCGCGCCGCGTCAAAGACGGGAAGCCCGTCCCGCTCCTCCAGCGCCTCCCGCACGGCTCCGCCGAAATACTTCTGTCCCTCCAGCCAAAGGCCGATCAGGTGCTCCCCATCGCTGCCCAGCGTGAGCATCCCCAGCGGGGATGGGCAGACCGCAGAATAGTACATCCAATTCCTCCTTTTTGATCAATCAGATGGATTTCACAGCGGCACCGCAGGCCGCCTGTCAATGAGATCATAGCACAAAACGCACCGTTTTTCTCCTATGAACGTTCCAAGCCAACAAAAGGGGGTTGACAGGAGCGGGGAATATGTGTATCATTACACTAACGCTTTAATTCGTTAGCGGGATAGAAGGTGATTCAATGTCGCAGTTTCTAAACGGGGCGCTCCGGCGGCTCACCCCCTATACGCCGGGGGAACAGCCCCGGAATCAGGCATACATCAAGCTGAACACCAATGAATCTCCCTATCCCCCGTCGCCGGGGGTACTGGCGGCGCTGAACCGGGCGGAGGGGGAGAACCTGCGCCTCTACTCCGACCCGGAAGCGGTGGAGCTGAGGGAGGCGCTGGCGGCCCGGTACGGGGTGGAGCGTGAGAATGTGTTTGTCGCCAACGGCTCCGACGAGGCCCTCAGCTTCGCCTTTCTGGCCTATGCCGCCGACGGCCGGGGGGTGGCCTTTCCCGACATCAGCTACGGGTTTTACGCCGTGTTCGCCCGCCTGTACGGCATACCAGTCCGGCAGGTGCCCCTGCGGGCGGACCTCCGCCTGGTGCCGGAGGACTACAATCACCTGCATCGAACCATTGTGCTCGCCAACCCCAACGCCCCCACCGGACTGGCCCTGAGTCGGGACGAGGTAGAGGGGATCGTCCGGGCCAACCTGGATGCGGTGGTGGTGGTGGACGAGGCCTATGTGGACTTCGGCGGGGAGAGCGCGGTGCCTCTCACCGCCCGCTATCCCAACCTGCTGGTGGTGCAGACCTTTTCCAAGTCCCGCTCCATGGCGGGAGCCCGGCTGGGCTACGCCATCGGGGATGCGGCCCTGATTCAGGATCTGGAGGCCATCCGCTTCTCCACCAATCCCTACAACGTCAACCGCCTGACCCTGCGGGCAGGGGCCGCGGCCCTGGCGGAGCAGGACTACTACGACGCCAACTGCGCGGCCATCGTGGACACCCGCGCCGATACCAAGCGGCGGCTGGAGGCGCTTGGCTTCACCTGCACCGACTCCAGGGCGAACTTCCTCTTTGCCCGCCATCCGGCAGCGGACGGCGGGGACCTCTACCGGAGGCTCAAGGAGCGCGGGGTGCTGGTGCGCCGCTTCGACGCCCCCCGCATCGGGGACTATATCCGCATCACCATCGGTACCAGGGCCCAGATGGACGCCCTGCTGGAACGGCTGGAGGGACTGCTATGAGAACCGCCCGTATTGCGCGCAAGACCAATGAGACCGACATCACCCTCACCATTTGTCTGGACGGCCGGGGGGTGAGCGCCATTCAGAGCGGTGTGGGCTTTCTTGACCACATGCTCACCCTGCTGGCCCGCCACGGGCGGTTGGATCTGGAGCTCACCTGCCGGGGAGACACTCAGGTGGACGACCACCACAGCGTGGAGGATATCGGCATCGCTCTGGGGGACGCCGTGGCCCAGGCCCTGGGGGAGAAGCGGGGGGTGCGCCGGTACGCCTCCCTCCACCTGCCCATGGACGAGGCGCTGATTCTGTGCGCGGTGGATCTGTCCGGCCGGGGGGGCTATTACGATGGCCTGGACATCCCGGCCCAGAAGATCGGGCGCTTCGACACCGAGCTGGTGTACGAGTTCATGAACGCCTTCGCCGTCCACGCCGGCCTCACCCTCCACCTGCGGAGGGTGTGCGGCCGCAACTCCCACCACATCGTGGAGGGGGCCTTCAAGGCCCTGGGCCGGACCCTGCGGGAGGCGGCGGCCATTGATCCAGAGAGCCGGGACGAAATTCCATCCACAAAGGGGATGCTTTGACCATGCAGGAGCGGCTGAACCGGCTCTATGAGCAGTACGGCTACCGAAAATTCAAAATGTCCCGGTTTGAGAATTACGACCTCTACGCCCAGAACCGGGATTTTCTGCGGCAAGACCGCATTATCACCTTTACCGACGCCGACGGCGCCCTCAAGGCCCTCAAGCCGGACATCACCCTGTCCATCATGAAGAGCAACGGAGGAGACAGCGAAAAGGTGTACTACAACGAGAACGTCTGCCGGGAGGTGGGGGGCGCCTTCCGGGAGATCCTCCAGGTGGGGGTGGAGCTGT
>OWID01000113.1_pt1 | contig 41519 bp, 45 predicted proteins | sample 1732661 | NCBI WGS metagenome assembly OWID01 (sample SAMN05065739, study PRJEB22554) | human gut metagenome | biome: ENVO:2100002; feature: ENVO:00000062; material: ENVO:00002003 | host: Homo sapiens | place: USA
CTCCGGTCTCGTGGGCTCGGAGATGTGTATAAGAGACAGGCGAAGCTCTTTTTATTATTTATCTTCTACCAAGGTACTTTCGTGTACAAACACGTTTTCTGTCCATCGGGTCAGATTGACCTCCAGCTGCTGTGCAAAAAGATCGTCTCCCTGCTCCTTTAACAGATCGATCATCCGGCAGCCTTTCTTGCGGGCATAATTGACCGTCTGCACGGTTCCGCTGCGGACAGTCTTTGTCAGGTAGTATACACAGGCACAGCTGTGGTCCACCATGTAGTAATTCCGCTTCTTCATGCAGTCGTCGGTATAGTCAGGACTGACGATAATCACCTCATCCGCATGTTCCCGAATCTGCTCATACAGTGCAACTTCTTCCGGCTTCCATTCCTGGGTCTGATTGGGACACGGAAGCACCAGATGCAGGCGAATCTCCGGAAACAGCGCTTTCATCTCCAGCACCGTCATTGCAGCGAGTGTGTCAAATCCCTGGGCGCCGCCGGTGTAAAAGATAGTGACCTCCCGTTTTACCAGGTAGGCAATCGCCTTGCGCAGATTGTTTTTCAGCTGTTCCCGTTCTCTCTCGCTGTTGGGCAGCTGCCGGTGTCCTGTCAGACAGCAGTGATGCCGCCGCACGCTGTCATCGCAAAAAAACTCCTCCATCGTTATCCTTCTTCCCTCCATTTGACCGACAGACAGGGACTTTTGGTGTCCACAAAGCGGTACAAAAAGTCCTTTGCTTCCTCTGCATAGTCGATATTGATCCGCTTGGTCGCCGCAATCTGCTGCTCAGGCAGCTGGATTCCTTCACAGATATACAGTTCCTCTCCGGTGAGCAGCACACCATTTTGCTCTCTGGTAATACCCATCCCGTCACAGAGGCGGCCTGGACCGGAGAGCAGATTTTTTTCGTTCAGGCTCTTGATCTGCTTCTTTCGCTGGCGCAGCGCTGTCATCTGTTCGATTCCCTCCACCGGACAGGCAGCGCGGATGAGCACCGCCTCAGGGACGCCTTCCACCCGTGTGGTGATATTAAAGCAGTTGTACATCCCGTAAATCAGGTACACATACGCCCGACCGCCCTGCTCAAACATGACCTGGGTGCGTTCGGACTTTCCCTTGTAGGAGTGGCAGGCTTTGTCCGAAAATCCGGTATAGGCTTCGGTTTCGCAGATAATCGCCGACAGCGTCTGACCATTCATTTTTCGCACCAGCAGTTTGCCGATGAGCTGTTTTGCTACCTCGACCGTATCCTGCAGATAAAAGGACGGCGGCAGCTTTTGATGGGAAATTTTTTCCTGCATTGCTCTTTCCCCTTGCTCTATTCGTCTCTGGTGCTGACCAGCTGCAGTTCCTCCGCGGTCAGCTCCCTGCATTTTCCTTCTTCCAGATTTGGGTCAAGCGGCAGTTTTCCCATCTGCACGCGCTTGAGCTCCAGCACCTTTAAGCCGTAAGCGCCGAACATCCGCTTGATCTGGTGGTACATGCCTTCCTTGAGGATGACCTCACCCCAGCTGCCCTGTTCGTCCGAAGAAATTCTTTTGAGCGAAGCCGGCAGGGTAAAATCCTCTCCGATGGTGACTCCCTTTGCAAAACCGTCGATCATTTCCTCGGTAATCTCTCCATTGACCAGTGCATGATAGGTTTTGGAAATATGCTTCTTCGGGGAAAGAATGTCGTGGGCAAACTCTCCATCGTCGGTGATGAGCACAAATCCGGTGGTATCCTTGTCCAGTCTGCCCGCCGGAAAAAGTCCCTTGCGCCACAGTTCCTTGGGAACCAGGTCGACCACAGTCGGCAGGTGTTTATCCTCGCTGGCGCTGACCACTCCTTTGGGTTTATTGAGCATCAGGTAAATATGGGTGCGCAGAGAAAGTTCCTTTCCCTGCACCGCTACGGAATCGCTGTCAAAATCGACGCCGAAGTCGGCATTTTTGACCACCTGCCCGTTGACGGTGACCGCACCTTTGCGGATGAGTGTTTTGACCTCGCTGCGGGACAGACTGCCCTGCATGGCGATGGCCTTGTCCAACCGTTGTTTCTTTGCCATTGTTGTTCTCCGTATCTATCTCAAGATGATTTTTCTTTTTATTGTACCACATAGCTACTCACAAAAGAAGTTTTATAAATAAAAAGGACTATTTATAATAGTCCTTTTTTCTATGTTATTCAAACTCGACATTATAATCGGTAAATCCACTGTCTGTTAGGGTCAATGTCACTGTCCAATATTCTCGTAACATAGCTCCAAATGAATTTTCCGCATCAACATATCCAGTTATTTTCCATTCATTGCCTCCTAGGTTTGTCGCTTCCATCTCAGTATAACTACAAAATTCAGCTGTTGATGGAGCTTTCAAACTATCTTTGACTGCTTTAACGGCACATATTTTTGCATCCGTTTCTTTACTTGAAGAAGAATTACTACTTACTTTTGAACTAGAAGAATCATCAAATACAAAGTGCCCATATTCTTCCCAGTGCTTATCACAAAAAGAAAATAAAATAGAATCTGAGTAAGAGGATTTTATTCTATGTGTTGCCTCTTCCTTACATTGCAAATCTTCATCATCAGAATAATAACAAGCGCCAAAATTTCCAATTTGATGTTCATATCCATTCCTAGACTCTATAGTCTTTGGTGAAAAAGTAAAGTACAGAACAAGAACAATTACAATTCCTAGCATCGCTATAATCCACATTAGCCTTTTTTTCTTACAGGATGGACAGCTAGTTTCTATGTCTTGAAGTTCTTTCTTTTCTTCATACTCTTTACCACATTTTGAACATTTTACAATTGCCACTTTTTATTCTCCCTTTTATATTCTACTTTGTAAGTATAACACTGAGCCTAATGCTTGTCAATTAAATAAAGATAACCTTTTACCGTTTTATACTATCCTATCTCAGTAAATATAAAAAACGGAACTTTTTAATAAAAAAGTTCCGTTTTTTTAAATAAAATTATCGAATGACCAGTTCGCCGTTTTCTGCGTCGATGGTAACTTTACACATCTCGTCGTTGTCATCCGACGCACCGATCTCACCGGCGATAATCTTGCGGCCCAGCATTGTTTCTACATGGCTTTGCAGGTACCGTTTGAGCGGTCTTGCGCCGTAGATCGGGTCGTAAGCATTGTCGATGATGACTTGTTTTGCAGCATCGGTCATGACAAGTTCGATCTGTTTTGCTTCCAGACGTTTCTTCAGATCCTTCATCAGCAGGTCGATGATGCCGCCGATGTTCTCTCTGGTCAGTGGTTTATAGAATACAATCTCATCCAGACGGTTCAAGAATTCCGGACGGAAGCTGTTCTTCAGCAGAGCATTGACCTGTTCCTTTGCCTCGTCGCTGATCTGTCCGTCAGGAGTGATACCATCGAGGATATAGGAGGAACCAAGGTTGGAGGTCAGGATGATGATGGTGTTCTTAAAGTCGACGGTACGTCCCTGAGAATCGGTGATTCGTCCATCGTCCAATACCTGAAGCAGGACGTTGAACACATCAGGGTGTGCCTTCTCCACCTCATCGAACAGAACAACCGAGTACGGTCTGCGGCGAACCGCTTCGGTCAGCTGACCGCCCTCCTCATAGCCGACATATCCTGGAGGCGCTCCGATCAGACGGGAGACGGAGTATTTCTCCATGTATTCACTCATATCAATACGGACCATGTTGTTTTCATCATCAAACAAGGTCTTGGCAAGGGTCTTTGCAAGCTGGGTCTTACCGACACCGGTTGGGCCCAGGAACAGGAAGGAACCGATTGGACGGTTCGGGTCGGAGATACCTGCTCTCGAACGCAGGATTGCTTCGCTGACAAGGCGGACTGCCTCATCCTGTCCAACGACATTTTCATGCAGGATGTCCTCCATGTGCAGCAGCTTCTCGCGCTCACCCTCCATGATCTTGGAAACAGGGATGCCGGTCCACTTGCCGACCACCTTGGCGATTTCTTCCTCGGTGACCTTATCTCTCAGCAGGCTGGACTGCTGTGCTTCTTCTGCCAGCTTTTCCTCTTTTTCCAGTTCTGCTTTGAGCTGCGGCAGCTTGCCATACTTGAGTTCGGCTGCTTTGTTGAGGTCGTATTCTCTTTCTGCACGTTCGATCTCTCCGCCGACCTGTTCAATTTCCTCACGCAGCTTCTGTACCTTGGTGATGGCGGTCTTTTCATTGTCCCACTGCGCCTTCATCGAATTGAATTTCTCTCTGAGCTGTGCAAGTTCCTTGGTGACTGCTTCCAGACGTTCCTTGGACAGCTTATCTTCCTCTTTCTTGAGGGCAGCCTGTGCAATTTCCTGCTGGATGATCTTGCGGTTGAGCTCATCCAGCTCGGTCGGCATCGAATCCATCTCGGTACGGATCATCGCGCACGCTTCATCGACCAGGTCGATTGCCTTATCCGGCAGGAAACGGTCGGAGATATAACGGTCGGACAGGGTTGCCGCTGCAATCAGTGCCGCATCCTGAATCTTGACGCCGTGATAAACCTCGTAACGTTCCTTCAGACCACGCAGGATCGAGATGGTATCCTCCACGGTCGGTTCTGCGACCAGTACCGGCTGGAAACGACGCTCCAGCGCAGCATCCTTTTCAATATATTTGCGGTACTCGTCCAGAGTGGTTGCACCGATACAGTGCAGCTCACCACGGGCCAACATTGGTTTTAACAGGTTGCCGGCATCCATCGAGCCTTCGGTCTTGCCGGCGCCTACGATGGTGTGCAGCTCATCAATAAAGAGGATAATCTTGCCTTCGCTCTTTTTGATCTCGCCCAGAACCGCTTTGAGTCGTTCCTCAAACTCGCCGCGGAACTTTGCGCCTGCAATCAGCGCGCCCATATCCAGCGAGAAGATGGTTTTATCCTTCAGGTTTGCCGGAACATCTCCGCGGACGATACGCAGCGCCAGACCTTCGGCAATCGCGGTCTTACCGACACCAGGTTCACCGATAAGAACTGGATTGTTCTTGGTCTTTCTGGACAGAATCATGATGACATTTCGGATTTCAGAATCACGTCCGATGACCGGATCGAGCTTTTTGTTGCGGGCATCCTCCACCAGATCATGACCATATTTTTTGAGCACGTCATAGGTGCTCTCCGGCGAATCGCTGGTAACACGGGTGTTGCCGCGCACCTGCTGCAATACCTTCAAAAAGTCATTTTTCTTGAGGTCAAACAGTTTGAACAGCTCTTTGAGGTTCTTGTTTGGATTTTCCAGCAGCGCGATCATCAGGTGCTCAACCGAGACATACTCGTCCTTCATCGAATCAGCGATGCTCTCGGATTTTGCCAGGACTGCATCCACATCCTGCGCTACATAGATTTTGCCTGCTTCCCGTCCGGAGCCGGTGACACCAGGCATCTTGTCGATTTCCTGTTTCACTGCCTGTGCAAAGGCACGCGGGTCTATTTCCATCTTTTTCAGAAGCTGAGCAATCAGGCTGTCGTCGATGGTCAGCAATGCATACAGCAGGTGCTCCTGCTCGATCTGCATATTGTTGTTTTCCAAGGCGATATTATTTGCCTGTTGTACTGCTTCCAGCGATTTCTGGGTAAATTTCTGTGCATTCATGCTTGCTCACTACCTTCCATAACAATCAATCATCTATATCATTTTCCATTTTTAACAGATTATCGGGGCGTCCTTGAGATACTCCAGATAAATGCCCTCGATCTTTCGCTCCCACTGCTCTGCCGGAACGCCCAGGCAGGCTTTCAGTGCACGGTCAATCATCTGGATATAGGCGGCGATGGCACTGCCGATCTCATTGTTGCTGCATTCTTTTTTGAGCAGCGAAAAATTTCGGATCAGCCGTCCCTGACCAATTTGATACTGCGGTACTACCTCAGGGAAGAACCGCCGGATGTACCTCTGTTCGATTTGGCAAAACTGGTAAAAGAAAGCGTCCAGCAGTTCGATCAGCGCCTCCGATTGGGTTCGGGTCATGATTTTGAGCTGCCCGATCTCATCGCCGCTGCCTCTGGAAAGCTCCACCGTATATTTGATGGTGGGATTATACTTTACCCGCAGCGGACTGCGGATGCTGAGCATATTGTCCGAACCACGGCTCTGCACCTGAAACGGTTCAAAACCGTTGATGACCGAAACCAGCGAATCAAAAATATCCTTCCTTCTCTTTTCCGGCGTAATAAATGAAACATACTCAGCCAAAATCTGATTGATCAGATTGGAACGGCTGCTGCCCATTGCATAGGCGGCCCGATCTACTGCCTCTACCACATCATCGCTGAGTACCAGACTGTATACGCTTTTTCCCATTGCTGATTCACACCTTCTCTCCCATGTTTGATATTATTGTAAATCAAGTTATGAAACTTGTCAAGCATATTATATAATATAATTATCAAATTTACATTTTATATACAAATGCTGCTTATATTTTTCTCTACATTCATCGAAATTCGGTTGCAATAAGTTAGGAAGAAAATCCCACTTTTATAGTAGATAGCAAAATAGAAAAGGAGGATCTTTATGAAGCTGTTTTATCGCGCATCCTGTACAATGATCGCCGGTTTGCTGGCTGTCTGTACTGCTCTTCCTGCTTCTGCCGAAGCCGCTGCAAAAGTACCGGATATTGCCCCAGTCGACCCTGTCGAGGTGATCGCCTTGGAACCGGTCGACACACCAACGCCGGATTTCATCACCTCCGATGGACGCAGAGCCATCAACGAATACTATGGCATCGGCCCGCAGCCTGTCAGTGACACCGACAGCCCAACACTCGGCTTGCCTGCTTTGGACGATATTTTATCCATCCGTCTGTTCGACCAGGGAAAGCTCTATCTGATCGACGACCCAACACAGATTGCCCGCATCTGGCAGGCGATGGAAGCTACTAAAGCAACCCCTATCACCAGCCGCACCGAGGTCACCGGCTATGATGCCGCCGACTATCCCAAGGCGTTCCAGTTGGAGCTGGTGTCCCGCGGCAGCTCCGGTCACAACCAAGTGCAATCCTGGTGCACCATTTCCAACTCTGACCGCTTTTTGATCCGCATTAACAATCAAGCAGACTTGGCCTATGATGATCTGCCGTTTGCAACGGAACATCTGTCCACACTCACCGAGGTGCTGAAGGAACTAAGCTCGAATCAGAGCGCACAGAGCAGTGTCCTTTCGCTGGTATCGGACCGCCCGCAGATCTGCCGTGTGGACGAAAAAGGACTTTTCTTCACCAGCACCGATGACCTCACAAACGCAGATGCAGACAAGCTGTATCTTGCCTATCATCAGGCCAATCCTTACCGCCGGCAGTATACCGGCGGCGACAGCAAAGTCTTGTACCGTCTCTCCGGCGATGGCGAACAGCTGTATCTCCAGCCGGCAGAGATGGGCGCTAAAATCTATCTGGACCAGCAGGACTATCAGGACGACATCTTCTATTTCTACGGCATGGATGATGGTTTTCTGTCCCAGTTGAACAGTTCGCTCACCGACCTCCCTGCACATCCTCTGTGGTTTTACCCTATTCTCAGCGGACAACGATTTACCGTATTAGACAGCGCTCCTTCCGAGCTGTCCCAGCCGCCGGTCACTGTGGCTAACCTTGCCTCTACCGAGCTGCTCCGGCCGCTGCTGACCTCTCTTTGCGTCCAAAAGGACAACATTCAAAAGGTGGACAAAAATTATTTCCTGAAAAATCCACTGACCTTTTACCTACAAATTGCCGACAACAATTATACCGTCAGCATCAACGATTCTGCACTGCTGCTCCGCGGACAGACCGAAGGATATGGTTTGCTCTATCAGCTGGTCGACGGCAAAGAAAACAGAGCCGCCATCCAGGAGGCAGTCAAGCTGACACAAATCAAGCGCTATGCGGCAGCCTATACCCAGATGCTGCTGCAGCTGATCGAGGATGAACCAGGTTATTTCCGAAAAATAAAGGAAGTAACCATCCATTTCCAGAACACCGACCTGCCCGAACCTGCGCTTTCCTATCTTTGCAGCCTGATGGAAGACAACCTCTCCAAAAAAGGATACACCTTCTCGCTCTATGCAGGCAGCCTGCAGCAGCTTGAGGAAAGCGGAAAATGGACAAAACCGGAAGGTTCTGACATTGCATATTATCGGGATGGCGTGCTGATTCAAATTGACGACCACTGGCAGGACAACACCATCACTTACAGCATCGGTGCGCAGACCAATGGTCAGGATGCCGTTTATTATATGGAAAATACCGCCGAGTATCAAAAAGGAACCTGGGTGATCACTTCTTCCAAGCTAATTGCAATCAGCTGATCGTAGTCCTCTATCCAGAATCAGAAGGCGCTGCCTTCTGATTCTGGATTCCTTTTTGCTGGAAATCTGTCCAATGTTAGTATTTCTATCATTTCTTGTGATGGAAATTGTTGTTATTGATAAAAAGCGTTACACTTTGCTCTGATTCTCCGCTGTTTTGTTATATTTTTGTCAAATTATTGTACTTTTGTCGCTGTTAAAGTTGATAGAACTGCATACAAAGTGAACAAAATATGTTAAAATAGGTGTACCTGGTACGCGATACCTCAAAAACATCCAAGGGAGTGTATTTTATGGCATCTTTCATCAGCGCTGACAATACCTGGGTTTTGTGGGCGCTTCTGGTCGGCGACGCTGCGCTGGCGATCTGGCTGGAGCAGCGCTACAAATGGGCTTCCAAAATCACCGGCTGTGTTTTGGCAATGCTGGGAACGATGATTTTATCCAACGTCGGATTGATTCCAACCGTATCCCCTGTATATGATTCGGTATGGGACTATGTTGTTCCGCTGGCAATTCCCCTGCTTCTGTTCCAGTGCAATATCAAAAAAATCGGCAAGGAAAGCGGCAAGCTGCTCATCATTTATCTGATCAGCTCGGTCGGCACCGTTCTTGGCGCATTGGTTGGATTTTTCATGCTCAACCGCTTTGTTCCCAACCTGAACAAAGTTGCCGCCATGTTTTCCGGCACCTACGTCGGCGGTTCGGTCAACTTTGCCGCCATGGCCGACACCTTCGCCGCTTCGGGAGAGCTGAGCTCTCAGGCCGTGGTTGCGGACAACCTGTTGATGGCACTCTACTTCTTTGTGCTGATCGCCATGCCTGCCATGAACTTTTTCCGTAAGCATTACAGCCATCCTCTGGTGGACGAAGTGGAAGCTGGAATGAACAAAAGTTCTGAAAGCTACTGGAAGGCAAAACCGATTTCGCTACAGAACATTGCCTTCTGCTTTGCGGCTTCCACCATCATTGTCGCTATCGCCACCACCATTGCAAACTTTTTTGCCAAGCTTTTCCCTGCAGAAGGTGCCAGCTTTGTGCTCAACCAGCTGCTCGGAAATAAATATCTGATCATGACCACCCTGACGATGATCTGTGCGACCGCTCTGCCTAAGGTATTTAACGATGCTCCTGGCGCCAACGAAATCGGGACCTTCCTGATTCACATTTTCTTTGCGGTGATCGGCGCTCCTGCTTCGATCATGAACATCATCACACAGGCGCCGCTGCTGCTGGTCTATGCGCTGATTATCGTTTCCTTCAATATGCTGGTCACACTGATCTTCGGAAAAATCTTTCATTTTAGTCTGGAGGAAGTCATCCTTGCTTCCAACGCCAACATCGGCGGACCTACTACTGCCGCTGCTATGGCGATCTCGAAAGGTTGGAACAAGCTGGTCGGTCCGGTTCTGCTGATTGGAACACTGGGTTATGTCCTGGGCAATTACTACGGCATCCTGGTCGGAACCCTTCTTTCCTAAAAAATACTGCACAGGAAACAGGACGAAAGAGAAAAAATTTTCTCTTTCGTCCTGTTGTTGCATTCCGGCTTGATTGGATGTATCTTTATAAAGGAGTGAATTCCACTCAAGTTACGAAGGAGGATTATCCCATGCTTTTTGATGGACATGGCGACGTCTGGACCGACGTCACCTGCAAACGTGTAGACAACCACGAAACCGATATTTTCCGCAAATATCATCTTAAAAAATTTCAGGCAGGCAAGGTAACCGGCGGTATCTTTGTCATCTGGATTGACCCGCCGTACGACAAAGACCCTGCTGCCCGCTCCAAACAGATTGTCGAGAGCATCAAGGCGGAGATGGTGGATTCTGCCGACCTTTTAAACTTTGTCACCAAATATGATGACTTTGAAAAGGGCACCAAGGCAGGCAAAATCAACGTTGTCACCGGTATCGAAGGACTCAGCCAGATCGGCGAGGACATCGACATGATCGACTATTTCTACAATGAAGTCGGTGCACGTCACGCAATGCTGACCTGGAACGAACTGAATGCACTGGCTACCGGCTGTCCGCAGGACCCAACCCGCGGTTTGACCGAAGCCGGAAAGCTGGCAGTCAAACGGATGGAAAAACTGGGAATGGTGCTGGATGTTTCCCATCTCAACGACAAATCCTTCTGGGATTTGATGAGCATTGCGACCACTCCGGTCATCGCTTCCCATTCCAACTCCCGCACCGTTTGTCCGGCAAAACGCAATTTGACCGACGAAATGCTCAAGGAAATTGCAAAGACCGGCGGTTTGGTCGGCATGAACAGCCTGCGTGAGTTTGTCAGCGAGAAACGTGAGGAACAGAATGTCCAGAAGCTCTGCGACCACCTCGATTACATCGCCAACCTCATCGGCATCGACCATATCGGTCTGGGCTACGATTTTGACGATTATCTGGGAGGCGAGGCGCTCGGCTCGTTCAGCTCCAATCTGGATTCTCCAAGTGCAGACGGTGTATCCAACGAAGCAGAAGCATATAATCTGATTCTGGAAATGAAAAAGCGCGGATACAGCCAGGAGGATTGTGACAAAGTCGCCTACAAAAACTTCTATCGTGTATTTAAGCAGGTTCTCAAATAACTGCATAAAAAAAGAGGAAAATGCCCGAAGGCATTTTCCTCTTTTTTATGCGTTATAGCAACGAAAAATCCTTGACGTTCTGACGGTCGATGAGCGCTGCCAGTTCCTTTTCCAACATGACACCATAGCGGGTATCGGACGAATAGCTGAAGGTGGTTTTGATGCACCGTTCCACAAAGTATGCCGCCCTGCCCATCGCCATCGGCAAACTGTCACCTGTCAGAAATCCACCGGTCAGCACACTGGCAAACAGGTCGCCCGTTCCTGGATAGGACACCGGCACATAGTCGCAGTCCACCGACCAGAAGGAATTATTTTTCCGGTCATAGCCAATATTTGAAATCTTTCCTGAAGCCATCGGCACTCCGGTCACAACGACGTCGTTGGGTCCAAGCTCGCTCAGCCTCGCCAGCAGACTTCTTGCCTCCGAGCGGGACAAACCTTGGGTAAGATAGGGGATTTTCAGCAACATACAGGCTTCGGTGAGGTTCGGCGTGATGACGTCAGCCACCTTTACCAGCTCCTGCAATCGGCTGCGCATCTGAGGCGTGATGGTACGATAGGGTCTTCCATGATCTCCCATCACCGGATCGACCACTGCCAGTGCATCAGGATAAGCAGAAAAGATTTTCAGGCAGTGGTCAATCTGCTCCTGAGAGCTTAAAAAGCCGCTGTACACACATTCAAACTCCAATCCCAGATGCAGATAATGCTCCAGACATGGCAACGTAAAATCGGACAGATCGCGGCGCTGCACCTCTCCCAAGCCACCCGTGTGGGTGGAAAAAACCGCGGTAGGAATCGGGCAGACCTGCACTCCCATCACCGACAGAGTAGGCAGAATCACCGTCAGAGAACACCGCCCAAATCCAGACAGATCATGGATGGCAGCGACACGTTTCGGACGATCCGGCATAAATAAAACCCCCAGACAAAATCAGAATAAAATTATTATATCACCTGCATCTGCCGATGCAAGTACCAGCAAACAATTAGATATAACGCTGCAAATATGAAATCGAATTTTACAATCTCAACAAAAACGATTTCTGGAAAAGCAGCGTGTTTATGCAATACAAGGGAAATTCAAAAAACGCTGGAAAGTGCGTTATTTTCGCGATATAATGAGAAAAGAAAATTATTTTGTGACTTTATTTTTTCACACATAGCAAGAACATCAATGCCGGATCTGACTGCACGTCATATCCGGTGTTTTTCAGAAGGAGAGTTTGACGTGATCAGAAACGATTTAAGAAACATCGCCATCATCGCGCACGTTGACCATGGCAAGACCACCCTGGTCGACCAGATGCTCAAACAGAGCGGCACCTTCCGTGACAACCAGTCCGTTCAGGATCGTGTCATGGATAACGGTGACCTCGAGCGCGAAAGAGGCATCACGATCCTTGCCAAAAATACCGCCATCAACTACAAAGGCACCAAAATCAACATCATCGACACCCCTGGACACGCAGACTTCGGCGGCGAGGTAGAGCGTATCCTCAAGATGGTAGACGGTGTTATCCTGCTGGTCGATTCCTTCGAGGGACCAATGCCACAGACCCGCTTTGTTCTGTCCAAGGCTCTGGCTCTGGGCCACAAGGTCATCATCGTTGTCAACAAGACCGACCGTCCTGATGCAAGAAACGAGGAAGTAACCGAAGAAGTTTACGACCTGCTGTTTGATCTGGATGCAAACGAGGAACAGCTGGAAAGCAAGATCCTCTACTGCTCCGGTAAAGAAGGAACCGCTTCCCGTGAACCAGGCGTAAAGGGCGAAAACCTGGACATCCTGTTCGACACCATCCTGGAAGAAATTCCTGCTCCGGAAGGCGATCCAGAAGGTCCTGCACAGATGCTGATCTCCTCCATCGACTACAACGATTTCGTCGGCAGAATCGGTATCGGCCGTATCACCCGCGGTACTCTGCATGTTAACGATCCGGTCATTGTCTGCGACTTCCATAATCCAGACGTTTCCTACCGTTCCAAGATCGTCACCCTGTACCAGATCGAAGGTCTGCAGCGTGTTCCTGCTCAGGAAGCAACCGTCGGCGACATCGTCTGCATCTCCGGTATTGAAAAGCTGACCATCGGTGAGACCATCTGTTCTCCTGACACTCCAGAACCGCTGGAATTTGTCAAGATCTCTGCTCCTACCGTTGAGATGACCTTCTCGGTCAACAACAGCCCATTCGCAGGCAAGGAAGGCAAATTCCTGACCTCCCGTCACCTGCGCGACCGTCTGTTCAAAGAAACCCTCAAGGACGTATCTCTGCACGTCTACGAAACCGACTCCACCGAATCGTTCCGTGTTGCCGGTCGTGGTGAGATGCATCTGTCCATCCTGATCGAAACCATGCGCCGTGAAGGCTATGAGTTCCAGGTCAGCACCCCACAGGTTCTGTTCCAGCAGGAAGGCGGCAAAACCCTCGAACCAATGGAGCAGCTGGTTGTCGATGTTCCTGATTTTGCTACCGGCTCCGTTATGGAAAAAATGGGTATCCGCAAAGGTACACTGGTTTCGATGAACCCATTCAACGGCAGAACCAAGCTGGAATTCATCGTTCCTGCCAGAGGTCTGTTCGGCTACCGCAACGAATTTTTGACCGACACCAAAGGTGAAGGTATCATGAGCTCGGTCTTCTACGGCTACGAGCCATATAAAGGCGATATTCCAAAGCGTGCAACCGGTTCTCTGATTGCTTTTGAAACCGGCACAGCTGTTACCTACGGTCTGTACAACGCTCAGGAACGCGGCACTCTGTTTATCGGCGCCGGCGTTGAAGTATATGAGGGTATGATCGTCGGTCAGTCTCCAAAGGACGAGGACATCGTTGTCAACGTCTGCAAAAAGAAACACATGACCAACACCCGTGCATCGGGCAGCGACGACGCACTGCGTCTGATCCCACCGAAGGTCATGAGCCTGGAACAGGCAATCGAGTTTATCACTGACGATGAACTGATCGAAGTTACACCAAAGAGCATCCGTATGAGAAAACGTATTCTGGATAAATCCGAGCGTATGAAAGCTTGGAGCAAAAACAGAGGTTAATACTCGTCCGAGGTGTGATAAAACCCCCTCCTCGAAATCGAGGAGGGGGTTTGTGTATACTGGAGGTTTTGATATGGAGAAAATCACTGTCTGGACCAAACAGCACCGTGCTGTGCTGGAAACCTTGGAACGGGAAGGTCGGTACGTCGCCAAACGGCAGTTTGTGCGGTACGAAAATGAGGATTGTGCAGACCTGGTGCTGGAAGTTTATGACTGGCTGGTCAAAAACGGTCCCGATGCCTCCCACAAGCCTGCCGATGCCGATTATCCGGTGTGGGTATCCTTCTCCCGCGAGGGCACCTATCTGCCGCAGGAACAAAGTGTGATGCTGGAATTAAGTCTGGATCCTGCCATCATCACTCCCATCCATGTGGCAAAGTGGGGCATTATCCTCAACTACTCCTACATTCCCAAGGATGCCAAAGACGCCAAACGACATCAGGAACTGCTGAAAAGCTACAACACCAGCGACACGCAGGCATATATGTCCCAGTTCTATCCACAGATCAAGCGGGAAATCATCGACAGCTGGTCCCGTCTGTTTGACGACAGCATCCACATCAACAGCGACCAGAAATACGGAACAATATGGGAGATCAGAAAAGAATGGATCACCGACATCATCAAATAACCCTCTATTCCCCACAAAGCGACGCTGTCATTGAAGCCATCAAACGGGACGGCGTCTGTTTCTCCAAGCCGGAATACATCAAAGCAAAATACGGAGAAAGCGCTCCCCTGTTCCTGACCGCTTATCGGTGGTTCTCGGAAAAGGCTGCCGCGCTTGTTCCCAAACCTCAAGGAGCGCAGTTTCCCTATTGGGCGGTCGCTGACCGCGCCGCCGTCGATGCTACCGGCGGCGGAACAGTGCTGACTCTCTGCGTGCCGGCGGAGCAGGCCATCTGCTTTGATCTGTACGACTGGAACAAGATTTTGCAGCTGCGTTATCTGACCGACAACCCAAAGGAAGAAAAGGCATTTACAGCGGATCTTGCCATGCGAGGGCTGGACTGCTACAAGGTAATGATGAGCAGTTTTTACCCTGAAGAAAAGCAAAAAATCCTGCAAAGCTGGGAACGTTTGTTTGTACACCACAACGCCATCCTCCAAGGTGACACCACCGGCGTCGGCCTGGTACAGGCCGGACTGTGGTGCATCCGTCGGGAATGGATCGTCGCAGGAATTTAAAAGAAAAGTAAAAACACCTGTCGAAATCGACAGGTGTTTTTCTTCTGAGGTGTGTTTTTTGAGGAGGGTAGAGCAAATACTCAACGAACGATGCGGCTTCGTTCCTCTTGCTGAGTACATCTTTATTATACACGTCATCCGAATTTGTTTGTTAAGGCGCTGTGAATTAGCTTTAAAAAAACATTGCTGAAAATGTTAAAATGACATTTTTACTAAATTCAAGCGACTTTATCGGCAAAACATGGTAAAATAACGTTAAAAAATCACTCAAAGGAGGATTTTCCATGCAGTTCAAACGATATGAACCACAAAATCTGACCCAGATGCTCCGGTTGTTCTGTGATACTGTCCACTGTGTCAACGCTGACGACTATTCCCCTGAGCAGCAGGAAGCCTGGGCACCTTACTCGGTAATCGACGACCCCGAAACACGGGAGCGCTGGAACCGAACCCTCTTGGCCCATTTGAGTCTGGTGGCGTGGGGACAGGACTCCATCGCCGGTTTTGCAGACATCGACCTTGCCGAAGGATACCTTGACCGGATGTATGTCAGCAAGGATTTCCAGCGGCAAGGAGTTGCCACTGCGCTGCTGTCCCAGCTCGAACAGGCTGCCAAAGACGCCGGATGTAAAAAAATCACCTCGGACGTTTCGATCACCGCCCGCCCATTCTTTGAAAAGAACGGCTTTCGGGTGATCTGCCGTCAGGAGGTCGTCCGCCGAGGCATTACCCTGGTCAACTTCAAGATGGAAAAAGAGCTCTCTGTTTAATCCTTCTTGCTTCCCTGTACCCTTTTTCCAGCGCTGGCGATCTCCTTTACCAGCACCATTTTCATGCAGCGGACGCTGCCTCTTTTTCGGCTGGGCTTTTTCCAACTTTTTTGCATTGTCATCCCCTTTGTGTGCTGTTATAATAAGTTTACAAATTCGATATTTGTAAAACAAAAAGTGCAGAAAGGAAGGCAAATGATGATGCAGCCAAACAACAAAAACACAGAGGAAAAACCGGTCAAAGAACTTTTACAGGAGCAGTCCAAGGAGCTCAAGGACTACATCGACCTCAAACACAGGGAGATGGAGGAGCTGATTGCAGAGAGCGAAGGCCGTTTATCTGAACAGCTTCGCGAAAAGGGAGAAAAGTAAGCTACTTATCCTTCGTTTGTTGATTTGCAAAACGGTGAATCTTCTTTTAACATCCGTTCAAAATTCTTGCTTTTTTTCGGACATGTGCTACAATAGTCTTACTAAAAAGCAAGAGAGGAGTTGATCTGATGGGCAAAAAAGATTCTGTTCATCTGTTATGGTCCGACCGTTCAAGAATTCTGGGACTGCCGATCACCTTTACCAAATATGGAGTCTCCGAGGACCGTATTTTCTGCGAAAAGGGTCTGCTCAATATGAAGTTTGAAGAAATTCTGCTCTACCGTGTGCGGGACATCAGCATGAAAATCACCCTTGGACAGCGTATCTTCGGCGTCGGCAGCATTCTGCTGCAAAGTTCCGATAAGACGGCTCCCGTTTTGGAAATCAAAAACATCAAAAACCCTCGTGAGGTCAAGGAAATGATCCACGAGCAGGTGGAAGAAGTGAAAGTTCAGCGGAGAATGCGCTTTGGTGAAGTGCTGGAAGATCCCGCCGACGATGAAGCATATCAGAGCTTTGAATAAATCAATCTACGCCCCGAAAAAATTCGGGGCGTTCTTTTTTGTTACCCTCTGCAATTTGAGGTCATATTTTAACAGAAAGGAGGACAGCAGGGGTGGTTCTTCCCTCAAAATAATCAACTGCCACTCCGAACAAAGATCATGAACAATGCAGACAACTTCTTTCAATCGCTCTGTGAACAATATTATGCCGATCTGGGAAACTTTCTGCTGGCGCTGACTAAAGATCGGGAACTGGCGCAGGACCTGCTGCAGGAAACCTTTATCGTCGCCTGGAACAAGCGCGAGCTGTTGCTCACCCATCCAAACCCTGCCGGATTTCTGTTTCAAACGGCGCGGCTTTGCTTAAAACATGCCCGACAAAAACAGAAAAAGCAGCAGGGCCGCGTCCTCTATCTGGATCGGGAGCAGCTGGCGCAGCAAAAACAGGAGCAGCACGGAAACGATCCCTGGGAGGAACTCTGTTTACAGCAGGATGCTGCCATCGACGAAACAAAATGGATCACAGCCGCTTTACAGCAGCTTTCGGACGAAGAATATCTGCTGTACCGGCAGCATTATCTCGAGAAAAAAACCTTTGTACAGCTGGCGCAGGAACACCAGCAATCTGCGGTATGTCTGCGGATGAGAGCTCTGCGCATCCGCAAAAAGGTTCAGAAAGCTGTTCGACAGCTGGCTTTGGAGGAATTTTCCGACCAAAGCTGCATCCAATCATCCAAAGGAGGAATCCAACATGAAAAAACATGCTGACAAATGGGAACGACAGCTGGACAAGGCAGCCCGCGCCGGAGATGTTGCCCAAATCCAACACCTCCTTGCAGATGAAGCAGCGCCGACGCTTGATAACCTTACAAAATTTGACCCTTCCGAAGCGGCAGACTTCATCCAGCAGTCTATCCAGGCTGCACAGAACACCGCCGGCTTGCCATCCATCCCCAAACACAGGAAGAAAATTTCCATTGCAATCTGTATCGCGGCTGCCTGTCTGCTGGCAACCGCAGGCACCTACGCTGCCGGAAGATTCAGCCACCGAATCTTTGAAGAGGATGGCGTTGTACAGTATGAAATCGTCCGCTCCGACCTGACGGAAAACCAGAAAGAACAGCTGCAATCCACTCCTGTCGATCCAACGGTCAACGGAACGCTTGCCTACAGCTCTTATGCGGAAACAGCATCCGATGCGCAGGAGGTGGAAGAGGTGACTGGTATTACGCCGCTTGTTCCTTCCTATCTTCCTGATGACTTTTCTGAACCTCTCTACCAGATCATCCGTTGGACAGTCCATACCAACGCTGATGTTGAGCTTACCGAAAATGATTCCCCTGCCCTACGCGCACAGACCGTCTTTTCGGGAGCGCAGAAACGCAGCATCCGAATAGAACAAGAAATCCTCAGCGAAAAAATGTATGCAAGAACATCCCACATCAGCAGTTCCAATGTCACCGACTCCGGCATCTTTACTTCCGAAAGCGGACGTCAGTATCTTTACTATCAGCGCAGTTCTCCCTATGCTTATGACATGTCCTATATTTTCATCGAAGACGACAGATGCACCACCTTTGACTTTAACGAGCTTACCCAGCAGGAAATCGAGGATGTGCTCAACTCGATCGAATAAAGTCCATCAAAAAAGTCCGCCAATCGGCGGACTTTTTTATTTTAAAAATCGTGGAAGGTGGTGCAGCAGTCCAGACACAGGATCTGCCCATTCTCCAACCGCGCCAACGGCTCTGGAATGGTTTCGCCGCATTTGGCACAGGTGACATCTCGGAAAATATGGGCTTCTTCAGGCAGCGGCAGAGTTGCCTCCTTGTAAGCAAACAGCTCGTCCGCCGGACCGGTCAAGATATACTGCATGGTTTCTTCTCTTCCCTGTGAACCCTTGCATCCCAGAAAAACCAACCGAACCGATTTGCCGCTCTTTCTGCAATAAAAGGAAAAAGCATCCTTTCCGGTCATGTGGAAAATCAGGTTTCCTTTTCCGGCGGTACAGCCGGTCACCACCTGGATACCGTCCACACCGCAGGCTCTGTTCTCGCTGATGCAGACCAGTTCCTCATCCTGCGCTCCGTCGGACAGCCCCAGATATTCCATCGCCAGCACTGCTGCTCGGTAGCCGATGGCAAGTCCTGGACATTTGTGTCCATGAAACTGTGCACATTCTTCCCATGTTCTCATCTAAAACACTCCCTCTGTCGTTTTATTTTAACAGCGTTTCTATCTTCTCGACGCTGCTCAAATCGGTAAAATCAACCTTTTTTCCATAAGTTGCGATCAGCTCTTTCTCTTCACTTCCCAGCTGTTCGGATGGCTTTTTTCTGAGCTGGCTATACAGCATCCGCATCATGGTACGATGAAGGACATTGAGCCTTTCATAATCAATTCCACCGCGCAGGTGAACAAAGGTTGTTTTGGCAGACAGCTCCTCTCCAAGCTGTTTTGTTACCGATGTGCGAATATGCTGTACATTTTCCTGTTGGTTCGGGTCGGCAAGTCCTACCGTCACAACAATCAGCTGTGCTGCTGTTTTTAACTCCGGCAGGCTCTTTTTCAAACCGACCAGACCGCCTGCATACAGTCCTCCGAAATAAACAACGGTATCCTGGGAGGAAATCTTTCCCATGTCGCGGTAATCAACCGCCGCGGCTCCAATTCTTCGGGAAAGCTCCTTCGCATAGCATTCGGTTGTTCCGTAGTGACTTCCATAAATAATGTGAATCCCCATGATTTTCGCTCCCCTGTTCTGCCTTATATCAGCTTCTCCACCCGATCATAGCACCCGCTGCGCAGGCCCTGAAGATCGAGTGTCACAAAGGAAAATCCCAATGCAAGAATTGCCTGGGAAATCTCCTCGCGTCGGCTGAGAAGCGCTGCAAAATCCTGTGGTTCGATCTCAATACGGGCAAGGTCGCCATGTACCCGCAGACGGCAGGCGGCAAATCCTGCACGATGCAGAATTTCCTCTCCCTGTTCGATGCGCCCGAGCACCTCGGTCTGCAAAGGAGTCCCATACGGCAGGCGGGTCGCCAGACAGGGCGTCGCAGGTTTGGTGGCGCAGCTGAGTCCCATCTGTGCCGCCAGCTGACGCACCTGCGCTTTGGTAAAACCATTTTCTGCCAACGGGCTGATTACTCCCAGCTCTCGGATTGCTCGAATCCCTGGGCGGTAGGCCTTGAGATCATCCGCATTCGTTCCATCAATAACCGCATTGTACCCGTTTTGCTTTGCAAAGTCAATCGCTTTGGAAAACAGCTTCTTTTTGCAGTGATAGCAGCGATCCACCCCATTTTGTACCACCTCGGGACAGGACAGCTCATCAATCTTCAGCACCTCGTGCCGGATGCCCAGCTGTGCGGTGATTTTCTTCGCTTCCATCAGGTCTGCCTGTGGGTGCAGCACCGTTGCGAAGGTGACTGCTGCAATCTTCTCCAATGGCAGCTCTGCCGTTTTTGCCGCCTCACAGCAGGCATGAAGCAGCACGGTGCTGTCCACTCCCGCAGAAAATGCCACACAGACTCCCTGTTTGAGCAAGCCGATCAGCTGTCGGTCGAGCGCCTGTTTTTGCAATTCCATCTTATCCTTCCTCCTCTGCTTGTTACAACGTCATATCCACCGAGTACTCCCCATCAATCAAGAGATAATGGCGTCCATACTGCCGGCAGGCCGCCAGGTTCTGCTCATTTTCCTGTATCAGCTGCGAAACATCCAGCTCATCCTCCAGCCGCTGCTCAACAACGTTGGCATACTGCCGGAGAAGGTCTGCGTGCTGTTCCAGATAGGTGCGGCTCATCACCAGAAAGCAATCGCGTATCTGACAAAGATACTCCTCAGAAAAATCTTTTCGCCAGTCAAAGGGGATATATGCTCCCTCCACAATGAGGTTTTGATGGTTTTCAATCGCAGTCTTGACCATCTCCCGAACGATCGGCCACAGATAATCGGTGAGCTTGTCGTCATCCTGCGGCGTCAGGGTGGTATATCCGCTGCGGATCAGTCCCATTTTCAGATGGTCGATCGACAGATAAGGATAGCCATAACGCTCCAACAGCCGCTGTGCCAACCGCGTTTTGCCTGTATGGCTGGCTCCGCCGATGAGAATAACCATTCCCGTTTTCCTCCTTTGCCGCTACGCCGCCTGTGGAAGGGAGGCAAATCCATCGCTTCCCGCCAAAAATTCCTGCAGCTGCTGTGCAACCATCTCCAATTCCTGTTGCTCAAACGGAGACTGCAGTCCTGTATTTTCCAGAACCGTCAGGAAATCCTGGTCCGGACTTTGTTCCACCAGTGTCAGGTAGGTATCCAGCGCAGCCTGGTAATCCTGTTGTCCCAGCTGCAAAAATTCCATTGCAACACAGCCGGACAGCGCATAATCAATCGCATAAAACGGAGTATCGAAGTATTGATTGGTGGAAAACCAGCTCTTAGAGTAGAGGTCCGAATCAAAATAGTAGGTATCTACCACCAGCCCGTATTCCTTGGACAGCTCCAGATACAGTTCGTTAATCTCCTCCAGTGTCATGTCCTCACTGTTATAGATCGTTTCCTGAAACTCGTCGCTCATGGCAGCACTGAGGATACCTGCCACCATGGTATAAACATCATATTTTTGTGCAATCGCCGCATCCTCACCATAGAACACCTCATAATATGGCAGCGTCAAAATCTGCATCGCCTGGGAGTGAATCTCACAGATATCCAGGCTGCGTCCTTCGCTGGTAGAACCGTTTTTCAGCTGCTGCCACATGGCAAAGCAGTGACCAAACTCATGGGAGATGCTGAACACATCCTGTTCGCTGCCATCCATATTGGCAAACAAAAACGGCGTATTGAGCGAATAAATCAATGTGCTGAAGGTGACGTTGGCCTTTGTCTGAGAAGGAGCTGCGTCGATAAATTCGTGGGAAAGCAGGTAATCATAACATTCTCCTGTCTCATCGGACATCTGCTGATAAACCTGGGAAAAGCTGTCCAGCGTATCCTGCCAGCTTCCCTGCGGCAGCGGAGAAGGTTCTCCCAACAGATAGACATATCCCTTGGTATTCGGGTCCTCCGCCCTGGCATAAAAGTCCTCCATATAGGAGCGATATACCGGCACCAGTGTCTGTTTGAGCGCCTCACGGAACGACTGAATCTGCTCTCGGGTATAGCTGGTGCGCACCAAATCCTTGTCGGCAATCTCGGTATAGCTGTCATATCCCAACTGCTGTGCCATCTGCCGGCGCAGGTCCACCATCTTTACATACAGTTCTCCTAACTGCTGATTATACTTTTCGATAAACTGGTCATAATAGGCGTCCTGGCCCTCCGGCTCCAGCGAAGAATAGAGTTGTTCCCCTTCCGGTGTGGTCACCGTCGCCTGTGCATATTCGCTGTAATACTGGGAGATCAGCTTCTTTTCCTCCTCCTGGAGAGAGAGAATATCGGCAGAGCTTGCCTGCGAGCTCATCTCCATATCCTCCACGCTGCTTTCTCCGAAGATTTCTTCACTCATCGAGCCAAAGCGGGAATTTTGGATCGCTTCAAACATCTCGCTGTAACTGTTCTGGATGCGGGCATCCCAGGTATTGAGATAGTCCATCTCCTCGCTGTAATACTCGTCGCTGACATTGCTGTAATTGCGGATCTGAGCGATGGTCATCATACTATAAAATTCCTCGGTCGTCTTCCCGATTTTTCCCAGCGTCCAGATCATTCCCACCGGCAGAAGATCTTCCTGCGCCTGCTGCTGTGCCTTTTCGATCAGCTCCACCACCGCTTCTCCGTCCGGCCGCTGATATTCCACCTCAGAAAAGCTAAGCTCTGTAGGCGTATAATCGGATGCTGCACAACCTGTCAGGGAAGTTACCAACAGTACTCCTGTCATCAGCAGTGCTAAAAATCGCGCACCGCTTGTTTTTCCCGTATGAAAAAATCTTTTCAATGGATTCCCTCCTTTTGCTTTTCAGTATACCATAACTACTACTGTAAAAATGCAAACTTTTCGAAAATAATGACCATCTTATTCCTTAAGCGGAAAGGAAAGGTTTCTTCTCAACATTTGCTCTGCAATCCAAAATCTTCATCGTGTATCTTCTCGGCGATGCGGCATACTAAAACCGATGCTTCTGTCAAAACAGAAGCAAATTTTAGACAGGAGTGAGACTTATGCCAATGAATCTTCCGACCATTTTAACCGGTGCTGCAGTCACTGCTGCAGTTGGTACTGCCGCTTATATGATGACCGGCAAAAAGAAAAATACTGCAAAACAGCTCAAGAAAAAAGCAGGAAAAGCTGTTCAGGCAGTTGGCGACATCGTAGAAGGCATTTCCAGCATTATGGGCTAATCCCTTTTCATGCATTAAAGCCGGAGAAGAAAGCTTCGCTTTCTTCTCCGGCTTTTTTATTCTGGGAAATAATCACTTCGAGATACCTTGCCCAGTTGTTTGCGGCACTCCTTCCAATCAGGGAAAAAGCGTTCCACTTCTTTCCAAAAGGCAGCGCTGTGGTCATGGTGCAGGATGTGGCACAGTTCATGTACCACTACATAATTGATGCAATGTTCATCCGCAAGCATCAGCCGCCAGCTGAAATTCAGGCTGTTTTTTCCAGAACAGGAGCCCCAGCGTCCTTTAGCACCGTTGATGCGCAAGGCTGTGGGAATAACACCCATCTTCTGTGCGTAAAATGCTACACGCCGCGACAGCTCCTCGCGGGCAATCGTTCGATAGAGCTGCTCCGCCTGCTCGCGAAGCTGCTCCTCCGTGCCCTTACACAGATAAAACACGCCGTCTGCATAGTGCGCCTTTCTCTGTTCCATGTATTCGACGGGAAACAGCTGACCCATCAGAGGAAACCTTCCATCGGCCAGAGAAAATTGCTCCTTTGCCCGTTTTTGCTGCAGCACCTTCTGTTGATGAGCCAAAATCCACGCCTCTTTCTCTGTGACCATCCGGTCAATCTGCTGTTTTGAAAGCCGGAGCGGCGCCCGCACGACGACCTCTCCGTCGGGCATAATCTGCAATGCCACCGTCTTTCTTTTGGTGCGCACCAGCGTATATTCCATCGGTTCTCCTCCTTCGAATAATTTTGTATTATTGAAAAAATCTTTTCTCCCTATGGACAATTATTTGCGATTTCTATCGCTGCTTTTATTGACTTTACGGATAAAATTTTGGCTTATTTTTGGGCTTTATTACGATTTTATAAAATCGTTGAAAAAAGATTGTTAAACTATTGACAACCAAAAAAATAAGTATATAATGATACCAGAGGTTGTAAAAAAGCAACCGTATTGACAGTGACATGAAAATATAAAAGAATATCGGGAGGAATCATCATGGCGAGATTTACATTACCAAGAGATCTGTATCATGGAGAAAACGCACTGGAAGCTCTGAAGACGCTCGAAGGCAAACGCGCTGTTGTTGTTGTCGGCGGCGGAAGTATGAAACGCTTTGGCTTCCTGGATAAAGTTTGTGATTACCTGAAAGAAGCTGGTATGGAAGTTGCTCTGTTTGAAGGCGTTGAACCGGACCCATCGGTTGACACCGTTATGAAGGGCGCTGCTATGATGAGAGAATTTGAGCCAGACTGGATCGTATCCATCGGCGGCGGCTCTCCAATCGACGCTGCAAAAGCAATGTGGGCATTCTATGAATATCCTGACACCACCTTTGAGCAGCTGTGCATCCCATTTAATTTCCCGAAACTGCGCACCAAAGCAAAATTCTGTGCAATTCCTTCTACCTCCGGTACCGCTACCGAAGTAACCGCTTTCTCGGTCATCACCGACTACAAGAAGGGCGTTAAATATCCTCTGGCTGACTTCAACATCACACCAGATGTCGCTATCGTCGATCCTGCTCTGGCAGAAACCATGCCAAAGAAACTGACTGCTCACACTGGTATGGATGCAATGACCCATGCAATCGAGGCTTATGTATCCACTCTGCACTGTGATTACACCGATCCTCTGGCACTGCATGCCATCAAGATGATCAGCCGCGACCTGGTAGCAAGCTACAACGGCGACATGAAGGCGCGTGCAAGCATGCACAATGCACAGTGTCTGGCTGGTATGGCATTCTCTAATGCTCTGCTGGGTATCGTTCATTCGATGGCTCACAAGACCGGTGCTGCTTACAGCGGTGGTCACATTGTTCACGGCTGTGCAAACGCAATGTATCTGCCAAAGGTTATCAAATACAACAGCAAGAACCCAGAAGCTGACAAACGCTACGGCGAAATCGCTGCTTTCCTGGGTCTGGAGCCAACCACCGATGCTCTGATCGCTCACATCAAAGAGATGAACAAACAGCTGGACATCCCAACCTGCATCCGTGACTATGAAGGCGGCATCATCGACGAAAAAGAATTCCTCGAAAAACTGCCTCAGGTTGCTGAGCTGGCTGTCGGCGATGCTTGCACCGGTTCCAACCCACGTTCCATCACTCCAGCAGAGATGGAAAAACTGCTGAAATGCTGCTTCTACGATGAGGAAGTAGATTTCTAATTCTGACATCTTCTAACGGTTATTTATTAACCATTTCTCTTCTTCTGCAGACTGTCCGAAACGGGCAGTCTGTTTTTTTGTTCTCATTTACTGTAACGGCCTTGTCCGGCGGCAGCGTGGAAAGTTGGGACATCCATAAAACTGCTGTCCTTTCCTTGTACCTTGGGAAACAGTTCGCACAACCATCGGCACACCACAATCAGGGCAGAGCGGAGCTTGATCCTCTTCCTCACTTAATTCCAGCAAATCCTGACAGAGAAAACGATAGAGGGGATTGAGTTCTTTTGCTCCGTAATTCTGCTTGCAGGGAATATGAAACAGTGGTAGTCCCGCTTTGGCAAAGGCCTTGTCCAAAAATGCATCCCGCTGGCGGCGATCGGAACGTTCATGCGTGCGGTCGTCCAGTTCGACGGCGCAGAGAATCTGCATCGTTTCCCGATCGCACAGCACAAAATCGACGTGCTTCTGAGAAATCCAGTTAAAATATTTGAGCCTGTCCCTTTTGACATCGTCACGTACCCGCAGCACCTCCCGCACCGAAGGTTTCGGACAGATGGTGATTTCTTCTCCCACCAGCTCCAGCAGAACATCGTAAAATTGTTTTTCTGCCGGACTGAGAAAATATTCCTGTCGTTCATACGGTGTCTTTCCCCAGGGATTTGCCCGCCGAAATTTTCTGGAAACTGCATAAAAAGCAATCACCAAAAGCAAAATAATTACTGCCGTCAGCCAATACTTTTCCATTTCTCTCCTCCTTCCAAAACAAGACCCTCTGACAGACAGAGGGTCTTGTTTATTTTATATTGATTTGCAATTATTCGACCATGTGGCGGACATAATCCACAACACCGATGTCCTTGCCGCCGCGCCGGTAAACACGCGGTACACGCTTTCCGATGACGCACATGATCTCGTAGTGGACGGTGTCGGTCATCTCCGCAATCTCCTCCATGGTGATGCGCTGACCATTTTCTTCGCCTACAATGGTGATCTGCAGTCCGTCGCTCAGGTCTGGGATGCCGGTGACATCCAGCATCAGCTGATCCATGCAGATACGGCCAACAATATTGGCAAAATGACCGTTGACCAGCATCCTTCCGCGGTTGGAAAGGCTGCGGTGATAGCCGTCGGCATAACCGATCGGGACGGTCGCGATGCGCATATCGTGGTCAGCGGTAAAGGTTCGGCCATAGCTGAGCTTTGCTCCTGCCTTGACATCCTTGAGCATCGAAATCACCGAGTGCAGCTGCATCGCCGGCTTCAGGTCAATTTTTCCCTGGCAGGCTTTGTCTGGCGTCAGACCATAAATCAAGATGCCGGCGCGCACCATGTCCAGATGATATTCCGGATAGTTGACGATGCCGCCGCTGTTGCAGCAATGGCGGAGCATAAAGTGAATCCCTTTGCGCTGGAGGCGGTCACAGGTTTCCATAAAACATTCATACTGGCGGCGGGTATAGTCGATTGAATCGTCATTGTACTCATCCGAGCTGGAGAAATGGGTAAAGATACCATCGCAGCGCAGATTTTCAAAGTGGCAGACCTGTTCGATCTCCTCGACCGCCTGGTCCATGTCCTGATCCGCCTCAAAACCGATTCTGCCCATGCCGGTGTCCACCTTGATGTGACAAGCAACCGTTACACCGGCTCTCTGTGCCTGCTGCTGCAATTTTTTTGCATACTCCAAAGAAAATACTGCCTGGGTAATATTGTACTCACAAAGCTGTTTTGCTTTGTTTGGCGGCGTTGTTCCCAAAATCAGGATGGGATGATAGATTCCCTGGGTGCGCAGCGACATTGCTTCGGTGAGGTTGGATACCGCAAACCAGTTGACGCCTAAGCGCACCAGCTCATCCGCAATATACTTGTCCCCGTGTCCATAGGCATCTGCTTTGACCACGCCCATAATCATACAGCCTGGTTTTAATTTTTCCTTGATGGAACGAATGTTATAATCAATGCAGTCCAGGTCGATGACAGCCCAGCTGCGACGCAGAAAATCAACCATTGGTATTCCTCCTGTCATTGTTATTACACAAAATCAAAATGCCGGCCGCCTCGAAAACGCTTCCATATATTTCCGTCGGCTAAAGTGATTGGTCGGGCACATACTATAACTATACACGAACCAAACAAAAGATACAATGATTTTTCGCACATTTGTACCGACTGGAAAGGAGAAATTGACATGACAAAACAGGAGTATGCCCAATGGACACAGGAGGAATCTCCTCGCTCCAAAGGGCCTGTGAATATTTTCAAAGCTTTTTTGTCGGGAGGAGTTGTCTGTACCATTGGTCAGCTGCTGCTTTCGCTTTATGAGCGCCTTGGTGCCGGAGAAAATGCAGCGGTATTCGCTTCCTTGAGCCTGGTCGTATTGTCTGCCGTACTGACCGGACTGAACGTCTATGACAACATCGCCAAACACGCAGGAGCAGGAACACTGGTCCCGATCACCGGATTTGCCAACTCGATGGTCAGCGCCGCGATGGAGTTTAAGACCGAGGGCTATATTCTGGGACTGGGTGCCAAAATGTTTTCCATCGCAGGACCGGTCATCGTCTACGGTGTCAGCGCTTCGGTGATTTATGGCATCATCCTATATTTTATACAATAGGCAGGTGAAGAAAGATGGCTAAAAAAATTGGTTCCCAGACGCTGCTGCTCACCTCCTCCCCTTCGATCATCGGCTATGCCGCTGTCGGAGCAAAAAAGGAGAAGGAGGGTCCGCTGGGAGGATACTTTGACTTTACATCGGAGGATTCTTCCTTTGGCGAAAAAACCTGGGAGAAATCGGAAACCTTCATGCAGAAGAAGGTAGTGGAGCTGGCGCTGGAAAAATGCGGTGTCAGCGATAATGAAATCGACTTTCTGTTTGCCGGAGATCTGCTCAATCAGTGCATCAGTTCGGCCTATGCCTCCCGCGAACGAAAGATTCCTTTCTTCGGGCTGTATGGAGCCTGCTCCACCATGTCGGAAAGCCTGTGTCTGGCGAGCATGTTTGTCGATGCAAAGCTGGCAAACCGCTGTCTGGCGGTCACCTCCTCCCACTTTTGTTCGGCAGAACGGCAGTTCCGCTTTCCACTGGAGTACGGCGGTCAGCGCACTCCAACCTCCCAATGGACGGTGACAGGCGCAGGTGCCTGTGTTGTCGCACCAAAAGCACAGGCGCCGTATCTGCGGGCAGTGACGGTGGGAACGGTGGAGGACCTTGGCATCACCGACATCAACAACATGGGCGCTGCCATGGCACCGGCTGCTGCACGCACCCTCTGCCAGTATTTTCAGGACACCGCTACCCGTCCCGAGGACTACGATCTGATTCTGACCGGAGACCTGGGCTTTGTCGGCAGCCGTCTGCTAGAACGTCTGATGCAGACCGAAGGTTATCCTATGGCAAACCTCCACAACGACTGCGGACTGATGATCTTTGACCGGCTCAAGCAGGATGTTCACGCCGGAGGTTCCGGCTGCGGCTGTGCCGCTTCGGTGCTGTGTTCATTCATCCTCCCGCAGATTGCCTGTCAGCGGCTGAAAGACGTTCTGTTTCTGGCAACCGGTGCGCTGATGAGCCCAACCAGCACCCAGCAGGGAGAAAGCATCCCTGGCATTGCTCACCTGCTGCATATCTCCGCATTCCCACACACAAAGGAGGAGCAAGCATAATGGACCTGTGGATGCTCTTAAAAGCATTTCTTGTCGGCGGACTCATCTGTGCCGTCGGACAAGTTTTGATTGATTATACCAAGCTGACGCCTGCACGTATTCTGGTTTCTTTTGTCGTGCTGGGTGTCATTCTGGGCGGGCTGGGATTATATCAGCCGCTCATCGACTTTGCCGGTGCCGGTGCAACCGTTCCGTTGACCGGCTTTGGTGCAACCCTTGCCAAGGGTGTCGCCGAAGCTGTCAAGGAGGATGGCCTATTCGGCGCTTTTACCGGTGGGTTAGGCGCCACCGCCGCCGGTATTACCGTCGCGATTGTGGCAGCACTGCTAGCAGGATTGTTCTGCAAATCCGCCGAAAAAGGATAAAAAGATCCGCTGTACAAGATTGTACAGCGGATCTTTTCGATTTTACAGTCTGTCGGTTTCTCCCGAAAACAGTCTGCGTGTCATCAGCAAAAACACCGTGGTTGTACACAGTGCCGCTACAACGTCGGCGATCGGCTCTGCCAGGAAGATGCCCTGGAATCCCATCAGCATCGGCAGCACCAGTGCCAGCGGAATCAGAAGAATAACCTTTCGCAGCAGTGCAAGGAAGGTCGAAATTTTAGCCTGTCCCAGTGCCACAAAGGTCTGCTGACAGCTAAACTGGGCTCCCAACAAAAGCATACCGGACATAAAGATGCGCAGGTATCCAGGCGCAATCTCCAGCAGTGCCGGATCGGAGGAGAACATCTTGACAAAAATGCTCGGGAACAGCTGTACCGCAGCCCAAACCGCAATGGTATACACCATTCCGCTCTTAATCAGCAGCCAGAATGCTTTTTTGACGCGGTCAATTTTGCCTGCTCCATAGTTATAGCTGACAATCGGCTGTGCTCCCTGTGTCAGACCATTGAGCGGCAGGACAAAAAACTGGATACAGGAGAGCAAAATGCTCATGGCGGAAATCAGCAAATCGACCTGATCGCCGCCGTAGCGTTTGATCTGGGTGTTGAAGGTCAGCTGCACCAGGCTTTCGGTCGACTGCATGATAAACGGAGAAATACCCAGCGCCAACGTCGGCAGCAATACTGCTGCATTGATCTTCAGATACTGACGTTTGATGCGGAGAATTGTTTTTTTGCCCAGCAGAAAGGCGACAACCCAGACCGCAGAAACAGTCTGCGAAAAGACGGTTGCAATCGCAGCACCCTGTACGCCCATATCAAATCCATAGATCAGAATTGGATCGAGAACGATGTTACAGATCGCGCCGATGACCACCGTCATCATGCTCATGGTAGAAAATCCCTGCGAGCTGATAAAGGAATTCAGTCCCAGCGCCATCTGCACCGAGATGGTGCCCATGACATAAATTGTGAAATAGGAATTTGCCATTGGCAGCGAGTTTTCGGTCGCGCCAAACCAGGTCAGCAGCGTTTCACTGGTCATTAAAAACAGAACGGTCAGCACTACCGACAGAATAACCAGTGCAGAAAAGCAGTTGCCCAGAATCTTTTCTGCTTCCTCTTTTTTACCTGCACCCAGTGCAATGGCGGCACGCGGTGCACCACCCATACCAATCAGTGCCGCAAAGGCGGAGATAATCATAATCAGAGGAAACGCAACACCCAGCGATGCCAGTGCCAGCGAGCCTACCTCCGGCAAATGACCGATATAGATGCGGTCAACGATGTTGTACAGTGCATTGATTACCTGCGCAGTGATGGCAGGCAGGGACATCTGTACCAGCAGCTTTCCCACCGGCTGTGTCCCCAGCTTATTTTCCTTCTCTTCCATCCAAACAAACCTTCTTTCTCCAAATCTGACGCAAATACAGAGCTGCCTTTCCCGTGGGAAAGGCAGCTCTGTTCTATTTTTTTCATTATAGCATAGCGGCTTTGATCTGCTCAAACAAAGGCCCTATCATTTACACTTTATTTACAAGCTTTCTGACCTCCTCTGCGAACTGCCAGCTGGAGAATACCGATCTGTGTTTTTGCATCCTCGATCTCTCCGTTTAATACCATCTGAACCGCCTGCTCAAAAGGTACGCGCAGCACAGTTAAAAATTCACCTGGGTCCAGATGCTGCTGGGTCTGGTGCAGACCTTCGGCGTAGTAAATATGGATGATCTCGGTGCAGTAGGCCGGTGTTGGATACAGCTGGGTCAGTTTTTCGAAGCGGTCGGCTACACAGCCGCACTCCTCCTCCAACTCGCGGATGCCGCAGATGCGCGGGTCCTCTCCCAACTCAATCTTGCCTGCCGGCAGCTCGATAATCTCCTTCTGATAAGGATAACGGAACTGCTTGACCAGCAGCAGACGATCCTCGTCATCCAATGCGACAATGCACACGCCTCCATGGTGGATGACAAGTTCACGGGTCGTTTTTTTGCCGTTTTCCAGCTCTACACTGTCCTTGTGTACTTCGATAATCCTGCCCTGAAACAGTGTTTGGGAATCCAGTTTTTTCTCGGTATGTGCCATGGTCCAGTCCTCCCTGTAAAAAACAAAATCCACAGACCCCAGGGTCTGTGGATTTTCCAATAAAATTATCCGGATAATTTTATTTTGCTTCAAAGTGAATCCTATTGCAAGATCCCTGCAAAACTATTTTGCGAGAGCAGCAAGAGTCGATTTCTTTCTGGCAGCGCAGTTTTTGTGGATGATGCCCTTTGCACAAGCCTGGTCGATCTTTTTAACAGCAGCTTTTACCAGAGCGTCTTTGTTCTCTGCGTTTTCTGCGATAGCAGCGTTAGCCTGTTTGAGAACGGTCTTCAGGTTAGTTTTGCAAGCCTTGTTGCGAGCAGCACGTTTTGCCTGAACGAGGATTCTCTTCTTAGCAGATTTAATGTTAGCCATTCTAAACACCTCCTATTCCATCTTGACAGTACACTCAATTTTATCATCATTTTTTATAAAAATCAACTGTTTTTAATGTACTTTGTCACAATCCCTAATTTTAAGCCATTTATTCCGCTCAGATTCGGTTACTCTTCCAGCATTTTTCCCTTCTTTTATCCCTTTGTATATTTCTGGTAAAATGCTCCCATCCTTTTTACAGCAGTTGATTCTGAAAGGAGCCTTTTACTATGTCATCTCAAAATCATCTTTTTGTCCGTTCCGACCTTGCTTTGGAGCTGGCTGCGCCTTTGTTGCAGGATAAAAAACTTCCCGAAGGATTGTCGGTACACACCCGTCGTCACGGCATGGTGGAGATCACCTGTGTCACCATTGAGACACCATCCATGGCAAAGCAGATGGGAAAACCGCGCGGAAAATACATCACTATCCAGACTCCACCGCTGTGGAACAGCCTGTTGGACCCACAGGACGAGATACAGGCTGCCGCCGAAACGATCCGCTCACTGCTTCCTTCCCATGGAAGCATTCTGGTGGTAGGACTGGGAAACAACGGCATCACTCCCGATGCACTGGGACCGCAGGTAATCCAGCGCACCCTTGCCACCCGCCATCTCACCGGTGAGCTTGCACAGAAGGCCGGCTTGGATGGACTGCGGAAAACTGCCGCCATCGCTCCTGGTGTGATGGGACAAACCGGCATCGAAACCAGCGAAGTTGTCGCCGCGCTGGTTAACTTCATCCAACCTGCGGCAGTGCTCGCCATTGATGCGCTGGCAGCACAGGATTATAACCGTCTGGGCCGCACCATCCAGATTGCTGACAGCGGTATCGCTCCTGGAGCAGGGGTTCAAAATGCCCGTCGGGAGCTGAGCGAGCGCACGCTGGGCATCCCTGTCATTTCGATTGGCGTGCCCACCGTCATTGACGGTGCCACCCTCACCGCTACCTTTTCCGATCTGCCGCGCAGCCAGATTTCTCCTGAAGCGGCAGGCACCGTCGTCACTCCGCGTGAAGTGGACCGCATGATTGGACATGCCGCCAAATTTATCTCTCTTGCCGTCAACAAGTCGCTCTATCCCGAACTGAGTCTGGAGGAAATCTCCTTTCTGTGCGCATAGAACCTTCTATTTTCCACCTCTGCCTCATATCCTGAAACTACAGGATCAGCTTTGGTGGAAAGGAGAGATGCTCGCCGGTGAGCATTATCAGAAGGATGGGACGACAATATCGAAGAAAAAGAAAAAAATCCACGGTACGAAAATATGCACTCTGGGGATTGCTGGCTGCAGCCGCAGTTCCCGGAGTGATTTCCACTGCGGTACTATCCCACCAGCTGCTCCCTGCACTCGATCATCTGTCAGCTGATGCAGCTGTCTTTTCCGCCCTCTACACCGTTCCTGACCGTGCGCTGGATCGTCTGGAGGAACGATTTTCTGACGAGATAGAAGACCCCAATCAAACAGAACAAGCCCCAGCGGCTCCCTCTGCTGATGATGCTGCGCCATCGACAGAGACAGAGGAAGCACAGGATATTCCCGAGGAAAAGCCGCAAGTCGCGGCCGAAGGCAGCCAGCCTCCCGAAGATTACTCCATCCCTGAGGAGTACCAGGGCGATATCATCGAGGAGGACATGTCCGGCAGAGGCAACAGCGACTATCTGAGCTTTGGAAGTGGACTGATCAAAAATAGCACCTCCGTCTCCGACGAGGAGGCAATGGCGCTGCTGAATACAGACAACCCTGTCCAAATCACCGACGACGGTCCGCAGGTGCTCATCATGCACACCCATGCGACCGAAAGTTTTGAGCCGTACGACACCGACCTCTACGACACCCGCCACACCTGGCGAACCACCGACAACACGCAGAACATCGTCGCTGCCGGCGAGGTCATTGCCGAAGCCATCCGTGCCCATGGCATCGAGGTTTTACACGATGAAACCCAGCACGACTATCCCTCCTACAACGGCTCCTATGAGCGAAGCGCAGAAACAATCAAAAGCTATCTGGAACAATACCCCAGCATTAAAGTGGTCTTGGATGTCCACCGAGATGCTGTCCAGCGTGACACCACACTGGTCAAACCGATCACACAGATCGACGGCAAGAAAGCCGCTCAGCTGATGATTATTGCCGGATGTGACGATGGGACCATGGGAATGCCCAACTGGAGCAAAAATTTTCGCTTTGCAGCGGGAATGCAGGACGCCATCGAAAGCCAGTGGCCTGGACTGACCCGACCGGTCTATTTCTGCTACCGCAAATACAATCAGGACCTCACCACCGGTTCCCTTCTGATCGAACTTGGTTCCCATGGAAACACACTGGAAGAAATTTTGTATACTGCACAGCTGGCAGGAGAATCCATCGGCAGTTATCTGGAGGGTTTGAAGGTGAAAGAATAGGAAAAATCAATCCTTTTACAAATTATGATACAAAACTACGATTGGACATTTGGTAATTTATGTACTATAATCATAACCAAGATAACTTGTGACTTATGGTGCGTTAGAAAACCTCCTTTTTCTACCAACCAATTTCATCGACGTCCGGACAACGTTGATGACCAAGAAAAGCCATCTTCAAACTCTCATACAAACCTTAACTTTAGAAAAAAGCCTGTTTTTAAAAAAACAGGCTTTTTTCTATGTCTCTTTTTAGCTGAGCTTCTTGTGAGCCCACAGTCCTACCATGCTGATACAGCCTGTGACCACAAAAATCAGCACCGTTGTGCTGAAATCGCCGGAAAGCAGCGTCGTGCCTGCCAGCGTCGAGGTCAGAATGGAAGGAAGTCGGGCAATGGTGGAGAGGATAAAAAAACGCAGCGGTCGAATGTGAATCAATCCTGCCGCCCAGGTCAGAAGGTCCTTTGGCGTTCCAGGGATGAAAAACAACAGAAAGGCAATCCGCTCAAAGCGCCGTTCATCCTGTAAGATGCGCAGATTCTGAAATTTTTCGGGATCAATAAAGATGGAGACGATGGGCATGCCCAATTTTCGCACCAGCAGATAAACAATGATGGAACCGATGAAAATACCCAGCATACAGGTGAGCGTTCCCCACAACGGCCCGTACAATATTCCCGCCAAAATTTCGATTGGCTCACCAGGAATCATCGCCACGACCACCTGTATCACCTGAATGCCCAGAAATGCGACCCAGCCGCCGATTCCCAGCGACTCCAGCTGGCGCTGCAGCAGTTCTCTGGTGTGTGGCCTGTGTCAATGCCATCACTTTTGGAATCGCTAAAATGGTGATGGGAACCATGGCAAACAACACTAGGGCTGACAAGATCAGCCGCACCCATTCTCTTTTTTTATTTGGAAGCTCTTTTTTCATCCTGCGTCCTCCTGTTGTGTAACTTCCCGTTGATTTTATGATAATCTATCTGTACGGAAAGTCAACCTTCCGCAAGATATTTCCTTTTTCAATCAACTTTCCTATTCCCTGTGACAAGCCTGCTGTTTTGTAGTATAATCTCCTTGTATCCCATCACGGTATTTTTATCATGTTTTGCGGGAAAGGAGATTTTGATGGACTATCATATTTACAACAACGTCTATGCCGGTATCCTGAAGTCGGCATCGGTATTTAGAACAGACAATCAACCAAAGCAGATCGAATATCATTTTGATTCACAGCTTGAAAAGATGGTTTTGCAATACCATCTGACCGACGTCGCCGGCGACGGTCCCGACTCCCAGAAGATCATCCGCATGGTGGAATGGATGACCCAGCACTGTTTCCACAACGGAAACTACGACAACCATATTGAACCCTGTGCAGAAAAGCTGCTGGAATTTTCCTTTGACCAGGGGATCGAAAACGGTATCAACTGTCTTTCCCTGTCGATCTCTCTGACCGAGTGTCTGCTGGGACTGGGACTTCGTGCAAGGGCAATGACAATGATGCCGATGTCCCCTTATGATTCGGACAACCATGTTGTCTGCGAGGCATACGCAAAGGACCTGGGCAAGTGGATCATGGTCGACCCAACCTATGGCGGATATGTCACCGATGAGCAAGGGACCATCTTAAACCTGATGGAGATGCGCACCCTCCTGAGCAACCGTCAAAAAATCGTTTACAGCAAAAATTATAACTACAACGGCCAGCCGGTCGACCCAGAATGGCTGACCGCCTATTATGCTAAAGACCTGTTCTTCCTGCAATGCAGTCAGATACAGGGATACCACACCAGCAACCAGGCAGGCAATGAGCGGCTGACCTTTGCTCCTGTTGGACTGGATGCGCAGGCCTTTTCACAGACACATCTGGATTTTGTATTGGAGTGTTCGGGAAAAGAGCCTGCGGAGATAGAGGCTTTGCGTCAGCGGATTCAGAAACGGATTTCCGAGACGGTGATTCTCTACCAGCATCCTGACACCCTGTATCAGGAGCAGAAATAATGAGCGAACCAAATCAGCCTTCTTCTGCTGTCCTGCTGACTCAGCCGGTCAAAGGACTGTTTTTCCAATATTTTAAAAGCAACCTGATCTCCTCCCTGATGCTGGCAGTCTACGTCCTGTTCGACACCATCTTTATCGGAAGAGGTGTCGGCAGCCAGGGATTGGCAGCGCTGAACATCACGCTGCCCTGTTACTCGCTGGAGATCGGTTTTGCTCAGATGATGGGCATGGGCGGTGCAACCGCCCTTTCCATCTGCCGTGGTCAGGGCGACCACGAGGAAGCCAACCGCTACTTCACCGCTGCCGTCGTATTTACCTGCACCGTTTCCCTGATTTTGGGTATTCTAGGCGGCGTATTCTGGCGGCCGATTGCCTATCTGGGCGGCGCAGATGACAGCATCATCGAGCTTGTCGGAGATTATCTGCGCATCTTAAACGGCGGTGCTATCCTCTTTGTTGTCAACAACTTTCTGGGCGTCTTTGTGCGCAACGACCGCGATCCTCAGCGCGTCATGGTGGCGGGTATCGTCAGCTGTATTTTAAATATCATTCTGGACTATGTCTGCATCTTTCTGTTTGACTGGGGAATGGCAGGCGCCGCAGGCGCCACCGCTTTTTCGGGATTTATCAGTATTTTGATTATGCTGACCCATTTCTTAAAGCCGGATTGTCAGCTGAAATTTCGCTTTGACCAGCTGCATCTGTTTTCCCGCTTAAAGCGCATCATGCAAAACGGAATCTCCAGCTTGATTGCTGAGTGTTCTTCCGGTTTGATTATCCTGCTGTTCAACATCTTCCTGATGCGCAAAGGCGGCGTCGCTGCGGTCACCTGTTACAGCATCATTTCGAATGTCGCTTACCTGTTTTTGGCAGTATACAACGGCGCCAGCGCCACCTTGCAGCCGCTGTGCAGCATCAATGCCGGTGCCGGCAACTATTCGCGTGTACGGCAGTTTTTCCGCCTGGGCGTATGGACGGTGCTGCTGTCCTCGCTGGCCTTCGTTTTAATCGGTGAATTTTTCCCGCAGACACTGGTCGCCATCTTTACCGAGCCGACTCCCGACGTCATTGCAGTGGCAAATTACGCCATCCGCATCTACTTTATTGCTTACCTGCCGATGGGTCTCAACATCATCAGCGCCACCTTCCATCAGTCGCTGGAGGCTTCCCGCGAGGCAACACTGATTTCGCTGGGACGTGGTCTGCTGTTCCTGGTGCCGGTGTTGTTATGTTTAAGCAGTTTATTCGGATTGGGAGGCATCTGGGCTACTGTGCCGCTGTCCGAGCTTCTGACCCTCTGTCTGAGCAGCTGGCTGTTGAAACGGCTGTTTGCTGCCCGCTTTGGAGAAGACAAATAACCGCTCTGATATTGAAACGATCGTGGTAAGCTATCTTCTTCCTCAAAATTGCAAACAAAACAAAAACTTTTAGATTTTAATGGCATCCGCCGCCGAAAGGAGACCCTACAATGAAACTGATTTCCTGGAACGTCAACGGACTGCGCGCCTGTGTGGGAAAAGGATTTTTTGACTTTTTTGCTGCGCAGGACGCCGACATTTTCTGCCTGGGTGAAACAAAAATGCAGCCTGATCAGGCGCACATTCCCACCGAAGGCTATCTGCAATACTGGAACAGCGCCGAGAAAAAAGGATATTCCGGCGTTGCTATCTTTACAAAAAAGGAGCCGCTGACCGTTTCCTATGGTCTGGGCATCGACGAGCACGACCACGAGGGCCGTGTGATCACCCTGGAATATGAAAACTTTTATCTGGTTACCGTCTACACTCCAAACTCTCAGAACGAGCTTGCCCGCTTAGACTACCGCATGAAGTGGGAGGACGACTTCCGCGCGTATGTCTGTGCGCTGGATCAGAAAAAGCCGGTGATTATCTGCGGAGATATGAACGTCGCACATCAGGAAATCGACCTGAAAAACCCCAAAACCAACCGCAAAAATGCCGGATTTACCGATGAAGAGCGTCAGAAGATGACCGAACTGCTGGCAAGCGGATTTACCGACACCTTCCGCGCCAAAAATCCTGATGCAACCGACATCTATTCGTGGTGGAGCTATCGCTTCAAAGCCCGCGAAAAGAATGCAGGGTGGCGCATCGACTATTTTCTGGTGTCCAACCGTCTGATGGAAAAGGTCACCGACACGATGATCTACACCGATATTTTCGGAAGCGATCACTGTCCGGTCGGACTGGAAATTGCACTGTAATTGATCCCAAATAAAAGTGACAGGAGGAATTTTTCTGAGCCAGAAGCGCACAGCAAAACTGGACCCACGTCTGGAAAAAACTGCTTCTTTTGTGCGTCCCGATGCCATCTTTGCTGACATCGGCTGTGACCACGGCTATCTTGCCATCGAATTGATCCGCCGCGGCGCTGTCCGCGGCTATGCGTGCGACATCAGCGCCGGTCCGCTTCAGTCCGCACAGCGCAACATCGAACAGGCAGGATTGTCATCCCAAATTCAAACCGTATTGACCGATGGATTACAGGGGCTGGAACAGTATGGATTGACCGACATCACCATCGCCGGAATGGGCGGTGAGGTCATCGCAGGGATTCTGCAAAAGGCGCCGTTTCTCAAAAATCCTTCCATCCGTTTAATCTTACAGCCGCAATCCCGCGAATTTATTCTACGCCGTTTTCTGGCAGAAAACGGCTTTGCTCTGCTCAAAGAGGAAGCGGTTCGCTCCGGTCGGTATGTCTACACCGTTATGGTGGCGGAATACGACGGCATGATTCATCAGCTTTCTCCCTTGGAGAGCTACTGCGGATTACTTATCCACTGCCACACACCGGAAGCTTGTGAAAAACTACAGCGGACCGCCGGTTTTTTAAAAGAAACTGCCGACGGACTTTTCCACCGTGGAAAACCGGAGGAAGCGCAGGAACTGCTGGATATTTCACAGCAGATTGCCGAGCTTTCCACACCATCATCTTCAACATAAGGAGGAGAAAATCTCATGTCCACCGTCGCAGAAATTCATTCTGTCATCAACCAGCTGGCACCATTTTCACTGAGCATGGATTTTGACAACACCGGCATTCTGGTCGGCGACAGCCATCGCACCGTCGAGTGCGCACTGTTGGCGCTCGACTGCACCTCCCAGGTCATCGCACAGGCCGTCCAGTGCGGCGCACAGCTGATTATTACCCATCACCCCATTATCTTTCACCCACTTAAACATGTCACCGAAAATGACCTCGTGTACCAGCTGGTGCACCATGATATTGCCGTTATCAGCGCACATACCAATCTGGACATCGCTGCCGGCGGTGTCAACGATGTACTTGCCGCTGCGATTAGTCTGCAAGATTGCCGAGGATTGGAAATGGTTGATCCAACCCAGGAGGCGTGGCTGGGACGCATCGGAAAGTTATCTGCACCGACAGATGCGGTTTCCTTTGCAAAGGCGGTGAAAGGCGCTCTGAATGCCGTCAGCGTCAAATTTGTAGACGGAGGCAGACCGATTCAAACGGTAGCACTCTGTTCCGGTTCCGGCGCTGATTGTCTGGATGCAGCGATCGCACAGGGAGCCAATGCCCTGCTGACCTCGGAGGTTAAGCATCATGAGTTCTTGCAGGCGGCAGAAGCTGGAATTACCCTATTAGACGCTGGTCATTTTGACACCGAGGACATTGTGATTGAACCGCTGCGTCAAATTTTATCCGAGCAGATTCAGGATGTCCGCTTTTTCACCTGCCATCACAGCAGGATTCAAGCCATTTAACACTATTTAATTTTGAAAGGAGCTTTTTATGCCGCAAATCATCGTCAAAGGTGTCCGTGAGGACAAATTACAGCAGCTTGCACCACAGATCATCGAAACTGTTTCCCGTCTGGTTGAGTGTCCTGAGGACTGGGTCACACTGGAGCTGTGTCCTTCCCTGTTTTTTGTCAAAGACGGACCCACAGAACAATATCCAATCCTGCAAATCTGGTGGTACAGCCGCCCACAGGAGGTCCAGGATGCGCTTGCACAGGCACTGTCGAAACTATTTTTAGACAAGGGCTACCCTCTGGTACAGATTTCCTTCCACGTCTTTGAGAAAAAAGACTATTACGAATTTGAATAAGCCAGATAAAAATATCCCACCGTCAAAAAAGACGGTGGGATTATTTTTATCTAACTATTTTTCCAAATCCAAGGACTCTGCCAAAAAAGCAATCAGGCGTTTGCGATATTCTCCGAGGATAATCTGTTCCTGCGTTGTATCCGTTTCATTCTCTTTTTGCTCCACAAAATAGGTCATCGTACGGCGATTGAGGGAAATTGAATCCAATGGCCATCCCGGGTGACGATTTGGAGAAGGAGAATCCACCATATAAAATGCACTGACTCTTGTTGCGTCACTATTTTCCATCATAGAGGTAATTTTTCCGCAGCAATAAACTGCAATTCCATCCAGATAATAAGCCAATACCCTTCCGCCCAGTTCATGGACAAGAGAAGCGTAATAAGAAATCATCTGCTCGTCATCCAGACGAGTTCCCTGTGGTGTGCGGATATGCAGTCTAGGCTGTCGAGGATCGTTTAGTGGTAGCTCATCAAAATAAAGTCCCGAATCGTTACAAATCACCCGATCAAAATATTTGCCATAAAATTTTGCTTTTAAAATTGCGTTTTCCTCCGGTGTCGTACCGGTTTCTTCCGGTTCATCTATAATGCCAAGATCCTGCAGAGTATAAAACTCAACGGAATATTCTTTCAGCAAATCCCGAAAACGCCGCATTTTAGACGGATTAGTTGTTCCGATTAAGACTTTTTTCGCCATCCTGACCTTTCCTCCTGTAACAAGATATGAAAAAAGCCTTCATCCAAATGGATGAAGGCTTTTTGGCTCCCCCTGTCTGGCTCGAACAGACGACCCTGCGGTTAACAGCCGCATGCTCTACCGACTGAGCTAAGGAGGAGTGTCAGCACCGCTCTATCTTCCCAGGCAGTCACCCGCCAAGTATTTTCGACACTGGTGAGCTTAACTTCTGTGTTCGGAATGGGAACAGGTGGATCCTCACCGCCATAAGCACTGACTATACGACGAAAAACCACTCATAGAGTGATCTTTCGTTTGTGTTGGCACCGCTCTATCTTCCCAGGCAGTCACCCGCCAAGTATTTTCGACACTGATGAGCTTAACTTCTGTGTTCGGAATGGGAACAGGTGGATCCTCATCGCCATTAGCACCAACTATTTTCTTTTGAGAAGTTTGAACATGTCTTGCACATTCTACCTTCCCTCAAAATTGAACAATGAAAACTTTAAACCAGCAAACACTTGGTCAAGCCCTCGACCGATTAGTACTGCCAAGCTAAATACCTCAC